>ENA-UOXV01000104-UOXV01000104.1-marine-metagenome-genome-assembly--contig:-NODE-104-length-105144-cov-8.852420_pt1 | contig 105144 bp, 89 predicted proteins | sample MGYA00238165_ERZ766961 | MGnify/ENA primary metagenome ERZ766961 (study PRJEB28924, sample SAMN03173240) | marine metagenome | biome: Marine; feature: Water; material: Subsurface seawater | place: North...
TGCGCGAATATCCGGGTATTTATTTTGTAGCCACATAACATGGTTTTGAACTTCTAACACTAAGCCTGAATCAATAACATCAGGAATAATAGCATATCCATTTTCTTGATAAAATTGTTTAAATGAAGTTTTTAAATTCATTTATTCATATTTTTACATTAACAGATGAGCGAGTTGAAGAATAATTAAAACCTCTTAACACTAGTTGAGCATTCGTATGATTATTTCCCTCTTCAACTTCATCTTGACCAGAATATAATTGCACTAAAATGCTCTTTCTAGGTTTAGTTGATAAATTTGACATTGAACCATGTAGGCTGCAACAATGAAAAAAAAGAACATCACCTGGGTTAGCTTCTATTGGTATTGCATCTTCTAACTTATACTTATTATGAATCTTAGAGTTATATCTATGCCCATCACTGTTTTTAATTTTTCCGAGTTTATGTGATTTAGGAATAATTCTCATGCAACCCATATCTTCATCCGATCTTGATAGGTGGATAACCGCTGCAATCATTGAATTATTCCTTGTAGGGAAATAAGACCAATCTTGGTGCAAAGGAAAGGCAGCTCCTATTATCGGTGGTTTTTCGAACAGCTTTGTATGATGAAGAATAATATCGGGGCCTATAATTTTTTCAACCTCATCTAAGAAGCTATTATTTTGTATCATCTGGAGCAAGACCGAAGAATAGCTCTGGACATTATGAGTATGAATGACAAAGCTATCATCAGGTTCAATATTAGATGTTAACTTGCTTCCCCATCGAGCATTTATATCCTCCCTACTTTTTTTAAGCTGATGGACAATCTTATCAAATTCACTTTCATATAAATCAATAAGAGACTTACTAAAAATTGTTTTTTTTAAATAATATCCATTTTTTGAAAAATCATCAATCATAAAACTTATTTATTAAATAATAGATTTAATCTGATTATGAAATACATTAAAGTTTTTAAATCTTAATTTCAATTAACTCTTCCTTATTTAGTATAACAGTCTTTGAGTATTGATTGACTTTTATTATAAACGAATTACTTTCGGGTAAGTAAAGAGTTAGATGGTCGTTTGAATCATTTTTTTCATCCTTTGAGTACCCCGCAAATGAAAAATCGTTATCACCACTTACACTGACTAAAATTCTTTTTCTTTCACCATTTGAATCCACAACCTTTATGCGAAGTGGAATAAGATTACTATCTAGAAAATTTTGATACCTTGGTGTAACATCCACTGCAAAGTATTTATTTACACCAGGTTTCCAATCCATTGGAAAATAAATGTCCGTTTCCTTCCAAGTAGAAGCATAAATGCCATATTTAGGATGCCCTTCAACAGCTCTGGCCGCTAAATCAGTAAACCAACCATCATTTAGCTTGTCGCCAGTTGGTTCATAAGCGCCTGTAAAATGCCACCCATTATCCCAAATTTCTACCCAAGAATGATTTCCACTATTATTATACCAAGATGGGGTACCAACAAACCTAGCAGGTATCCCAACGCTTCTACACGCATCAATTAACATAAAACTCAGTCCTGTGCAAGAAGCTAAACCTGCCTCAATACTTTCGTATGGTGACTGATCTGCTTTTGGTCTTTTTGTGGAGTAAATGACTCCAACCATCTCAAAAATATTATTGTTTAAAATAGCTGCTGCTTCATAAGCAGATTTGGCATTTTTCACAATTGGATAAAAACGCTCGTAAAAATCCAGTCTCCAATTATCTCTTCTCTCATTTAAACTTGAATAAGGGAGTACATACTCAAAAAACAATGAATCATTAACGCTACCCCAGGGAGTGTTTTCCCAGGCCTTGTATGCGTAAATGCAATTATCTAAAAGAAACCTAACACTCAAGGTTTTCTTATCATCCTCGAGCATATTATTTAATAGCCACTTCATCCCTAACTTTTGGTTGTTGGGTACGTAGCCAATCATTTCATTCGGCTCCATTTGATCAACTGCTTTTCCCAATTTCGATTCATCGTGCCTGCATCCAGTAAATATTATAAAATAGCCAATAACAATTAATATATGTTTCACGTGATTATTTTCTCCTTAGCTGTCTACCCATCCTGAATCCCCGTGATCTCTTACATCAGATTTTAAAGCATTTATCATGCTTTTTAGATCGTAAAACCCTCCTAGGGTGAACCATATTAAAACAATGCCTGATAGTATTAAATGAATGTAAATATAATACTCCCAGAATTTCATCCAAGCATCGTCACTGACAGGGTTTGATAAATTATAAACTGTTCCAATAATAAACACCAAGGTCCAGAATCCAGTCCATGCATAATTAAGAATGTAAATTAGTTTATCATTCTTAGTGAATTCTTTTCCCATTCCAAAAACCTTCCAACCTCTTTTAACTTGCTCATCGACTACATTAACTTCTCCATCAATGCTATATTCCCCTCTATTTAATAACTTATCCATATTTACTAGTTTTTCAGGGAATAAAAGAGATACTACGATGTAGGATATTGATGAAGAGGCCATACCTAGGCCCCAGTATTCTTGACCATTAATATTTTTTAAAAATATTAAAATTGTTTTTAGCTGACTATAACTACTTACGTCTAGTAACCAGATATCAGAAATTTGCTTGATCAGTGTACCGGAAACCCCAATTACAGCTCCAATTATCATTGCGGTCCAAGCAGCCGCTGTTGTACCTTTATTCCAATACAAACCACCAATAATTACAGCACCACATCCTCCAGCAAAAATAGCAGCAGTAACCGCAAAGTAAAGTGCAATCTTTTGACTCTGGCTAAAGAGTAAGCTAAATAGGAATATAAAAACAGCAACTCCAAAAATAGAATATCTTAAAACTTTTATATGCGTTTCTTTATCAAATGGTTTTTTTCGGAAAGGCATAATGACATCTTGAATAAATATAGAACCCCATGAATGCAAGTACGTGTCATGTGTACTGATAAAAGCAGCAAGCATCAAGGCCGCGAATGCACCAATTAATCCAACGGGTAATATTTCAGATAGTACAAAAGGAGCTCTCATTTGACCTTGCAAAGTATCTGAAGATAAAGAAGCTAGCGAAGCATTGACTGAATCAGCTATATGTTGATAATCAGGGTGATTCATTAAAACATAAACAAGCACAGGGACTAAAAACATAAACATCCCTTGGGGAATACCTCTCCAGCCTGCTAAAACAACACCCATTTTCGCTTCATGAGCATTTTTTGCTGATGAGTTATACCCTTGAGACCCTTGCCAGCTTAGGGCGCCATACATAACTCCTATGATACCGATGAGAAAATACCACAAATTAAAATCCTCCACATGACTAGTTTTAAATGGATTTATGCGAGAAGAATTTTCATATTTTACATTAATTTCATCAGTTTGTAATGTTTGTTCTTCTTTTGATAACAACTGAAAAGACGCATCACCTTTGAGAACCTGAATTTCTTCTTTTGCCAGTTTTATAGGTGTATTTTGCAACGAATCAGAAACCTGATCCCAACCAATACTAAAAAGCAAATACAAAGTAATAATAAATAATATAATTGTTACAAAAACACCTTGAAAAAAATCAGCAATTATTACAGCTATTTGACCACCTGTGTATACAAAATACAATGCAATTCCTAATAATACTATCATCACTAGAGGATACATCGGTAGACCTAACAAGTACTCTGGTAAACCACAAAAGTTTATAAAAAACTGTGCCCCAACTGCAGGAAATATTCCAAAATTAATGAGGCCAGCAAAAAAAGCCACTAGGCCTGCAAATATTCTAAATTTTCGACTATATCTTTTTTCAAAAAACTGAGCCAACGTGAGACTTCGAGTCATCCTGAAACGATAAATTACCCATCCAGACATTGTAATAGCTAAAAGAATTATACCTTGGCTTAAACCCCACCATGACAATGAAAATCCTGCGACATATCCCATTTCTAAAAACATCACAATGGAAATAGCACCTAGTCCCGCTACGCCACTTGAAATAGATAAAACATATCTGCCAGCTGTTCTTCCAGCAGATAAAAAATCGCTTACACTTTTCATTAATCCTTTGGTTAGATTAACTGAGTAAATCATACCAACAAGAACAATTATTACAATCATCCAATCAATAAATGATAAGTTCATTCAACCCACACCCTTCCATCCTTGCGAATGATAATATTTTTATTTTCCCATGTTACAAAAGCTTCCCAGCCTGAGGGTGTTAATGTAATTTTTGGCGGCCAAGAAACTCCATTAAAAGGTGTTTTTTTCAATTTTAAATCTTTAAAGAAATTTAATTCTCTAATTGAATCAGAATATTTTTGATTCGCAAAAAAATAATTTCGCTGCTTGTAATATACCTGTCTTAGGCTCCATTTTATCTTATCAATCTTACTATACTTGAATTGTACAACCTCTTTACCAATGATATTTTCTGTAAATTGTACCAAGCCCCAAAGATCAGGCATGTGCATGTATATTACACCCTGAGGTGACCATACCCAATTATATTCGGGCCTCTCAGTTTTTACATAAGCTGAATTAATAATATTCGTTTCCCAATGGACTCTACTAAAATTAATTTTCCATTGCTCACCATCTTTTGGTGGATTATTAGAACGGTAATTTCCAATGAAGGCCTTCCAAGGAATCGCGATTTCAATGCTCCATCCGCTATCAAGATCCGAAGCATCATTCAATGTACCATCAATGTGTACACTTGTAATTAAACCAGGTATATCCCAAGAATCTAAGGCTACTTTTCCACCATCATGATAAGGCTTAGTAATTAACAAATCCCATTCTGTTCCATAAGCATTAACCTCTAGCTCGTAATAGTTATGAGTGTCTCCGTCTGGATCTAAAAATATCTCAAAATCATTGTCTTTATAGATTACTGCATCCCTTTCTTTTATTGTTGCCCAGACATGTGGCTCTTTCATGTACACAGCAAAATAAAAATAATCCCGATCCCAAAGCATTTTTACTTTCGTATCATTATATGGCCTTGGCTTTAAAGAACCTTCAATATCAACAAAAGAATCTGTCCAGGGAATATCTGCCCAAGCTTTTTCGGTGATTTTACCATCAAGTATTACAGGTTGAACAGTTTTATAACAAACATATGACTTCGGCTCGTATTCAATTTTCCCTTCTGGAAACTCATTACCCCAAAAACCTTGGCTAAAAATTGGAGAAACAATTGAAATCAATAATAAACAAATTTTAACAATCAATTGAAAATTCATTGTACCCCTGCAATTGTATTTCTTAACGTATCCGCCATTACTTTATACCCTTCTTTTGTTGGATGAACACCATCAGTACCATATGCAGACATCAACCCTTTTTGCTCATCAACCATTGAAGAATAATAGTCTATAAACTGTATATTGTTATTTTCCGTATACTTTTTAAGGATCTTATTAACACTCGAAATTTTTTCTGGAACATTTATAATATTTTCATTCCAAGAGTACTTAAAGACTGGAAGAATAGTAGAAAGTGCAACATCAATGTTGTTTTTCATACAAATTTCAGCCATTGATGTTATGTTGTCGATTATCATTTCTTGATTAGATGGACCAGTATTTTCCGCTATATCATTTGTTCCAGCATTTATTATCACCATATTAGGATTAAGATGAATTGCGTCTTGTTTGAATCTTAATAGCATTTGTGGTGAAGTTTGACCTCCAATACCACGATTAACAAAACTGTTCTTTTTAAAAAAATCGGGGTCACTTAATGACCAACCCTCAGTAATCGAATCACCCATAAATACAATTTTAACTTTCAAACCAGTTTTTCTAATCTCATCATTTTCTTTTCTGAATTTTATGAGATTTGGCCAATCTAGCGATTCATTAACTTTCGTAGCGGCCTCTTTTGTTTTGTCTAACCTATCCATTCGTATGTCATTTTCTAACGTCATTATATCTCCAATTATTATTAATTACTTAAGCCTTCAACACTATTAAATATAAACTTTGGCTCAAAATTTATATTACCTTTTAAATTAATCGATGGAAAAAATAGGATCGTTTTTTCTTCGCCAGGAAGCATATTAAAATAGTTATCATCAAATCGACCCGTATCATTGGAACAAAGGATATGAAATTTGTACAAGAACGATTTAGAATTAATTTTAATTTTAATTCTGTTTCCAAATTTTTCTATGATTGTAGAAAAATTTTGCTTAGGAATCTTCAAATTTTTTGGAATATCAAAAAGATAATCGCTTGATGAGATAGTTTCATCATTCAAAACTATCTTAGCCCTTAGTAAAATATTATTCTTTTTACTTTTTGCAAATAAGACTTTCTTTTTTTCAAAAAAAACTTTTTTTGATTCATTAGGTTTAATATCCAAAGGTAAATCATGACTATACTCAACAACGTTATTAAAATTGCGCACCTCAAAAAATATTAATGCATTATTTATAATGTTGCCGTCATTAACAATATATATGCTCACACCGTCTTCTTCCTCTTCAAATGAAATCAAAAGAGGTTTAAAAAATTCTTTAGCATAATAATGCAATGCTTTCCAGTTACCGAAATAATCTAAGGATGACCAAGATGCCCCAGGCCAGCAATCGTTTAATTGCCAATATAATGAGCCCATGCAGTAAGGCATATTCCTTCTATGCGCCTCGGCAGCTATTTTTATAGCTTCACCAGCCATAATCTGACTTGACAAAACGAATGAGTAAAAGTCTTTTGGTGGTTTAAAATACATTAGGATGTATTTCATAACGTTATCGTTGCCTAAGGATGCTTTTTGATGTTGTTTTATGACAGTTGAATTAATACTTTGATCTTTATCTTCGCAAAAATAGTCTATAGTTTTTAAATCTGGAAAAGATTGCATGCCAAATTCAGACATAAAGCGCCCAATATTGCTTTCGAATGCAACAAATTTGTCTCCGCTATGCCATACACCCCAGTAATGATTATCACCACTACCAAATTGCTGCCCAACAGTTGGTAACATATCACTATCTCCAGGCGAAGAAGGCCAATATAACCGATTGGGATCAAACTCATTACAAACACTCGGCAAAACATTATGGAACAATGAATTATAATCATTATAATAAAGTTGCTCAGGAAATCTATCTTTCCAGCCCCAATTATGCCAAGCCCACGCAATTTCATTATTCCCACACCATAACCCTATTGAAGGGTGATTTCTTAATCTAGAAACTTGATATTCTGCTTCCTTTCTAACGCTTTCTAAAAAATCTTTATCTCCGGGATAGAGTGTGCATGCGAACATAAAATCCTGCCAAACGATTAATCCCATTTCGTCGCATAAATCATAAAAATCATCACTTTCATATATTCCACCACCCCACACTCGTAGTGTATTCATATTAGCATCAACCGCGCTTTTTAATAATGTATAATAATTTTTTTTAGTTAATCTGGTTGTAAAAGAATCTGCTGGAATCCAATTCGCTCCTTTTGAAAAAATTGGTTTACCATTGACAACAAATGTAAAACTAGATCCTTTTTTATCTATTTTTTGTTCAACTTTAAAATCTCTCAACCCAACTCTTTTTTTAATAGATTCATAGTAATCAACCGATTCCACTTTTACATTGAATTCGTACATATTTTGTTGGCCATGACCATTCGGCCACCAAAGATCAGGTTTAGATATTTCAACAATCTTTTTTATTTGATTAATTCCAGGAGATAAATCGATAGACTTTACAATGTTTATATTACTTTTTTGCTCTTTGATCAATAGGTCAGCTTTACATCTGCGTTCTGAGTGAACAAAAACGTTACACTCAATCTGTGAACTTATTTTATCGGTTTTCATTTGATTAATAAACAAATCTTTAATTGTAAAAGAATTATAACCAATCAATTCTACATGTTGCCAAATTCCTGAGGTTGCAAAGCTTGGCCCCCAGTCCCAACCGTAATGGTAGGGAGCCTTGCGAGTGTAAGGACTAGTTTTTTTTATTTGATCATTATCCGCAGGCAATTCATAATCAATTGATTTCATTAAAGGCAAGATTTTTTCAATTGGAGAATCAAATTTAATTATGAGCTCATTTTCATTTTCTGTAATTATTTCTTTAACGTTGACTGTCCATGCACGAAACATATTATCAGCGTCTAAAATGTCTACATTGTTTAGACTGACCTTAGCGTATGTATCTAATCCTAAGAAGTTTAAAAAAATAGTTTCCATTTTAAAAAGGTTTCTGTCGATTTTAAATTTTGTTCTATATATCCAACTTTTATTTCCTATCCACTGGAGATCAATTTCATTGGTACCAACAAATGGGTCTACTATTTCATTGTTATTGTATAGGTCGGTATGAACGCAGCCAGGTACTGAAGCTGGCATCCAAGTCTTTGAAGAGACTTCCTTGAATTCCCATCCTTCGATTAAACGTTCAACTATTTTAGTTTTCATAAAATTTTAGACTTTTTATGGTTTTAATAAATGTATTGACGAACATAGTTAAGAAGCATTAATTTAATCTTTAAGATGCTATAAATATATAGTATCTTAAGTTTAAGACACTAATAAAAAAAACAACATGAAGGAGTAACGAATGATAAAATCGTTATTAAAAAATAGCTTAATTGCTCTTACCTTTTCTTCTGTAACGTTGTTCGCAGATACTACTGAAGTAGTCTGGGATGCAGCCGCACAGCCAGGACAGCTTGAAGCAGCAATTACAGCAGGTGGAGCTGGCGTTTACAGACTAAGCTTACCATCAGTCGCAGGCGGAAAATGGCTTACATCGGAACATATTCCGGTAGATGCCGGCCAAGCAATTCACATTATAGGTGAAGTTCCTGCAAGCGCTGACGTTAAACCAGTTACCATTCAACCTCTAGCTAACGCTGAAGGTGCTTTAGGACACCAAAACGGACTGTTTTTTACACTAGTGGGTGCAGGTGCTGAATTGAAGTTGGAGAACCTCATTCTTAACGCTTACGCATCTGGTGAAGAGGGTTCACTTCAAATTGCAGGCGCAACATCAACCGATAACAAAATCATCGTTAACAATTGTATTGTTTCGCATGTTAATTTTCTAGCTTTTTTTACTTTGGGAAAAAATACAGATTTCCATATAACGAATTCCGTTTTTAAGGCTTTTACTAATGGCCCAGGCGGAATGTTTTATGGTGGTGTAGTCTGGGGTGCCGGTTCTTGGTTGGGTACTATTGACACACTAGAATTTAGACAAAATACTGTTGATGGTGTGATTGGTGAGGCCTTAGTAATTTATGAGCACGTTGATCATGGCATCATTGATCATAACACATTTACCAATGTTGTTATGGATATGATTTGGTATCGTGGACAGAATAACCTACAGGTTACCAACAACCTTCTATATAACACAAAGTCTTACGGTCAGTCTACCTATGATGTTTCAGGATGGGGCGTCTGGTGGGAAGGCGGAGTAGGTCAAATGGCATTGAGAAAAGCCGGGATAGTAAACCCAGATGGATTTGAAGATATTACGCCTGCTGTGGTACAAATTGATACTTCAGATCAGTGTGTAATTACTACGACTATTACCACACCTGCTGATACCCAACAAGTAACCGCGGGTACTTATATCATGTCAGATGGTCAAGTTGTTAATATGAATGATAGAAATATCAATTGGAGCAACAATGCAGCTGTTTGGAGCCCAGCATTAACTGGCTTTATGAATAATATGGCAAACAATCCTTGGTCTTGGACCGTAACTACTGTTACACCGGATTCAATGACTATTACGCCAGCTGTTTTTGATACTATCACTTCTGCTTACGCGGCTGATGGTTCTGGTTGTGTTGATTCAATATTTGTAACTACTGCAGCTGATACCGTTGTACATGTTGGTTCAGGCGGTACTACTACTGTTACTGTTCATGACACAATGTTAACCGCTGCTCAGCAGATGGTATGGGCTGATGATTCAACTTTAGCTACAATCGCTGCCGGTATAGGTGTTACAAGCACAAATAATGCAGTTTTAAACTGGTCTGACTTACAAATGCAGCTTGATGAGATGTATATAACAAAACAGCTCGCAAGAACATTGGACTTCAGAGATGATCAAACTACTCAAGGTGTTGGCGCTAATAATAACTGGTCATATGAGCATGATGGCAATATGAATACGATTGAATGGCCTATGCACTACAATGCTAGCTATAGCTCTGTTTCTACAGCTGCTACGCATAGTACAACTGGTGGCCCAATTGGAGATCCTCGTTGGTCATTAGTTACATTAGGTACAGATAATTCAACAGCTTTACCAAAAGAGTTTGCACTAAAGCAGAATTATCCGAATCCGTTTAATCCAACAACTGAGATTGAGTTTAGTATTGCTCAAGCTTCAACAGTTAACTTGACGATTTTTAATGTCCTTGGACAGAAAGTTAAAGTTTTAGCTAACGGTGTTAAGCTGGCTGGTACTCACAAGTTACGTTGGAATGGAACTGATGAAATGGGTCAATCTGCTTCTACAGGTATTTACTTCTATACTTTAACAGATGGAAGTTCAACTGTTACGAAGAAGATGGCGTTCATGAAGTAATAACTTAAACGTTATTATACCGTTTAAATTGAAGGGGTAGTTTTAATTGACTACCCCTTTTTTTTATTATCTATTTTTAATATTTTATTACAAGAAACTTTTATGAAAATGAAATTATTTAAAGTTGTATATATTACCCTTATTTTATTTATTTACTCTTGTTCTACTGGCGACAAGAAGCAGGTAAAATCCGACAAACCATTAAATTATGCAGAAGAAAAGATACTGGCACCACGTTCTTTATCAATGGCAACCTACAAACCATCCTCAGTTTGCGACTGTAGCAAAGATGGCCTAAAGACCCTGAATGATATGTTAGCTATTAGGCAGCGTTTTCAAAACTTTAAGAATTATAACAATGATTATGCAGCAGTTGAAAGAATTGCAAATTTACAAGATAACTGGTCAGTTATAAGAGATGCATGTCTTCGGACATTTGCCTCAAAATTATTTAACCCAAGTGATTGTAATCGACCAGATAAAATTGGTTACTTTAAAGATAAATTAAATAATCTCGGGATAACTACAAATTAATGTATACATAAGAAGGTTTATATAATGATAATTAGATATTTAATAAATATTTTATTTTTAGCATCCACGCAGTTAATAGCTACAAATTACACTATTTCTGGTCATGTATATGACAAAAACAATGGCAACCCATTGGTTGGGGCTAATGTTTTTATTGACCAAACTGCTATTGGATCAGCAACAAATGAAGATGGATTTTATGAGTTAAAAAATATGAAAGCAGGATCATACAAGATAAAATCTGCATATATTGGTTATGAGACATTTTCTGACTCTCTTTTATTAAATAGCGATACAACAGAAATTATTGTCGACTTCAATTTAGTTTATAAAACAATTGAGGGTAATGAGGTCCTTGTTACTGCCCAAGCAAAAGGTCAAATGAATGCGATAAATCGGCAATTAAATTCTAAATCATTGGTAAATATAATTTCTTCAGATAGAATTCAAGATTTACCCGATGCTAACGCTGCTGAAACTGTTGGCCGGGTTCCGGGCGTGTCTATTCGTCGAGAAGGCGGCGAAGGAAACAAGGTCATCATTAGAGGACTTTCTCCAAAATATAATAATATTACTGTTAACGGAGTAAAACTTGCATCTACTGATAATGAAAACCGAAGTACAGATCTAAGCATGATTTCGCAGTATATGCTTGATGGTATTGAAGTAATAAAAGCAGGAACACCAGATAGAGATGCTGACGTTCTAGGAGGAACTGTAGATTTTCAATTAAAGAAAGCAAAGCCAGGATTTCATGGAAATATCATTACTCAAGGTATGTATAATGGTATTAGAAATAGCTATGGTGATGATAAGACTGTTCTTGATTTAAGCAAACGTTTTTGGAATGATCGAATCGGAGTTCTAGCTCAAATAGACACAGAAAATAGAGATAGAAGTTCCCATGAAATTGGTTCTGGTTATTATTTATTTGGCGCACAGGTAGATACTATTAACCCTCTCCAGCTAACTAGTTTTAATTTAAATGATTGGTCAAGAATCAATAATAGAAACAATTTATTGCAAGTTATAGATATAGCCATCCCTAACGGCAATATTAGCTACAGTAACCTAAACAGTGAGATTGAGAAAGATATAACGCGTTATGGAATAAGCTACGGCCTTGGAGATAACTATAGGTATATGGTTTCAAGTACTGGTATCAACACGATCGGTGTATTAACGGAATCATGGAAGTACAATCAAACTCTTTATGATATTTTTCATTTAGACGCTTATTCATCTTATTCAAAATCTAAAAATAAAGATACTTATTATGATTTTAATTTTGCAGAGCAATTTGCATTTTCTGATGATACATATGATTCAAATATTGAATACATACAAGAAATAGCTATAAATGATACTGGAAATATGGATTTTTCCCGCTACGACTATTGGTTGAAAAATAGCATTGAAGATGAAAAATCTATTGGATTTAATTTAAAATATGATTTTCGGATTTCGGACTATATATCTGGAAATTTTAAATTTGGTAATAAGAAGAAAATTAAAAAGAGAACATTTGATCAACAGCATGAATATGGTCTTGTAGGTAGAGCAGCTGGCGCTACTTCGCAACGAGATGCACTTATTGAGCATTATGATCTTGATTCGCTTATTGTAAACCCAGGTAGATTACCCCTTTCAGCTTTTGTTGATAATAGTTATGACGGCGATGACTTTTTTGATGGCCGGTATTCTTTTGGTGCTGTTGCTGATTTAGATTTTATGATGGATGTGTATACTTATTTTTCAGAAAATTTTAATAAACTGACTTCAAATACAACAATTGATGAATATGTTATGCACCACATACATCAAACAAATTCACAGATCTATGATTACAATGGTAAGGAAGAATACGAAGCTTCTTATTTTATGGCAGATGTTAATATCGGGCCATCAATGAACATAATTGCTGGAGCCAGAAGAGAAACAAACACAACAACTTACTATTCAAATAATTCACTGGACCATGCTTTAGCTCATTGGGTATATGTAGGTGATACGGTATCTTATACTAGAAAAAATTCTTATTATTTACCTGCATTATTTTTGAATTACAGGCCCGCTACGTGGCTAAGTATTCGATATGCTCAAACAAATACTTTGACTAGGCCTAGTTATACAGACATTATTCCTCTGCAAAGAGCAAATGGACAAGCTAAATCACTGGATTGGAGGAATAAATCCTTAGAACCTGGGTTATCTAACAATATAGATTTTTCTATTTCTTTCAATCAAGATAAGCTTGGTCTTTTTACAATTGGTTATTTTCAGAAAAATATCAAAGACTTAATCTATTCTAGTGGTTCTAGAATTATTTTTCCTGATGATACGTCAAACTTTGATTTGTCAAGTGATTTTCAAGACTACAGAATACTTAACTATACTGTTAATAATTCAAATGATGTATTATTGAACGGATTTGAAATTGACTACCAAACACGATTTTGGTATTTGCCAGGTTTACTAAGTGGACTAGTTTTTAATGCAAACTATACTCTTACGGAGTCTGAAGTTGATTACCCAATAACTTTTATCGAACAAGAAATAATTTGGGCGCCATTTGAGGTTGTTAAGTATAATATTGACACTACTTATACAGATAGATTACTAGATCAACCTAATGAAATTATAAATTTATCTATTGGCTATGATTACAAGGGGTTTTCAGGCAGATTATCTATGCTATATAATGATGATGTTTTTATGAGTACAAATTTTTGGCCTGAACTAAGACAAACTACAGACGCTTACAGGAGATGGGATTTATCGATAAAACAGGAGCTTCCTTATAAAGGTCTTTCTATCTATTTTAATGCCAGTAACTTAACAGAAACAAATGATGTGAATCGTTATCGAGGTATTACATCTGAAGATGCGGGTAGCGAAAACTTAGCTACAGAGCAGTATTATGGTAGAACTATTGACCTTGGTTTTCGATATTCTTTCTAGCAACAATCGGTAACTAGCTTTTGAAATATCTGATTGTCACTACAATCTCTTTCATTTTCTTTGTTCAGAGCTATAATTGTTCTAATAGTGATGATATCTCATTATTATATCCTGACTCAACAACGGTAATAAAATTTCAACTAGACTGGCAAAAGCAATTTTATCAAAATAGAGTTAAAGAATTTAAAAATAGTCCTATAGGTAAAAATAAAATTGTGTTTCTAGGCAATAGTATTACTTACGGTTTGCGTCGTTGGAATGAAAAGTTCGATGTTGAGAATATTGTTAATCGTGGGATATCTGGTGATTATTCAGATGGTATTCTTTTAAGACTAGAGGAAATCGTTTTTTATAAACCTATTGCAGTATATATCTTAATCGGAATAAATGACTTTTTTGATGATAATAGAAGCAGGCCCGAAAGAACACCTGAGTATGTTGCAAAAAATATTCTTCTTGCTGCAAAATTTATTCAAAAAAGTTCACCGCAAACAAAAATATATATTCAGACTATCCTACCTATAAATAATCAGCAATATTTAGATGAAAAACCTCATTATCAATTTTTATACTCAGATTATCCATCTATAAATGATCAAATAAATAAAACAAATGAAATCATTTCGAAATACAATGATTTTGAGATAATAGACCTCCATTCCCATTTTTTAAATAGCAACAATGAAATGATGCGTAGCTTAAGCACAGATGGTCTGCACTTGAATGACCAAGGTTATCAAAAATGGATTAATATTTTAAAACCATTTATTAAATCAATAAATATTTAATTTGAAATTTTTCAATTCGAATTCCCTTATCGCTCAAGGTCTAGTTGAAACAAAATTAGCTAGAGAATACCCTTTTCAAAGGATACCAGATAAATATAAAAATTCAGTTCGACAAGAATTATGGAAGATATCCCAAAATTCAGCTGGCGTTAGTATTATGTTCGAAACAAATAGTCCTAAAATAGTAGTTCATTGGAAAATTTTGTCAGATTTTAAAATGAATCATATGCCAAATACAGGAATCAAAGGACTTGACCTCTACGAGTACAAGAATAATTCTTGGTATTACCGCTCTACTGGTATTCCGGAAGGAAAAAGTAATAAGGCTGTAATATTTGAAAATAAAAAAAGTAAATTAAGAAAGTTTAGATTGCACCTTCCTCTCTATGTAACGTTAATAGATCTCAAAATTGGGATTAATAATGATTGTAATTTTTCAAACTATAAAACAGATTTAAAAACAATAGTCTTTTATGGTACTAGTATTACTCAAGGAGGCTGCGCATCTCGACCCGGATTAGCGTATACAAATATTATATCCAGGAGAACAGAATATAACTGCATTAATTTCGGATTTAGCGGTAATGGTCATTTAGAGCCTTCGGTTGGATCAATTTTATCAAACATCAAAACCAACTACTATGTTATAGATTGCTTGCCAAATGTCGATATGAAATCAATCGAGTTAAATGTCATCCCACTAATCGAATCAATTAGATCTAGTAAAAATTCTAATGATAAACCTATTATTTTTGTTGAGCAACCAGAATGTCATGACGATTATATTGAAGAAAATATTTATGAAAAAAATAATATATTAAAAAAAGAAATTCTAAATGCGATTAATATAGGATATAAAAGAATTTATTTAATTGAGAGCGAAGATTGCATAGGCAAAGATAATGAAGCTACTGTTGATGGGGTTCATTATAATGACATCGGTTTTAAACGATTTGCTGAACATCTCATCATAAAATTGAAAAAGCTTAAAATAGATTTCTAAGGTTTATCATATTTTTTCCTCATCTCTCTCTTATTCTTAACGAGCTCAACGTCAAGCAATATTTGATCTTTAATTGATTCAGTAATCAGAGGGTCGTTTGTTAACATAGCATGTATAGGGTATTTACCTATTTTGTTTCCAATTACAACACGTTCTTCATCCACAAATAAAGCAATACCCCTCTCCCAATTTTCAGTAAATGAATGAGGGTCAATATTATATGAAAAAGTTTCTCCTATGGGTTTTTCCAAGGGAGTGAATGAAAGAAGTTGTATGTTTACTCCTTTGCTTTCTGCATTCCTCAAGTCTTTTTCTAAAACAGTCATTTCCTCAGACCATAACCTTATTAATATCTGTTGTTTTGCATTAAAAATTTCTTTTTTAATTTCAATCATTAAATCATCATAATCATCAATTCGTATTGATATTAAATTCTTTTTACCTTTAAATAATTCATTTAAAGAATTTTCTAGGAGCTTTTCTTCAGTTTTATTTTGTTTCTTTAATGTTTTTAAAAGGCCTTCTTTATTTATTGCTTCATACTTTAGTGGTTTTATTCCAAGCTGGTAGACAAGGTTTCTAGATTTTAATCGCTCCAATTCTCGATATACTACAGCATTATTAACCCCAGATGTTTTGCTTACAGCATATGCTGTTGAAGGTCCATTCTTTAGTAGAAAAAGGTATATTTTTGCAGCATTGCCAGGAATGTCTAAACGACTAACTATTCGTATTATATTTTCTTCAATTATGCTTGACATAGTTTTGTTATTACGATAATAATCCCTTAACACTTTTTAATTTAGTTATTCCACTTTTAGTAATAAGATGAGGGAATGCCCATTTAAGGCATGCAGCACCTACCTCCCCGTCCTTACTTATTGCAATATAACAAATTTGAAAATCAGGATTACCGTTGTATGACGAAATTATTCTGTTTAAAGCTTCATTGCAAGCTGATACAGGGTCATACCCTTGCCTCATTAATTCTACGACTAGAAAACTACCAGAGGATTTTATGACTTCTTCACCTAAACCGGTGGCAGCTGCTCCACCAACATTGTTATCAATAAATAAGCCGGAACCTATAAGTGGACTATCACCAACCCGACCATGCATTTTATACGCCCAACCTCCTGTCGTACATGCTCCTGAAATATTTCCATTATGATCTTGAATCAAGGTAGCACAAGTATCATGCGTATCATGTGGAGTCATTTCCACTCTATTTTTTTGCCATTTCATCCAAGCATTGCGAGAATCTTTTGTCAATAAATTAGTATGTCTAAAACCCTTAGAAACAGCAAATTTTTTCGCCCCCTTTCCCACTAGCATTACATGTTTTGTGTCATCCATAATTTTTCTCGCAACTGAAACTGGATGGACAATGTTTTGCAAAAAAGCCACTGAACCACAATTTCCATTACTATCCATTACACATGAATCTAATGTCACTCTTCCATCCTCATCTGGCAAACTACCTATTCCAGCATTACTATTTTTTTCATCTGCTTCAACAGCCATGCATGCTGCTTCTGCTGCATCCATCGATGATCCATATTTATTTAAAACTTTCACAGCAGCAGCATTCGCTTTTGGAAAATTATGAGTAGTTATTATAACAGGTTTTTTTTTGTTTCTTTTAACATCAGATTTAGCTTTCGTTAACGATGGCAATGAAAAACCAACTAATCCAGTTTTAAAAAAGTCTCTTCTTTTCATAATTTAATAATCCTTTTAAAAAATTAACAAAATATGATTATTGATATAGTCAATAACTATAATTATTTATTATCTTAAGTATAAGATAGGAATACAATATTCAACTTAACTTGCATAGCAAACACATAAAACACATTTTATAAAATGCATCAATTTAGTCCTGTAGAAAAACATTTTTTTAATCAACAGTCAATTAAGACCCAAACTTCAAGTATTCCTTATATTGTCTTAGATAGCTTTCCTCAACTTGGCCTTATTACTTCTCTACGGTTCTTAGAGTGGTCATCAAATAACCCGAATGGTGTCATAAGTTTACCTACAGGAAAAACACCTGAATACTTTATTAAATGGACTCATCATATTCTTCAAAATTGGGATGACAAGGCTGTCAAAAAGTTAAGAGAAGATAATGGATTACTGTTAAAAGATAAACCAAGCTTAAGAGGCTTAAAATTTGTACAAATTGATGAATTTTATCCTCTTAATCCTAATCAACACAACAGCTTTTATAATTACGTTTGCAAATATTACATCGAAGGTTTTGAATTAGACCCCCAAAAAGCATTACTTATAAATTCAGATAAAATTCAGTTAGTAAACGGAAAAAATCGAAAACAAATATTTCCTAATAACAGAATCGATCTTACTTTAAGGTTTAGAGATCCAACAAGTGAGATTGAAGAAGAACAGCAAGAATCTATTTTATTAATTGACCAATGGTGCGCTGAATATGAAAATAAAATAAGATCCATGGGAGGTATTGGTTTTTTTCTTGGAGGAATTGGACCTGATGGACATATTGCTTTTAATGTTCGTGGATCTGATCATAATTCAACGACAAGATTAACTGGTACTAATTTCGAGACTCAGGCAGCAGCAGCTACAGATCTTGGGGGAATTGAAATTAGTAGAAATAGGCTTGTTATTACAATTGGACTTGGAACGATTACATATAATCCTGATGCAACTGGAATAATTATCGCCGCTGGCGAAGCAAAATCAAAAATTATTAAAAACTCGCTTGAACATGCTCCTGATGTTAAATATCCAGCAACAGCTTTATCTAAACTCAAAAAGAGCTGTTTTTATATTACTAAGGGTGCTGGGAAGCTGCTTACAGACTTTGAAAGAGATTATTGGGAAAATTCAGAATGGAATGATCAAAAACTTCAACGTTCAATTTTGGAGCTTTCAAGAGATATAAATGTTTTTGGAAAAAAACTATCACTTGATAATTTACAAAATGATGAGCATTGTAAAAATATCCCATCATTAAACGCTGACACTGTTAGCGATGTAATTAAAAAAGTTGAAAGTAAAGTTGAAAAAGGTTCTAAACTTGAAACTAATCAAACCTTTTATCATACTGGTCCTCATCATGATGATATTATGCTTGGCTTAATGCCGTACATAATGCAACTTATCCGCGAACCTAGTAATCATCATCATTTTGTTAATTTGACTTCTGGTTTTACATCTGTTACAAATAATTTTATTCAAACCTTACTTCAAGATACAAAATCTTTCTTAGCTAATGATGAAATTCAAATGACACGATACGATGATTTTTTTGAGAACGGTTACAAAAAAAAATGGGATAAGGATGTATTTCATTACTTGGATGCTATTGCTGAAAATAACTCATCTCAACAAAAAAGAGGAATGTCGCATAGACTTGTTAGAGCATTAATAGAAATTTATGGTGTAAAGAATACCTCTGAATTAGACATTACTATTAAAAAAGTAATTAAAGAAATTCATAATTATTATGATGGTGAAAAAAATTCAAAAGAAGTTCAAAGCCTTAAAGGTATGATTCGTGAATATGAAGAAGAACTAGTTTGGGCTAATTACGGCGTTCGCGTTCAAGACGTTCATCATCTAAGATTAGGTTTCTACCAAGGTGATATTTTCACAGAAAACCCTCAAATAAATAGAGATGTACTACCTGTTTTAGAACAGCTTAAAACAATTAAACCAACGGTTATATCTGTCGCCTTTGACCCTGAAGGTAGTGGTCCTGATACGCACTATAAAGTTTTACAAACCATTGCAGAGGCCGTACGAATATGGAACAAGACAGAAGACTTATCAGAACTAAGAATTTGGGGATATCGCAATGTCTGGTATAGGTTTGATGTTGATGAAGCTGATATCATTGTGCCTGTGACTTTAAATTCAATGGCTATTATGAGATCTACGTTTAATAATTGCTATTTAAGCCAAAAGGAAGCCTCTTTTCCTAGTTACGAATTTGATGGTCCATTTTGTGACTTATCTCAAGATATTTGGGTAAAACAGCATAAAGACCTTCAACTTTTACTTGGTAGAGATTATTGGTACCAAAACAAAAATCCGCATTTAAGAGCGGTTCATGGTGTGGTAAACTTAAAAGAGATGAATGTTAATCAGTTTTTATCTGTTGCCAGAAAACTAGAACAACAAATGGAAGGTTCGCCTGTTTAATTTTATTGTGATTAATTATTAATATTTAAATAAATAATCAAGTTTAAGGGAATAATCAATTTTGAATAAAAAAGAAACTGCTATAATTGTATCAAGAATTGAACAATGGAACGCTAGACTACAAAAACTTTTTATTGAAGATAAAATTTCATTATCAGCAAAATTTGCATGGTCAAAAAAAGCTGTTCCTTTTTCCGAAAAAAACAAATTAAAGTACAAACCAATTACGAAAGGTAAAAGTTGGGGTAAAGAATGGGATAGTGCATGGTTTTGCCTCAATGGACGTATTAAAAAAGAATGGCGTGGAAAAAAGGTCATAGCTGATTTAGACTTTTCTGGAGAAGGGTTAGTTTATGACCCTAAAGGAAAAGAAGTTCAAGGTATTACAAACGCTTCTATTTGGGATCAAAATTTTGTTAGAACTAGAGTACTGATACCTAAAACATGTATAAAAAATAATGAAGTTGAAATTTGGGTTGAGACTGCAGCAAATTCTTTATTTGGAATTTTTGTTGATGTAGATCCAGAGCAAGACAATCCAAAAAGGCATGGAACATTTGATGCTAAAGTAGAAACCATAGATATAGGAATATTTCGAGAAGATATATGGCATCTACACCTTGATGTAAGAATTCTACTTGGATTAATAGAAAAGCTAGAAGAAGACTCTACACAGCGATTAAGGGTAATCAATTCACTCAACCAAGCTCTAATAGCTTTTAAAGCTGATCAGAAAGATGCTAATGCGTCAAGAAATATATTATCAGCTGAACTAAATAAACGCGCCTCGTCCTCAGAATTAAAAGTGACTGCTGTTGGACATGCGCATATAGATACAGGTTGGCTCTGGCCTGTAAAAGAGACGATTAGAAAATGTGCACGAACTTTTACAACTCAATTAGATTTAATAGATAGGTACCCAGATTATGTATTTGGAGCTTCTATGCCGCAACACTATCAGTTCATGAAGGACTTTTACCCTTCTATTTTTAAAAGAATTAAAGCTGCTGTGAAAAAAGGTCAATGGGAACTTCAAGGAGGTATGTGGGTAGAAGCAGATTGCAATCTTATTAGCGGAGAATCTATGGTACGTCAATTACTTTATGGAAAGATTTTCTTTAAAAAAGAATTTGGCGTGGATGTAGATAATTTATGGCTTCCAGATGTTTTCGGTTACTCTGCAGCTCTTCCTCAAATTTTGAAACAAGCTGAGGTAAATTATTTTTTAACCCAAAAAATCTCATGGAATCAATTTAATGACTTTCCATTTCAGACGTTTAACTGGCGTGGAATTGATGGTACAGAAATTTTAACACACTTCCCTCCTGAGAACTCATATAATAGTGAATTAGATACAAAGTTTTTAATGCCTGCCCAAAAAACATTTAAAGAAAAAGATAAATTAAATGAGTTTATGTCTCTTTTTGGGGTTGGTAATGGTGGTGGTGGTCCTAAACCAGAGAATATTGAATTAGGAAAAAGATTAAAAAATCTTGAAGGTGCACCAAAAGTTTCATTTGATCATGCAAAAAACTTTTTTAAAAGATTAAATAGAAAGAAAAACCAATTAGAAACATGGGTCGGAGAACTTTATCTTGAATTACATAGAGGTACCTTAACTACTCATGGTCTAGTAAAAAGACAAAATAGAAAATTAGAAAACAAACTCAAAGCTGTAGAGTTTTTATGGTCTAATTGCGACCTAATGAGGTACCCTCATAACGATCTTGATGAAGCCTGGAAAAAATTAATGATTAATCAGTTTCATGATATCATTCCTGGGTCAAGTATAAATTTAGTTTATAAAACCACACACAAAGAATATGAAGATATTCATAAAACATGTGATGAACTTTTAAAAAAATCAGCTTCAATTTTATTTAAAAAAGATAAAAGCTCTTTTACCTTAGTAAACTCACTTTCTTATAAGTTCAAAGGAGTAGTAAAAATTCCTTTTCATTATAAAGGCTATCAAATTAAATCTAATGATGAGATTTGCCTACCTACTCAACAAGTTAATAACGATTTAGTATGTTTTGTAGAATTAGAACCATTTTCATTCAAAACTTTTTCTAAAGGTAAAAAACAAAAAAATAAAATAGTTAATGATTCTAATCTAATTCTTGAAAATAATTATGTTAAATATGAATTTCATAAAGATGGTACGATGAAGTCCGCTTATGATAAAACGCTAAAATTAAACCTTCTTAGATCTAATGGTAATATACTGTCTCTTTATGAAGATAGACCTCTTAATTGGGATGCCTGGGATATTGACTTCTATTATAAAGATTCTTTACTAGAAACCTCAACAGTAACAAAAATTGAAAAGGTTAAAGTAGGTGTTGTAAATAGTTCTTTAACTATATCATATACTATTGGGAACTCTACAATTAAACAGCATATTTCTCTATCAAACCATTCTAAACGTTTAGATTTTAATACATCAGTTGATTGGAAAGAAAAACACAAAATGCTTAGGGTTCACTTCCCTACCACCATTACTACTGAACAAGCTACTTTTGATATTCAATATGGTCATGTGAAAAGAAATACTCATAAGAACACGAGCTGGGACAGAGCAAAATTTGAAGTGGTTGGACATAAGTATGCTGATTTATCTAACAATGACTACGGTGTAGCGTTAATGAACGATTGTAAATATGGTTACTCCATTTTTGATAACACAATAGACCTTAATTTGCTACGATCTCCTAATAATCCAGATGCAGATGCAGATATCGGATATCATGAATTTGTTTATAGTTTTTATCCACATAATAAAGATTTAATTAGGTCAGATGTAATTGAAGAATCTACTTTATTAAATCATCCTCCACTTATTTTTGAAGGCTACAAGAACTTATCGACATCAAGCTCTATAACCTATGAAGGCAAAGGAATAGAGATTACCGCTTTTAAAAAAAGTGAATATGAAAATGAAATTATTATTAGAACTGTTGAAACACTTGGTAGGAATTCAAAAGGTAATATTTATTTAGATGGAGAAATAACAGAAACAAACCTTCTTGAACAAAAAAACATTAGTAAAGCTAAGAGAGTTAAGGACAATTATCCTCTTAAGCTAAAACCATTTGAAATAAAAACATTTAAAATAAAGATCTAATTACTTATAGTGTAATTGCAAATGTTCTGAAGAAAATGGTGGGCCTGGTAGGCCTTCATTATTAAATAAGGTCGCACTAGCTGTATCGCTCCAAGCGTATCTAACATACTTTGGATTAGTTACTTCTTTTGAAGATAATTGTATTAGCTTATTATATACATCTACCTCTGCATCAAAATAAATTTTATTACTTCCTGCTATCTCAAACCATGTATTTTTATTATTTATCTGCATTAAACCAGAGTCACAATTTTTAAAATAAACATTAAGGTATCTTCCTTCTTGCTCAATGTTATCTAATTCTGGGCCAGAGTCGATAAAATCTTTATTATATGTCCTATTTAAGGCTAATAAGGCAAATCGATTACCAACGTCATGCTTATTTGAAGGGTGTATATCATGATTTTCTCCTACATCTAAGGTAACGACCATGCCAGTATTTTTTATATGTAAATGGCTGTTTTGAACATGACGGAAATGAGGTAGCAATCCACCATAACCAACATAAGAAGCAATTTGAGCAAAATAAAAAGGCATATTTTCACCGAATGATTTTCTAAAGTCTTTAACCATTAAAGGGAAAATTTTCTGGTATTGGATCTCACCGGAGCCTCCTACATTACTTTCTCCTTGGTACCAAATTAAACCTTTAATTGTATAATTTAATAAAGGGTTCATCATACCATTATATAAACTAGTTAACGTATTATGTTTCAAGAAAAATTTTTCAGGAATATCTGAAAAATTTATATTTTGATCTTTATAGTTATAAAAGGATGTATAAGGGTATTCAAAATTATCAACTTGAAATGCCTCTTCAGCTAATATTTTGGCTTTCCATTTCTTTATAAAAGATATATTTGCATGAGATGATTTTATTTTAATTACTCCAAGGCTAGAAACGCCAAGCACTCTAACCATAATAACATTTTTTCCAATCTTTAATAATTTGGAATCAATATTGTATTTTTGATCTTGTTTATTGGAAACATAATCGGCGTCTTTTAAATCGATTAAAGATGAACCAACTTTCGAACCATTTATATATAAATCGTACTCCCATAAACCAGATGGCCTATCTTTATCAGGTCGTATTATCAAATCATATGAATTTGAATGTAAAGAATCTAATTTAAATTCATTTTTAAAAAGAACAGCTCCTGAGAAGTTTAAATTATTGAATACAGCTTTAATAAAGCTCTCTTCAGTTAAAGATTCCCAATGATAGGAATCATTTGAAAAGTTTTTAATATCATTTTTCCCTAAATAATCTAAGTTTTTCCAACCAGGTAATAAAAAGTCTAAATAATCATTTTCAGGAAAAACCTCTGATAAAAACAAGTCCCATGAATGTGACCCAGATGGTATGTTTTCAAATTGAGAATACCAATTTTTTGTTTTTTTATATTTAAGAGAATCTTTTTTAAGCTTTTTAAGCTTGTCTGAAAAACCTTCTATCTGTTCTAGAACATTGAGACTAGACCAAGACTGAATATTACTACCTCCCCAGCTTGAATGTATTATGCCAATCGGCACATCAAGTTCTATGTGTAATTTTTTAGCAAAAAAATAACCTACCGCACTAAAATTGGTTATGTCTTTCCCTACGGCACTTATCCATTTGCCTTCAGTATCATTTAAAGGTTTATCACTTAAAGCTTTTTTTACGTTATACATCCTTATATTTGAGTAATTAGCTGTCTCTATTTCAAAAGATGAGCTATCAGTTGAATTGCAACAATAATCAAACGTCATTTCCATATTTGACTGACCAGCTGCTAACCATACCTCTCCCATTAAAACATTTCTAACTTTAATGGACTCTTCGCTACTAAAAACTGTAATTGATTGCTCATCGGAATTATTTATAGTCTTGATCTTTGTAATCCAATAGCCTGAAGAATCTGAGAAAGTTAATGTATCAAAACCCCAAGAACAGGAAATGTCAATTTTTTGATTAGGTAAATATTGACCCCAAATATTTACTAAAGTATCTCTTTGGATAATAACTCCGTCAGAAAATAAATTTGGTATTATTAGATTTTTCTGCTCAGGACTTGAACAGGATAAAACAAAAATAAAAAACATTAAACTATATTTACAATAAAGGTGAGCGATTCTTATCATTTTTTGAAAATCATTGATTCATTTTTAAATGATTTAAACTCTAAAGCGTTACCACTAGGATCACTTATAAAAAAAGTTCCCTGCTCGCCAGCTTCATTCTTAAATCTTATTTTTGGCTTTAATAAAAACTCAAACTTCAAATTTTCTAATTTATTATGCAACTCTTCCCATTGATTCCAATCTAAAATTACACCAAAATGTCTAGAAGGAATATTATCTTCATCTACAATATTTGTGTCTAGTTCTTGACAATCATTTGGTGAAAGATGAGCAACTATTTGATGTCCATATAAATCAAAATCAATCCAACTCTCTGATTCTCTACCAGTATTACATTCAAGTAAACCAACATAAAAAGACCTTGTAGAATCGAGGTCTTTGACAGGGAAAGCTAAATGAAATCGTGGTCTCAAGTTCAATTTTATCTTGCTTCTATTGCAGCTAGAGCTAAAGTTCTAATTTTTTCAATATCTTTCTCCGTATATACACCATTAACACCTGAAATTGCAGCTAGTTTCATCCCATGTTTAAGTCCAAGCTTATAAATTTCTTTTACTTTTTTCCATTCTATGTCACGTCCGATTGTAAATTTTTCAAAGCGACCCTCGAGAGCAAGAACAATTGTTTCAGCCATACATGCAAAGACGACATTTTGTGGTAAATGAATATTTCTCATCTTTAATTTATTTTTAACAGGTATTTCTATTTCTCCAGATTCAATATACATAACATCAGGTCTTTTATTAACATCTTCAGGTTTTAAATCTAAAGGTCTTGCGACATCAGTTATAACACACCCTGGTTTGACTTTCATTATATCAAAAATTTTCTTACCAGCTCCAGATGTAGCTGTAACAATCATATCAGCAATGGAAACATATTCATCAGCATTTGTAGTTATCATAATTTTTGTATTAGGAGAAATATTCAGGATATCTTTTTTTAAAATTTCAAGTTTATCCTTATTCCTTCCACAAAGAATAATTTCTTCAAATATCATAGACAGTAATTTTGAAGAAACTGAACCAATAGCACCTGTTGCTCCAATAATCATACTTTTCGATTTTAATTTTTCGTTATTTACTGAAGGTTCAATTAAATCAAGTTTTTTTAAAGCATCTGCTGCTGCCCATAAGGCGGCTGATGCACTATAACTATTACCCGTAGTTATTGGAATAGGTGAATTTTTAGCTACCGTTATACCTGCATCGCCAACAACTTTTGTGAATGCGCCAAGACCCATTATTTCAGCACCTAATTTTTTTGCCAAATGAGCAGCTTTTATTAATTTTTTATATGTGAAAGACGGGTCTCTTGACATCATTTCTCTGGGCGTACCACCAACTGATATCAACCAACCTTCTGCCTCAGTGCCAACAATTGATTGAATACCTTCAATTTTTGAATAAATTAAAGGCGGAGAATAGGCCATTGTTTTTTCTAAGAATCGCATAACCCATCTTTTTGCAAATAGATTAGGTAAATGAACAACGTTTCTAATATACTCTGAGGATAAAGGGTGTACTACAAATGCAAATTTTCTTTTAGTTATAACATCACCTTTTAACGATTACAGTCTTTTTCAATAAAATCAATAATCCCTCCTGCTACATCAGCGCCAGTAAGTAGTTCTATACCCTGAAGTCCTGGAGATGAATTAACCTCTAAGACTAATGGACCACGTTTCGACCTCATCATATCAACACCAGCAATACTTAAACCTAATAATTTTGTTGATTTTATGGCTATTGCTTCTTCTTCTAATGTAAGGTCAATATGTTTCGTTGCAGCTCCTCTATGAACATTTGAACGAAATTCCCCCTCTGGAGCAACCCTTTGCATCGCTGAAACCACCCTGTTTCCAACTACAATCACTCTAATATCAACACCACTAGATTCTTTAATAAACTCTTGGACCAATATATCTGCATCGACCTGTTTAAATGCATTCATAACCGATTCAGCTGCTTTCATCGTTTCAGCAAGGACCATACCATTACCTTGTGTGCCTTGTAACAATTTCATAATTAATGGAGTCCTGCCTACTTTTTCAATCACATCGTGTATGTCCATTGTATGACTAGCATATCCAGTTATAGGCATATCGATACCATATTTAGCTAATATTTGAAATGAACGAAGCTTATCCCTAGAAGCTATTATAGCATCAGATTTATTTACACAATAGTTACCTAGCATTTCGAACTGTCTTACAATTGCCGTTCCATATGACGTTTGAGAAGCTCCTATACGAGGTATTACAGCATCATACGTACTCAATTTTTGACCATTATAATAGATTGATGTTTGATTCTCACCAATATTGATATAACATCTAACATAATCAATAATATCAACACTATGCCCTCTTTTTGTACTAGCATTATAAAGCCTATTTGTTGAGAATAGGTTTCTATTTCTTGACAATAATGCAATCTTCATATAATAGTTTAAATTAACTTTCCAGTTAGGAACGATTTTTTAGGATTAATTCTATAATTTTTTGCTAATGCAGAACGACCTATAAGTACTGGATATGCCATACTTGATCTTCTAGCTAACGTGATTATTGTATTAATAATATCATCTCCTATTTTTATAGAAATATCTATCAATGGTCTCGATTGTTTTGTCCCGAATGAGTTTTTGATAGTTTTATAACCAACCACAGGCTTTTTAATTTTTTTATAAGATTTTGATTGATGCATGCGAAACTCCACATAAGGTTTTTGTTTAAAAACAAACTCTTTAATATGAGTAGCGTGGAGAGCTGAAACCGTGGCACCTGTATCAATTTTGGCCTTAAGATAAAAGTTATCAAAATCGACAAGTTCTATCCACTCTCTCCAACCTATATCAATAATATTTAATTTTACTTTTTTGTTCAATTTTTAAAGTATTTTTATAAATTTCTTTTAGAATTATGACAATATAATTTTTATTAAAATAAAACCACCAATCAAGAGAAAAGTAAAAAGCATTGCAAGAATATTAAAATATTTTTCAATGAACGATCTAATACTTTCACCATAAACTTTTATTAAAAATGCCAACAAAAAGAACCTAGCACTTCGACTAATAATTGAGGCAAGAACGAACATACCCAAATTAATATTGAAGGTACCAGCAGAAATAGTAATTAACTTGAAAGGTATAGGAGTAAATCCAGCTGTAAAAACGATCCAAAAATCCCATTCATCATACAACTTCTTTATATTATTAAAACCCCCCTCATTTACGCCTGGTATATATTCCATAAAAAGATTAGCTAAATAAGAATACTCGATACCTGGAACGTTCCACCATAGTATTTTACCAACATAGTAACCTACTATACCTCCTAAAATCGAAAATATGCTACATAAAATCGCAAAATTCCATGCTTTTTTTCTATTTCCAAGACACAACGGGATTAATAAAACATCCGGAGGTATTGGAAAGAAAAAAGCCTCAGAAAATGAAAGAATTGAAATAGAATAATTGCTATTTGGCTTAGTAGAAAGATTCAGCACCCAATCATATATTTTTTTAATAAAGCTCAATCAACCCTCCGTTATTACACCTACACAAGACATAACTTGTCTTTGAGTCTTCAGGCCAATTGGTTTATTTATTAATTTACCGTTTATGATTAAAGCACTTGAACCACCACCATCGAGATTTAATGCTTGGTCACAATCAAACTGAGCCATTAACATAGCAAGTTCTTTTAAGTAAACACCCCGACTGTCTATTTGGCGACCATCTACAACCATAAAGATAACATCTCCATTTTTTTTTAAACCCATAGCTGACCTTGGCTGAATGCCATCAACAGGTGTATTAAAAAAAATTTCTTCTTCTGTCGTTACCATTTGTAAGCCTTTATTAATTAAAATAGGTCCGGCGTGCATAGCTTCAACAACTGACCAATACTGAGCATTATCATAATTTACTAATGCTGGATTACCAGGTCTATTATTGATAGGATAATCCCAACAAAAAATAGAATCATTTAATGTACTAGCCCAACTAATATCAACAGTATTATCATACATGATTCCTAGAGCTCCTCTATTAATGTTATACCGAATATTGTCTCTAATAACAGAACCACTTGCTGGTTCAATCAATTTATTTTTAGATTTTAAAAGACCAACGTGACTTATAGGATACTGCCCTCTGGAGAAATAGCCTCCGTTTATAACGACAACAGCCCCAGTTTTTTTTGCCATTTCCTGAGGAGTTTCTAAGCCATCATCATCATCTGAAACTAAGATTTTAATTTTATTATTAGACTTTGGAATAATAACAGCCCAAGCTCTAAGTGGGACATCTGAATTATAACCTTCCATAAGTATAATGCCATCACCAATATTTTTATCTTTAATATCCCAATTCATTTCAATAACAGTACGGAACTGAGAACGATTACAAGCATTTATGAAAATGAAAAAAGTTAAGAAAATAAATTTTACAGCAATTTTAATACACATCATTTAATAATGAGATAGAAAAGTTCGTAGATGCTAGTAATTCATCATTTTCGTCTACTATTTCTACTCTCCAATTACCAATTTGAGTAGGAAGAATAGTTTTTCTGCTCCAAGACCTATAGTTATAAGCAGTTTTAATATTATAAACAACTGTGGTAACTATTTTATCCTTAAAATACCAATTGTGCTTTATTTCTTTTTTAGAACCACTATTTGAAATTTTTGAATAACAAAACAACGAATCGACATTATTGGTAAACTCAAAACCTGGTTTAATTGGATTTCTTTTGTAAACCCCTCTGCAAACAATAATTTCTTTTACATCCAGGGTAGAAACTTTCTTAATATTATCATCACTACTAACATCAACACTTAATAAATTATTGCTCTTATTATTTTTTTTGGATTTTTCTATATTCTTTTTAAAAATAATATTAGAGTCAATAATAATTGGTTTTGGAGTGAAAGAAACAATGGGCATTGTTTTAGCGTTAGAGTTCTTTAATTTCTTTGTTTGCTTCGTTTTTTTAAAGAATTCAGGATTATCATTATTAAGGACCTGTTTATCATAAGTATAGTTTTGTTGATCGATATTTTCTGAGCCCTGATTAACAATATAACTAATGCAAAAAACAAAATATATTAGAAATAGTGGAGTAGAAATTCTTAAAATTTTAAGAAAATAAGAAATAGTAAGGAACACTATAAATAAACAACTAACAATAAGAAATGTAGGATTCATAAAATTTTTACGTGCTGACTAGTCGGAGCGACAGGATTTGAACCTGCGACCCCTGCAACCCCATTGCAGTGCGCTACCGGACTACGCCACGCTCCGATTTATTTTTTAATAATTTGCAATATAGTATGCAGTTCATTTTTTAAACTGGTTATTACCTTAGAATTAATGACCTCAGATTGGTCTTGTTTAATTACTTTTGATGAAAAAGCAGCTCTAGCTCCCTCAATAGTAAATTTTTTACCATGAAGCAAATTTTTAATCTCTAAAATAATATCAATATCTTTTTGACGATAAGTTCTATTTCCGGCCCTGTTTTTGGGTGGAGTTAATTGCTTAAACTCTGTTTCCCAGTAACGTAAAACATAAGATTTAAGACCTACAATTTTACTAACTTCACCAATTGAGTAATAAAGTTTTTTAATTTCACTTTTCATATTTAATTCTACTTAACATATTACTTTATATTAATAACAATAAAATATTGTAGCAAGCATAATTAGCTCTTTTGATAAAGCATAAAATCATCTAATAATTTTGATAATAATTCAGGTACTATTTTCATTTTATCTTCAGGTTCGACTAATGCAATCCTTGCCTGCTTACTTCCAGTATTACTATCAGAATAAAACCCCGTCATTGGCGCAAGTAATAAAGTGTAAATTTTAGAGTCAATATTACACCTACCGTAATAAGCGCAATAATCAATAAAATCTGAAATATTAAAACTTACTGGTACGATATTTTTAAAATCTAATACAATGTAAATTGCAGCTTGAGGTTTTGAAATTATTAATCTTGGCAACACTTTTCTAAATCCAAATACTAATTCATCGATTATTTTTAAATAATAATTTCTTTGACTATTATACCATCTAACAATGTCTATTGGATTCAAGTTTGCAACAGATGAAAATATATATTGTCCGATAACATTTGCACAAAGATTGGCAGTGTACTCAGATCTTACTTTTTTATACATATCTTCATTATCTGTTACTAAAGCACCTATACGCAAACCACACGCATTCCACACTTTCGAGACAGATTCAATGCTAATCCTTCGACCAACTATTCCAGGCACATCCTCCACAGATATATTCCAAATACTTGATGGACCATTATTCGTAAAATAAATATTCCGATATGCCTCATCACTAATTAACCAGATATCCTTTTCAACACAAAGTTGCGCAATTTCAATAATTGATTTTCTTGAAATTTGCTGCCCCGTAGGATTATCGGATGGGATAATTAATATTCCATTAGGTTTGTTTTTTTCTACTTGCCTACGCAACCGGGTAATATCTATTTCAGAAAAAAATCCATCATCGTTTAATGAGCGGTAGAAAGAAACACTGGCAATTGAAAGTCTTTTAGAAAATTCATTATAATTCGTATATAATGGGTCAATAAATAATATAGGTTTATCATTTAGAGGGTCACATATACCTAAAAGCATTAACTCCATAGCCTGAGATCCTCCATCGGTAATAACGCAATGAATATCTTTGCTCATATCAATTGTTAATTCTGCACTAATAGATTTAATTATAGCATCAGCACATTCACTAGTTCCTTCACTAGAGCTATAGCGTACAACTCCATCTTTAAAAGGAGAGTCTTCACTTAGTAAGTTTTCTGCTCTGGCGATCATAGTAGGATGCATTGGAAGAGAAACATTGCCGATGGCAAGATTAATGACATCTAATTCTGATATATCTACCCTAGATTTATAAGAAATCTGAGCCTTTCTAATTGATGAAGGCTCTCTTTGTTTGTAATAAGAAGATAAACGTGGAGACATTTAAGGATACAACACTTTAAGGCTGGACTGAAAAGTCAAAACGACCTTTGAAACGTCAAACCTTAAAGTTTTCATACTTATTTATTCAATAGAATTATCTTCTACCTTTAAAAGGTTTTCTACCTCTATCTCTGCTACCTTGGTTTCTATCACGCTTTGGAGGTGGTGTCCAGCCTTCAGGCTTTTCGAGTAGTGCTTTTCTACTAAAATCAAGCCTGCCTTGATCATCAATTTTCATAAGTTTTATTTTCATTGCATCGCCAGGTCCACAGACATCTTCAACCTTATCGACTCTGCTCCATTCTAACTCTGAAATATGGACGAGACCTTCACGACCAGGCGCAAACTCCACAAATGCTCCGAAATTCATCAGCCTTGTAACCTTGCCATCAAATTCCATACCTACTTCAGGTTCGAATGTAATCGCCTCAACTAACTTTATTGCTTCTTCACATTTTGCCGCATCTTGTCCTGCAACGGTAACTATACCATCATCATCTACATTAACCTCACATTCGGTATCTTCAATGATTTTTTTAATATTTTTACCACCAGGGCCTATTAGAGCACCAATCTTCTCAGGGTTAATCTGAATTGAGGTAATTCTAGGAGCAAATTCCGATAGCTCTCTTACCTCAGGAACAGATTCGTACATTTTATCTAGAATATGCATTCTACCTGCATTTGCCTGACTAAGTGCTTCAGTCATAAGATCAAAAGATATGCCATCAATCTTCAAGTCAAGCTGGATTGCTGTTACACCTTCTCGAGTACCTGCAATCTTAAAGTCCATATCACCAAGATGGTCCTCTAAACCAAGTATATCACTTAATACAGCATTTCTAGTTCCATCAGTGATTAAACCCATTGCGATGCCCGCAACATGCCCTTTTAAAGGAGCACCCGCGCACATCAATGATATCGAACCGCCACAAACAGAGGCCATGGATGAAGATCCATTTGACTCCATTATTTCAGAAACAATTCTAATCGTGTAAGGAAAATCATCATAATCTGGAAGCGCTGGCTTTATTGCCCTTTGAGCGAGATTTCCATGACCAATCTCTCGTCTACTTGTAAATCCAATACGACCAACTTCGCCAACACAATATGGAGGAAAATTATAGTGCAAATAATAATTCTTTTTATAATCTTCATCCATACTATCAATTATCATTTCATCTCTTTTTGAACCAAGGGTAGTTACAACCAGTGCTTGCGTTTCTCCTCTAGTAAATAAAGCGGATCCATGAACTCTTTTTAAGATAGAAGGATCGATTGTTATTTCACGAATATCTGTTGTTGCACGTCCATCGCTTCTTACACCATCTGATAAGATCATCTCTCTCATTGATTCTTTAAACAACACATCAATAATGGATTTTATTTCTTTTTCTTGTTCAGGAAATTTTTCGTTAGCAGAAGATAATATTGCTTCTGTTAATTCTGTTTTGGATTCATTTCTGACGACCTTATCAGTTATTTTAACAATTTGATCAATTTTATCGCTGAAATCATCTTTAACAAATGCATCTAACTCAGTATTTTGAGCAACTTCAGATATATCCATTTTTGAAATATCAAGCATGGATGCTAAGTCCTCTTGAACTGATATTATCTCAAGAATATACTTGTGAGCATATTTAAGACCCTCAATAATTACATCTTCTTTGACTTCCTTAGCCTCGCCCTCAACCATAACAATATTTTCTTTGTTACCAGACACAACCATTTCAAATAGGCATTCACCAAGTTGTTCCCTAGTCGGATTAAAAACAAAATCAGAACCAATCAGACCTACTCTGACAGTTGCAATAGGACCATTCCAAGGAATATTAGAAATGAGCAGAGCAGCTGATGCTCCAACGCCAGCCCATGTATCAGAAAGGTTTTCACCATCACTTTGCAGGACAGTAACCATTACCTGAGTTTCATTTTTAAATGATTTTGGAAACAGGGGCCTTATTGGCCTATCTGTTAAACGACTAGTTAAAACTTCTCCTTCAGTAGGCCTAGCTTCTCTTTTGAAAAAACCTCCAGGTATTTTACCACTGGCGTAATGTTTTTCACGATACTCTACTTGCAGAGGGAAATATCCTATATCTTCCCTAGCTTCTTTAGCAGCATTAACAGCTACTAACAAAACTGTTTCTCCATAAGTTAATACAATAGATCCCGCAGATTGCCTAGCAATCTTTCCAGTCTCCAACGTCAGCGTTTTACCGCCTATTTCTTTTTCAACATTTTTCATAATTTTCTATTTTTTCCTTCTATCCACGAATTGATAATTCTTTAATAAGCGTTACATAGGATTTAGCATTTGTCTTTGACAAATATTTTAGCAATTTTTTTCTTTGAGAAACTAATTGCACTAATCCTCTTCTAGTGTGCTTATCTTTTTTATGTATTTTTACGTGTTCTGTTAATTCTGAGATTCTATGGGATAATATAGCCACTTGCACCTCAGTTGCGCCGGTGTCATCTTTACTCTTCCCAAATTTTTTTATAATTTTTTCTTTATCTTCTTTTGTAATAGGCATCCTATTCTCCTAGTTCGTATTTGTACTTTAGAGATAAACATCTTTTTTCATCTTTCTCTAATTGATTAATTAAATTATTTGCTGAAGAAAACTTCTTCTCATTCCTAATTCTTTCTAAAAACTCAATCCAAATAATGTTACCATACAGATTATTTGGGATGTCCCCAAAGATATGAACTTCGAGAACTAACTCATTTTCTTCAAAGGTTGGTCTGTGTCCGAAATTACACATTCCATAACGACTAAGTCCATGAATAATACACCTAGTAAAATACACCCCTTTTTTAGGGTGCAACTGATTTTTGTCAACTGAAACAAGGTTAGCTGTAGGGTATTTTAATTTATGACCTCTGCCTGAACCACTAACAACTTTAGCGTAAAATCCAAAAATTGATCCCAATTCATAATTTGCCCTCCTTATATAGCCGCTATCAATTAGCTTTCTGATATTAGTGCTAGAAATAATTATTTCACCATCTTTTAAAGGTTCGACAATTTCAAATTGAATATTATTGTTTTTACAATAATCACCAAGAAATTTTGTATCTCCTGTTCTCTTAAATCCAAAAGCATGGTTTTCACCCGTAATTATAGTTAATGGACTGAAATACTTAACTACAATATTATCTAAGAATGTTTTTGCTTCTATCATCATCAAACTTAAATCAAATTCAAGAACAACTAATATATCTAGACCCATTTCACTTAAGATTTCAATTTTTCTATCCAGGCTCATTATAAGGTTAATTGTACCCTCTTTTTTATTTATTACACTTCTTGGGTGAGGATTAAAAGTTATTAAGACAGATTTAAGACCATTTAAAACAGCCAAAGATTTAACTTTATTAATTAAATGAAAATGCCCTCTGTGAATACCATCATAAGAACCAATCGTAATAACACTACTACCGAGCTTTTTAAAAGTACTTAGGCCGTAATGGACTTCCATGATGAAATAAATTCTTCTAAAGGTAAGGATTCTGTGACCGCAAAATCACCAACCTTTGTTCTTCTTAGGTTAATTAAATATCCAACTGTGCCAATTTTTTTTGCTATATCTGCTCCAAGAACTCGTATATATGTACCCTTCGAGCAATTAACGCTAAAACTTATTTTGTCTCTAGAAAAATCATTAATGTAAATGCTGTTTATCATAACGTCAATTTTTTCTCTTTCTACTTCAATATTTTTTCTAGCTAATTTGTAGAGTCTAGTACCATTTTTTTTCTTAGCAGAAAACATAGGTGGCCTTTGTTTTTGCTTTCCTAAAAAAGTTTTTAAAACGCTATTTACAAGACTCTCATCAATGGTCGGGACGGAACGCTCTTCTACTATTTCACCCTCTGTGTCCAACGTATTAGTTGTCTCACCTAATTTTAATTCTGCAATGTACTCTTTATCTGAATTGGTAATAGCTGAAAGTTGCTTAGTGTCTTTTTCAGTTCCAATAATTAAAACGCCGGTAGCAAAAGGATCGAGAGTTCCTCCGTGTCCAACCTTTTTATGCTTGGTTACATTTCTTATTTTTTTAACAACGTCAAAAGACGTCCAGTCAACTGGCTTATCAATATTTATTATCACTTATTTTGAGTTTTTTAATTAGAGTAGATACATACTCTGTGTATTCATATGTATCATCAAAATAAAATCGTAAGTCAGGGGTATGTTTCATTGTTAACTCAGGCCCCAGATATTTCTTAAATGGCTTTCGATGTTTATTAATTTCTATGTTTAATTGTTTTTTTGGAAGGGTTTGATTTAACACACTATAAAATACTTTTGCTACACGCAAATCTCTAGCAACATCTACTTTTGTGAATGTTACAAACCCCAAGCGACTTAAATCAATATTCTTATGTAATATAGAACTCAAGATATCTAAGATCTGATTATTTACTCTATCAATACGATCGTAAGGTTTGTTATGATCCAAATTAAATTTAATCCAAAGTTCTTTTTATTTCTTCAACTTCGAAAACCTCAATTACGTCGCCCTCAAGGTATTTTTTCATACCTGAAATACCAATACCACACTCTAGCCCATCTTTCACATCTTTCACGTCATCCTTGAATCGCTTTAAAGATTCAATTTTTCCTTCAATGAACAATTCGTCATCTCGGTATAAACGGGCACTCATATTTCTCTTGATTACACCTTCTATAACTTTAGAACCAGCGATAAAACCTATGTTAGGAATTTTAAATTGTTGCTGAACAAGCGCTTTACCTACTACTTTTTCTATTTTATCAGGATCTAATAAACCCTCTAGAGCCAATTTTATTTCATCAACAACATTATATATTACATTATAGGTGCGAATATCTACGCCAGCTTGCGAAGCCTGGAGTTTTGCATTCGAGGAAATTTGAACCCCAAAAGCCACAATTACTGCATTCGAAGCATCAGCCAGAAGAACGTCTGACTCCGTTACCATTCCTACTGCACTATGAATGACTTTTATTTCAACTTCGTTATTATTGAGCTTCATTAAACTTTCAGAAATAGCATCAATAGATCCGTCAACATCTCCTTTTAAAATAACAGGTAGTGATTTAATAGAACCTTCTTTTATTAGTGCGGACATTGAATCCAATGAAAAAGACATTCTCTTTTGTTCAATTTCTCTTCGGGTTTTTTGCCTCTCATTTGAAATCTTTTTAAGGTCCTTTTCATTCTGAAGCACTGCAATAAGATCTCCCGCTTTTGGAACAGTGTTAAAACCTTGTAGCTGCACAGCGTCAGACGGTTCAGCAGTCTTTAATCTCTCACCATTTTCATTCATAATACTTCTAACTTTTCCAGCAAAATCATTACATATAAAAGGATCGCCAACTTTTAATGTGCCTTTTTGAACTAAGACGGTACCTATTGGACCTAGACCTTTGTCTAATTTAGAATCAATGACAGTACCGACAGCGAGACATTCCTTATTCGCTTTTAAATCAAGAATTTCGGTTTCTAAAAGTAGACTATCTAACAAGCTATCCACACCGTCACCATTAAGAGCACTAATTTCTACTGACTGAACTTTGCCACCCCAACTTTCAACTAAAACATCATTTTCTGATAACTCACGTTTAACCTTATCTGGATCAGCTCCAGGTTTATCACACTTATTTATAGCCACAATCATTGGGACACCGGCAGCTTTTGAATGACTAATAGCTTCCTTTGTTTGCGGCATCACAGCATCATCTGCTGCTACAATTAAAATAACAATATCTGTGACTTGAGCACCTCTCGCACGCATAGCGGTAAAAGCTTCATGACCAGGAGTATCTAAAAATGTAATTGATTTTTGTGCCTTGACATCTACTTTATAGGCGCCAATATGCTGAGTTATCCCACCAGATTCACCATCAGCGACTTTAGAGTTTCTAATAAAATCAAGAAGGCTAGTCTTTCCGTGATCTACATGTCCCATTACCGTAACTACTGGAGACCTACTTACAGAATTTTTTTTATCCTCGTCGGAATACTCAAAGGAAAAAAGGTCTTCTGTGACATCATTTATCTTCTCGGCATTATATTCAAAATGATTAGCTATTAATTCAATAGAATCCCAGTCCAATCGCTGATTGATTGTAGCCAGGGTACCAAGTTCTAGGCAAAATGCAATGATATCACTAGAAGAGACTCCGAAAATTTTTGAAAGTTCATCAACGCTGGAAAATTCAGGTATTTTTATTGATCTTTCGATATCATCATTTTCGTCAATAATATCAGATTTTAATTTTGATTTTTTATATACTTTTTTCTTTTTCTTAGTGCCAATAGCAGCAAGCGTTTCCTTAACCTTGGTTTCAACATTTTTAGAAGATTTTTCAGTTTTACCTTTTGGGCTTTTTTCAAATTTCGTAGAACCTGGCTGACTAATTTCCGATCTAATATTTGTTAGATTTATTTTTCTTAGTTTTGGCTTCTTTGAAGGAGTAAGCTTCTTTTTAATTTCTTTTACTCTATCTCCAGAGATTTTCTCAGGAGAACTTTTTTGATCCTCTATTTTTTTCTTTTCTATCGCCTCTTTTTCTTTTTCGCTTTTAAGTCTTTCTTTTTTTTCCAACTCGCGCTGATCTTGAAGACTCAATAATTGAAGCTTTTTTTGAGATTCTTGCTTGTCTTTCAATCTAGTATCATGAATTTCTTTTCTTACTTGCTCTTTCCTAAACCTATCCACCAACATTTTGTCTTTTGAAAATTCAGACATAATAAGATTACGAATCTCGTCGTCCACAGGAGACATATGGCTTTTAACATCAAGACCTTTTTTATTTAAGAAATCTACAATATCTGTGTGCGATATGTTTAATTCTTTTGCAATTTGAAATATTCTTACTATTGCCATTTTTCCCTTTGATTAAATTATTAAGAATTATTCTTCTTCAGTGATACTTAAATCTACACTATTTACATCCTCAGGCTCATCTAATTCTCTTTCAATAAACAACTGAACTGATGAAAATATTATTTCGACTTTTTCTGAAGAAAGACTCTTTATCTCAACAAGTGATTCTTCGTCCGCGTCCATTAAGTCAGCAACTGTTTTAATGTTAACTTCATTTAAAGCCTTACTAAATGAAGCTTTAATTCCATCGATATCTGACAATAATGTATTTTGATCATCTTGCAATCTTTTATATTGATTAACACCGTATGCATCTATCCTGTAACCAGTAACTCTGGAAGCTAAATTTATATTCATACCGTTTCTACCAATAGCTGAATCGAGGTTTTCATCTTCAAAAATAGCAATGCAATATTCTTTTTCTTCATCAATATAAAGATTTATTGGTTTTGCTGGAGATAGAGCCCTAGTAATTAAAATCTCAGGTTGTTCACTAAAATTAACAATGTCAATTTTTTCATTGTTTAACTCTCTCACTACTGCTTGAATTCTACTCCCTCTCATACCTACACAAGCACCAACAGGGTCTATACGCCGGTCGTTAGATTGAACAATTATTTTTGCTCTTTCTCCTGGTTGCCTAGCAATAGAAGTAATGTCAATTATACCATCTTCAATTTCAGGTACTTCCATTTCAAAAAGTTTATTTAAAAAATGATTATCACTTCTACTTACAACAATATCCGGGCCTTTTGATGTGATTTCAACAGATTTTATAATACTGCGCACGGTATCACCTCTTCTGTATCTTTCAGAATAAATCTGTTCGCTCTTAGGCAATCGAAGTTCAGCCTGATCAATATTGACAAATACATTATCTCTTTGTACCTGATGTACTACTCCAATCACAATCTCACCTATGCGATTCGCATAATCTTCATAAATATAATTTCTTTCAACGTCTCTAAGCTTTTGAGAAAAAAAATGTTTAGCTGTGCTAATTATTCTTCTGCCAAAAACTCTCAAGTCAATTACTTCGACGAAAACATCACCAACAGTTAGGCCCTCAGCCTCTTCTGGTTCCTTAGCAATAGCCTCATCAAGAGTAATTTCAACTTTGTAATCATCTATTTCTTCAACAATAGTTTTTTCAGCATATATTTCAATTTCACCTTTATCCAGGTTGACAATACAACTACAATTTGACGAATCACCGTATTCTCTTTCAATTATATATAAAAACAACTCTTCCAAAATTGATGCAAGCTCAGATCTCTCAACATTTTTTTCTCTAGCAATTTCTGAAAAAACCTCTATTAATTCTCTATTAACCAAAACTCCTCCTAATAACTAATCAAATGAAACTTCTACTTTTGCAGAAATAATATTATCGTAATTAATAAAGACTAACTTGTCTTTAATCTTTACATTAATACCCTTGTCATCTGCACTAACCAAATTATAAACCTTAGAAACAGGCTCATCGTTATTATTAGAATATTCTAACAATATTTTTCTGCCAATATTTTTTTTGTATTGAAAACTTCTCGTAAGAGGGACTCCAATGCCTGGAGTACCAACTTCAAGCTTGCAACCATTTGGAAACATTGAAAGCATACTTTCATCATTTCTAATTTTTTTGGCGATGTTCGATGTTTTTCCAATAGATAGATTACCAATAGAATCCACAACAACCCTGACATAGTCTGACCTAGAATCAAATACTAAATCCATTAATTCGACATCATCACCAAGATGATTTAATACTATATTTTTTAAATTATCCATAATCTTAAAAAAGAAAAGTGGGTCTTTCAACCCACTTTTCGTCCGGAAAATTATATATTTAAAACTATTATTACAATAGAAAGAACAATTAAATAACTACATCATTCCGTTTAGCTCATCAGCTTTTTGTTTTACACTTGATGGTATTTTTTTAAATTGCAAAATATCATCTATATTTTCTCGAGCATTAGTAAAATCATTTAATTTAATATATGTATAAACCTCTAAAAGCTGTAATTCAAGTTTAGAACTCGAACCCAAATTAAACTTATTGCCTTTTTTTAAAATATCCAGACTTTCAGCATGATTACCGCCTTGAGATGAAATACTATGTAATAACTTTATCGCTCCACAAGCAATAACCGGATCTGATGCTGAATTTATATAATTATTCAAGTAGGTCTTTGCATCATCATAGCTATTATTTTTAAATGCTATTTTGCCCAAAAAATAGTGTGCAATATTAGATCCATTAGTTCCATTAAAATTTGATACTACAGTTTCAAACTGGAATTTCGCATTTTCATAATCTGCATTTGAGTAAGCTATCATTGCGATACCAATAGCAGAATTAGATTCCAAATCATTTTGCTTACTATTATTGTAAAATATATAAGTACCTACAACAAAAGCGATTATTAACAACCCAGCATTCGTTACAATTTTTTTATTATTTTCAAAACCTGATTCGATTTTTTCTAAAGTATCCAATAGCGGGTCTCTTTTTATTTCATTTCGAGTAATTTTTCTTTGCGGTTTTAACATTCTTGTTTCCTTTAAAATTTATAAGTACCCTCGGCAGGAATCGAACCTGCATCTAATGCTTAGGAGGCACTTGTTCTATCCGTTGAACTACGAGGGTATATAAATAATTTATTGACTAATATATCATCCAAAATTACTTTACTATTAGTAAAATCAAAATATAATCTATGTTCGGACAAATTAGTTTAAGTTTTAACCAGTTATTCTGACTTAAGATTTCTTGTCATTAGTAAATCGACTTCTTTCTCGGGATCTGAATCTTTGTATAGTACTTTAAAAACGGCCTCACAAATCGGCATTTCTATATCAAATTTTTCACATATTTTTTTTATTGAGAACGCGGTTTTTACTCCCTCCACTATCATATGACTTTGGTTTAAAACACTTTCCAAATCACTCCCTTTCCCTATCATTTCACCTAATTTTCTATTTCTACTATGCACACTACTACAAGTGACAATTAAATCACCAATCCCAGCAAGACCAAAAAATGTTTCAGTATTAGCACCAAAACATGCACCAAGTTTAGAAAGCTCATTAATTCCACGAGTTATAAGAGCAGCTTTTGTATTGTCACCGTAACCAAAACCATCACAAAACCCAGCGGCAATCGCAACGACATTTTTTACTGAGCCACCAATTTCGACACCAATCAAATCTTGATTTGTATAGACTCGAAGCTTGTTTGTTGAAAAAAGATTTTGAATTTCTTTTGCTGCTAGAATATTATTTGATGCTGATACAATAGCAGTTGGTTTCTGTCTGACGACTTCTTCAGCATGACTTGGACCAGACAGAGTCACAAAGTTTGGAATTTCCCCTACTATTTCTGATATTACCTTGCTCATGGTTTTCAATGTTTCATTTTCAATCCCTTTAGATACATTGACGATATAACTTTTAGGGTTAAGACTGTCTTTTATTCGATAAACAACAGATCTCATGGCCTGTGAAGGCACAGCCAGTATAATATATTTTGCGCCATCTAAAGCAAGATTTATATCTGAATGAAAAGTAACATTTTTTCCGAAAACGATGCTGGGCAATAAGTAGTGTTTCCTTGAAATTTTCATTGCATGACATGTGTCTGAATTGCGGTGCCAAAATTGGATGTTATAACCTTTTTTTGAAAGGACGTCACCCAATGCTGCGCCCCAAGAACCGCAGCCTATAAATGCTATTATTTTCTTTGACACTTAACTTTATTCTTTATAAAGCGATTCAATTGTATCTAACCAGTTTTCATTGATTTGCTTTCTTCTAATTTTTAAAGTTGGAGTCAGTTCGCCATCATCAATAGAAAAATCTCGTGGTAAGATTGAAAACTTTTTAATTTGCTCAGGACTAGAAAATTTCTGATTAAGATTTTCAATCTGTTCTTGAATACTTTCAAAAACATCTTTACTATTTGTGTAATCTGAAAGGGTTTTACCATTTTCAACAATCAATTTATTTTGTTTTGTTGGGTCCTTTGGGATACTGTTTGGTTCAATCCCGATATTATCTCTTAATATCACACTCATATCAAGTGTTATTAATGCAGAACAATATTTTCTATTATCTCCGACTAAAAAGCATTGCGATACGATTGGAATAGATTTCATACATTCTTCAATAACTAAAGGAGCAATATTTTTTCCACTGGAACTTACATAAATTTCTTTTTTTCTTCCGGTGATAAACAAAAAACCATCTGAATCAATCTTTCCAACATCGCCAGTATACAACCATTCATCGATAATTGTTTTTTCTGTTGAATCAGAATTTTTGTAATAACCTTTCATTACATTGCCGCCCTTAATTAAAACCTCACCATCATGAGAAATCTTGAGGTCGAAGTAAGGCATACATTTACCAACCGAACCAATTCTATTATTGCCTGGATAATTTATTGATATTCCAGCTGTATTTTCCGTCATACCATAACCTTCATAAATAGGAATACCTAAGAAATGAAAAAATTCTAAGATTTCAGGGTTTATTGGTGCGGCTCCCGATATTGAGAACCTATTACTACCAAAACCTGCAGCTTCTCTTAATTTTTTCTTAAAAACAGATGAAAGAACTGGTATTTTTAACCCGATTTTTAAAATCGGCTTCGTTTTTATAGCTGCTTTTAAATTGGAATAAACTTTTTCGTAGATACGAGGAACGCTTATAAATAAATGAGGTTGAACTTCTTTAGCATAATCAATAGTGTTTAAAGGACTATCTACAATCGACATATGCAAAGCACGCCTTACCCAATAATGATTGTCAACTAGTTGACCAAAAACATGAGCTAAAGGCAACCAAGAGACATACCTATCCCCCTGATCAAATTTTAAAACATGACCGACAGAATCAAGTTCAACTTTAAAATTATTGTGAGTTAATTCAACACCTTTTGGGTTACCCGTTGTGCCTGATGTATAAATTAGAGAAGAGGTATCATTGGCATCGATACTTTTCATTCTTTTTTCAACCTGCTCATCGGAAATATCAACACCTTTTTTTATAAATTCTTCCCAATTAATTATTTTACCACTATTTGGCGCTTTTACATCCACCCCCATTAGGACAACGACTTCAACAGTCTCAAGCTTTTCTAGGATAGCAAGCAGTCGATTAATTGGCATTTTAGCATCTTCATTGTTGTCATTTGGATTGTGACCAACGAATACAATTTTAGAATCTGAATTTCCAACAATCCATTCAACTTCTGGAGAGGATGAAGTATGATAAACAGCTACAGAGACACAATTTAAAAACTGCATCGCACTATAGCAACCAAACCACTCTCTTCTGTTATAACTATAAATTGCACTTTTTTCTCCAACCTCGAGATTTAGAGCAATTAAAGACTTAGATATTTCAATTACGTAACTATAGTATTCAGCCCAGTTCAGGGTTTCCCAGACACCATCAACTTTTATAGATAATGCAGGTTCCTTGGGGTATTTGGTTTTATTATCAATCAGAAAACTAGGCGTGTAGCTCATTTACTTACTCCTTCATTTTAGTTACAAAGAATTAACACAAATAAGTTAATAACAATGATATTATATATAGTAAAAAAATAAACCTTAAATATTTTTATAACAATCAAACCAATACCTTGACACATAGCTAACTAATAGAATAATTTTAGCTCTATTTTGGGTGTATAATGCCGGGGTGGCGGAATTGGTAGACGCGCCTGACTCAAAATCTGGTGGGTGCAAGCCCGTGGGGGTTCGAGTCCCTCCCTCGGTACACTACAAAAAAATCTTTGCTTGCCTAAAGATTTATTAAAAATTCCCTTGACTAATAAACTATTATAATATATTTTTTAGATATAGAGGTGCTGGTTTGGTACCTTTGGTATGTGGAAGGGGTAAACGTTCACTGTGTTCCGAGGTCATTGTGAAGTTTGCCCCAATTTTTTTATCTGCGATTTTTATTTATTTTTAAACTTAACAATATCAAGATATATATTCTTTACTTAAAATTAAGTTTTAAATAGCGTATTATTTTAAATAGTAACTTTACAACAACCTTGAAGTAACACGCCAGAGAACTACATCCTACATAATCTAATACTTTAAGTGCTGCTTATTTTACAAAAACCAATCATTAAGCTCTATCAAGATATTGATTAATTGATTCATTAATATCCTGCCAATAGTGGCCCTTACGTTTTAACTTATTAATTACTCTCTGTTTTAAATTATTGTTAGAACTGATTTCTTCAGGATTAAACTTTTTTAATACACTTAAGATTATACCATCCAGACAAAACTCTTTATACACTTTTTCCATAACACTTTTTATTAAGTCATCAGAATCTATATATTCTTTAAGTTTATACTTCAAAGCAATAGGGCCAATAGAATTTCTTCTTATGTGGTCTTTTGAAAATGCAATACCAAATTGAAAGTCATCTATCCAGCCTTCAGTTTCAAACTTTGCGACGACTTTAGCAATTATTGCTTTATCAATATTTTTATTGGTAAGCTTCTCGTAGAGCTCTTTTTTACTGCGCATACGATAACTAAGTAAATTCAGTCCAGCGCTCTGGGCTTGATGATATGCGTGCTTTTCTAAAACTTTTTCAAAATCAAGGCTACTTATTGTACCACCGACATGAATTGATTCTGAAAGAACGATATCTTTTGAAAGCTCACAAACTGAGCCATCAGCAAATTCTACAACAAATATTTCTTTTTTTTTCTTTTTTGGATATACTGATAGTATTTTATTTTTTTTCGTCAGCATTGATACCCATAAAAGATTTAACCTTTTCAATTATTTCTTTATATATATCAGGATTATCTAAAAGATACTTTTTAGAATTTTCTTTACCCTGTCCAATTTTCATATCACCATACGAAAACCACGCACCCATTTTTTCAACTATCTCACCTTGAATTGCAAGATCAATAATATCACCTTCTTTTGATATACCTTTACCATACATAATATCAAATTCTGTCATTTTAAACGGTGGCGCAACTTTATTTTTTACGACTTTTACTCTTGTACGATTACCCACCATATTAGTACCATCTTTTAGACTGGTAATTCTCCTTATATCCATCCTAACAGATGAGTAGAATTTAAGCGCTCTCCCTCCAGGTGTGGTTTCAGGATTGCCAAACATAACTCCAATTTTTTCTCTAATTTGATTTACAAAAATCACAGTAGTGTTTGATTTATTCACCGTTCCTGTGAGTTTTCTTAATGCTTGAGACATTAATCTAGCTTGTAAACCCATATGTGAGTCGCCCATTTCTCCTTCAAGCTCAGCTCTCGGGACCAATGCAGCTACAGAATCAATTACAATAACATCAAGTGCACCACTCCTTACAAGCGTTTCTGTAATCTCAAGAGATTGTTCGCCAGAATCTGGTTGAGACACAAGTAGTTCATCGAGATTAACGCCTAGGTTCTTTGCGTATTCAGGGTCCATTGCATGCTCAGCATCAATAAAAGCTGCATAACCGCCTGCTTTTTGAGCTTCCGCAACCACATGTAATGTAAGCGTAGTTTTTCCTGATGACTCTGGACCAAATATTTCGATAATCCTTCCTCTTGGAACTCCTCCAACACCTAGAGCAGCATCTAAGGATAGACAGCCAGTTGATATTACATTATCACTAATACTAATGTGATTACCACCCATTTTCATTATGGCGCCTTTTCCAAATTGGCGATCGATTTGATTAATAGCTAAATCTAGAGCTTTTTCTTTTTTTGAATCTGTTGACATTTGATAATTCCTTTTTAATTAATTTTTTGAAAGTGAGAACGTATTTAAAATATTATAAACAACACCCTCAGATAAAACCTCACTACTCAATAACTGAATTTTATCTACCGAAAATTGAATATTTTCATAACTAGAATTTAAAAAGATCGATAGATCTGGCTTAAATTTCTGAGGGTAATTAATTTTACCTATAGTAACATGAGGAGTGAAATTTTCATCTCTACGTTTATAACCAAGAGTAGTCATTTTTAACGAAAGTTTATTGACTAAATCGTTAAGAGCTTTCAAATCATTGTCTACTCCTAGATACAAAACTGATGGTTTTAAACTATCAGGGAAACACCCTGTCCGTGAAATTGTTAAATCAAAAGGCTTACGATCGCTAATGACATCTGATATTTCTTTTTCAATCATTGGGATATCGTCCTCTGGAGTAAAACCTAAAAAGTGCAAAGTAAGATGTAAATTATTATGTTTTACCCAACGTATTTTTACTCTATCAGTTTCAAAAGTAGATGTAAGCATTTGCTTAACACTCTTGACTACATGAGGCAATGGTATCGATATAAAAGTTCGAAGAAGTTTTTTTTCCATATATTAAATCATACTCAAAATAAAATTAAACACTGCTTGGCTGGTACGAATTTTATTTGATTCTCTATTAGAAGTGAAATTAAATTTTTTCACTTTTAATATGTTTTCATCGCAATATCCTACATAGACTAATCCAACAGGCTTTAAATCTGTTCCACCTCCAGGACCAGCGATCCCAGTTACAGAAACCCCAATATTGGTTTTAAATTTAGCTCTTATATTTTTTGCCATTTGTAAAGCTACTTCCTTACTTACAGCACCAAAATCCTGAATACTTTTAGCCGAAACATCTAAATCATTTTTTTTTGATTGATTACTATATGTAATTAATCCACCATAATAAATTTCTGAACTACCGGGAACGTTTGTTAGTCTATTACCGATTAAACCACCTGTGCATGATTCTGCTGTGGATATTGTAAGTCTTTGATTTAATAATTCACTTACTAAAACATATTCTATGCTTTCATTACCGACCGTATAAATATACTTATTAATAGATTGATAAACTAAATTTCTAAATTGATCAAGTAATTTTTTATCCGTATGTGAAATACGTAAATCTACACCATACAGAGAAGGATAATATCCAACATTTAGATATTCGGAATTAAAATCAATTTTCTTTACCTTTTCAAATAAAACGGATTCTGGAACTCCTGTTGTTCGCAAATTAACAGAATATATTTTTGAAACTATTTTGTTTTTAACCCAAGGAATTATTGAATGAGATACCATACCTTTCATTTCCATTGGCACACCTGGCAGAACCATTAGCGTTGTATTATTTTTTTTATAAAGTAGTCCCCTTGCAGAACCTAGATCATTTGGAATAATATCCCCATTATTAGGAATAATAGCTTGCGACTTGCTACTTTCGAACAACTCATATCCAGCATTTAAAAATTTATCTGATAAATAATTCCAATAGCTATCATCAAAAACTTCTTCACTTCCAAAATAGTCAAATACTACTTCTCTTGTAATGTCATCATCAGTCGGTCCAAGACCCCCAGTGCAAACAATTAAATCTATTTTTGATTTAAATAGCAAATCTAAGCCATCTATTATAGCCTCTTTTTCATCAGGAATAGTTAAATGGCGATTAATACTTGCACCCTCTGAACTAAGGATATTGCTTATCCAGCTTGCATTGGTGTTTACTGTCTTTCCGGATAAAAGCTCATTTCCAATCGTTAATACTGCGACCCTCATCCGATAAAATAAAATAGGCTTTGCGTTACCAGGAGTGCAAGAATCCCTGCAATAACATCATCCATCATAATACCTGTCCCTGATTTTATATCATCCATTGATTGTACGGGTCCTGGCTTAAAAATATCAAATATTCGAAAAAAAGAGAATGATACAAAACCCCAAATAAAAGAATGTGGTACCATCCACAGCGCTATCCATTGACCAACCCATTCATCTATAACAATTTCTGAAGGGTCCTCATCTTTAAGAGATTCAGCATGAATGGTAGATACAGCAACACCTATAAAAAACAATACTAGACTAGCATAAAGAATAAATACTCCTTCAATATAAAAGCGAAGAAAAAACCATGCTAAAAAAGCTGCAAAACTACACCAAGTCCCAGGAGCAAAGGGCAACCTACCTATATAAAAAACTGTTGATATTATTTCTGAAACTTTATTCATTAACTATTTTTCATAAATTCCTTAATTATAATTCTATTCGTGTATAAGTACACAACTCCTGTATATGCAGTAAATATAGCTGTAAGCAAAGTAAGAATATATATAATGTTGTAATGCCTAATTAAATTTAACGTAGGTGTTAACTCGACAATACTCAACCCTTCAAAAGTTAAAAAAATTAAAGTCAAAATAATTAGAGTTAATTGTAAGGCTGTTTTGTATTTAGATATATTTGTAGTAACAAATTCAAAACCTCTATTTGAAATAATCCAGCGCAAGCCTGTAATGAATGAATCTCTAAAAATAATAACTCCAACCATCCAGAAATCAATTATTCCAATAAAAGCAAAAGAAATAAATGCGGACAAAACTAGTATCTTATCAGCTAAGGGATCTAAAAATTTACCCTCTGGAGTAATTTGATTATATTTTCTGGCAAGGTAACCATCATAAGCATCCGTTATAGCTGCAATTGCAAATACTAATAGAGCAAAAAATTTTGCATTCGGAACATTGGAGAACAATAAAATAATAAAAAGAGGTGTTAATATAATTCTTATAAGCGATAATAAGTTTGGCAAGTTCATATCGATGTCCTGCCTTCCATCGCTCTAACAAGAGTAAGTTCATCCATATATTCTAAGTCACTACCGACAGGAATACCTCTTGCTAAGCGTGTTACAGTAGCACCTAACTTCTCCAACTTTTGTGATAAGTATAAACAGGTAGTATCACCCTCTACGCTTGGATTTGTCGCCAAAATCACTTCCATACCACCTTTAATTCTATTATAAAGGCTTTCAAGATTCAATTCATCTGGCCCTATACCATCTAATGGAGACAAAACACCACCTAAAACATGATATCTACCTTTAAATGAATTAGTTTTTTCAAAGGAGTAAATGTCTTGAGGCTCTTCAACAACACAAATCAGAGAACTATCTCTACTATGGTCTAAACATATAGTACAAACCTCTGATTCAGCCATGATACCACAATCTTTGCAAAATCTTATTTTTTCTTTTATTTCTTTTATAGCATTAGCTAAAATAATATTATCATGACTATCAGATTTAAGTATGAAAAAAGCTAATCTTTGCGCTGTTGCTTTGCCAACACCTGGTAACTTTGATAATTGGTCTATTAGCAGGCTAGCAGGTTTAGGATATAATGGCATTTAGAGGCCTGGTAAATTGAGACCTGAAAGCATGCCTCCAGTAACTGAGCTCATTTTTTCTTTCGCTGCTGCTTGAGCTTTAGATATACCTTTATTGACAGCCGAAATAATCAAATCTTCAACTACTTCTTTATCTTCTTTTAAGCATTCCTTATCGATATGCAATTCTAAAACTTCTAACTGCCCATTGATTTTCACTTTGGCCATTCCACCCCCAGATTCAGAATCTACGATAATATCTGAGAGTTCTGACTGAACTCCTTCCATTTTCTTTTGCATATCCTGAGCCTGTTTTAACATTTTTGACATATTTCCTTTAAACATAATTATTCTCCTAGGTTAAAATTTCTCCGTCGAAGAGGTCAACAACTTTATCTCTTACTTTCTCATCCTGTTCTGAGTCTGTTGCATTCGTAAGAACTTGATCTACTGGACTCTTAATATTTTTTTTACTACCTTTTAAAACTTTAAAACCAGTGCCAATACCATACTCTTCAGATAGTATTTCATTAATAATATCTCGGTTTTTTTCTATCATGCTAACATGGAAGTCTAGAGTACTATTAATTTCGAAAACAACATCTGAACCAGATACTTCTACTGGTTTACTTTTATCTAAAATTGAAGCTATCGAAGGCTTTTTAATATGCACACTATCAATGAATATTTTCCATTTTTCATTGATAGCTTTTAAATCGATTTTTTTTGATGTTTTTGTAACGGGATTACTTTCATTATCGAAATAGTTTTCTTTAGGTTCAATGTTTTCTATTTTAGTTTCACTATTTTCTTCAGCTATTGAATCTGATAAAACTTTTTGATCTATAATATCGATTTTTTCAACCTGCTCTTTTTTATCTGAAGAAACTTCAATTTCCACTTCGCTTATATCTTCTCTTTTATTCTTATCATTAGATTTTTCATCAACTTTGACATTCCCTGGAAGATTAGTATCATTATTTTTAATGACTAATTCTTGAACTTTTGCAATTTCCTGTTCATTTATGTTGTTAGAGAGACTATCATCATCAACCTCATTCGATGGCAAAACAAGTAAGCTCTCAAGCGAAACAGACTTATCCATTTCTAATAATTTGAGTGATGTAAATTCAAGCAATAAGTATGGATCGTCTGAACGCCTAATATGACTAGATACATCCATTAATACTTGGGTACATCTTAATAAATCTCGGTTATCCCAATTTGATGAATGCAAAATATATTTTTTCTTATTTTCTTGGTTCATATCAAGCAAGTCTTTTCCTTTATCTATTTGAGCATAAAGTAAGCTTTTTATATGATTAGATATACCATTAACGACTTCTTCGGCCGGGACACCAAAGCTTAAAAATTTACTTAAAGATGAAAGCAGTTCTCCTCCATTTTTACTTAAAAGTGCATTGGTATAATCAAAATATAAATCAGTTGGTATAACACCAAGTGCAATGACTGTTTTATCATGATTAATTTCTGAACCGCAAAAGCTAATAACTTGATCTAAAATACTCAGGGCATCCCTCATACTTCCATCTGCTTTTCTTGCAATTATTTGAAGACTATCTAGATCATAAGAAACTGACTCTTTATCAAGAATAAAATTAATTCTTGATATTATAGTATCAGTTGAAATTCGATTAAAATCGAATCTTTGGCATCTAGAAATTATCGTAGCTGGAACTTTATGGATATCAGTAGTACAGAAAATAAATTTACCGTGAGATGGAGGCTCTTCTAGTGTCCTTAATAAAGCATTAAAAGCAGGGTTAGTTAACATATGCACTTCATCAATAATTATTACTTTATAATTTCCAACCATCGGTGCAAACTTAATTTGTTCCCTTAGGTTTCTAATTTCTTCAATTCCTCGATTAGAAGCGCCATCAATTTCTAAAACATCAAGTGCGCGACCTTCTGCAATCTCTAAAGATAAATTTGAACTCGGATCAAAATCATATTTTGCCCCACCCTCAGCATTGAGGGCCCTAGATAAAATTCTTGCGGTTGTAGTTTTGCCTACACCTCTAGGACCAGTAAACATATATCCCTGAGCAACTCGATCTAATTTAAACGCGTTAATCAATGTTTTTGTGACATGATCTTGGCCAACAATATCGTCAAACGTTTGTGGGCGCCATTTTAGTGATAATACTTTGTAAGACATTTTAATTAGGCCATGCGGTTATATTTGGAAATCTCATAAATGAATATCTATTACCTTATCAGTTCAAATCTAATTAACTGCAAGCACACAAAAAAGAAAGCTTACCGCTGCTCCTTTCCAGGCCTGACGGAGTTCACTAATTTAATGTTGCAACAGGACTAAACTATCAACACTGCATAGTACTAGACAATCAATCGATAAAATCCTAGCATAAGTATCGATCTTGCTATAGCGGATTGCAAGTAACAGGGCACCGCTAACTCCCCATCTAGCACGGCCTAAAATTAATTTTCAAATCACTTTTTATGTTAACTATAAATAGACATAAACTATTTATAATGACAAAATTAAACACAAAATGTTATATATCTCATATTAATTATGACAATCATATTTGTTTGTAAATGACAGCGTTTGAAACTTTAATAAATTACCACTATCTTAATTTCCTCGATTTCAAACCAATCCCAAAAATTAGACCTGTCTAACTTTATAACACCGTCTTTAAAACTAAATCTCAATCGCTTTCTGTATAAAGATTCTGTGAACCAAAGAGAGTTTTCTCTTCTATAATAAATGGCAATGAAAGGAGGACTATCAGAAGAAAGATTAGGAATTTCTAAGGTACATATAGCTTCATTAAACTCACCTTCAGATGTAACAAAGTCTAACTTAGAGTAACTAAATACTTTTTTAGTAAGTGGTGAAAATGAGCGAGATTTCTCTGGTTGTTCTTGACCGATCAAAAAAGACCAGAAAGTTACTGATAATAATATAAATTGAAGGCGAATGAGCACCCTCAAATTTGGCACTACTTTTTGCCGCGCCCAAACAAACCTTTTTTCTTTGGGGCTTCTTCTTTAGGAGCTTCCTTTGAATTTTCTTCTTTTCTATCAGCAATACCTTCAAGCCTTTTTTCCCAATCACTAGCATCTTCAGACGCCCCAGGTCCATCGGGAACGTCATTATCGACTTGACCAGACCCTTGCTCAGGATTCTCCCAAATTTCTTTTAACTTTTCATGGCGCTTAACAGAATTATCACGCAAGTGCTCAAGCATCTCGCTTACTTCTTCATCAAAATCAGCTATTGTTTGCTCCATTCGCCTGATTAGTTCTTCTTGCAATGGACCACCATATCCTTCACCAACTTTTTCCATCAGGTTGCCAAATTGCTCGATTAAATATTGTTTTTGAGGGTCCACTTTCGGTTTGTCCTCAATATTATCATTATTTGTTCCAGCCATAAAGACTCCAGTTATTACTTATAATTTTGTTCATACTCATCCTGAGATAAGATAAACGTTTCTGATGGTGTTAAAACAGTCGCTAATGCTTCATAAAGCTCACTACTGAAAATTAATCCCACCACTATACCATAGAATTTATAATACCATGACTCATCTAACCTAGGACTTCGTTGACTATTGTAAAGTGTAGCCACATTCAATCCAAAAGTTCCACTCAATCCGTAAATATACGGCTTTAAACCTAAAAATTCATTACTGTAAAGTCTATATGAAATACGTTCAATATCATTCAAATCTATTTTTTCTATTGCTGTAGCAGTCTGCACAGCAACTAAATTATCCTCAAAACCAATTAATGTTCCATTTAGCCGGTCACTATTGGTATGTATTATTTTGACATATTGGGGTTTTTTAATATCGTTTAAAATATCTGATGCCCTTAAAAAATCCATTCCAGCATACATTATCTCGCGAGCTTCTTTTGTGAATTCAGGTTGTCTATTTATGTTGTTTTGAAACCTAGTAAACTGCTTTAAAGACATGTTTTTTTCGTAAGTCTTCTTTTTACCTTTTCTGTTAACGACAATTCTAACCTTGTAATCATTGCTGCTTTTTAAGTAAACCTGAGCACTCAAAAAATTTCTTACTTTTGGGAAAATACGGTAAAACCTGTTTTCGTGAATGTCAATTAGGGTTCCAACCCTTGAGCTTAAAATAGCTATTTCACCTTGAGACTTTAATGGACTCAATAAAACGATAAGCAGTAGACATATTTTGGCCATTTATGAATTAAAAACTAAATGCTGTCTCTACTTTCGTTTGTCTAACAGGTTCTAATTCCCCTGAACCATTATCTCGATAGAATTCACTATACTCCCAAATAAGACTAACACCTTTACTCATTTCGTAACCGACTTTATAACCCATGACAGTATTCGCAGAAGGATTTTTAAAATCAAAAGGGTCTTTATCGTTATTTCTTCTATAAAAAGCTGTTGCGACACTTAATTTGGGAATGTTGTCGGTATTTAATGTTAGAACTGAGTTAAAACTATTGAATTCTAGAGTATCAGCTTTCATACTTGCATATGATGCATTAAAATTCAATAAATTGAGAATACTCATATTCGCAGATCCGTAAACACCACTTGATGACGCTTTATTATCATAATCTTCAAAAATAGACATATCTTTTGTTTTAATAGTCGTACTAGTACCTTGCGAAACACTTAAAACCCTATTTAAATCATATGCTTGATCAAAAAATTGAGGGACATAAGATCCCTGCACAGAACGATATTCAAGTGAAAGATCGAGCAACCCAAAAAGTTTTGATCTTATTCCTGGAAGCGTAATCCCTGAGCCAGATCTTTCAGGTCGATAAAAAAGTGTATCAGAAGACTCACCTATCGTAGATACCTCAGGAAACATAAGAGAATTAAATTCGGTATAAACTGTCAATGATAACATTTTACTTGTTAATACAGGATAAGAAACATCAAACGACCAAGCAGATACAGATGCTTTATTATCATTTATGCTAAATGGCCTAGCTTTAATCATTACACTGTCGTCGATAGTATCAACAATATTATCACCGTCTGCGTCAATATCTATCAAAGAGTCTGGTACAGATAATCCATGCCCTGGATCAGCCCAACCATCACCATCTGTATCATTCCAAAGAGTACTATCTGTTGGGAAATCATCAAACACATCAGGGAATGAATCGCCATCTTTATCTTTCATCGCAGAAAACATATTTGCATCTGAAATGTAATTGAGGCCAATAGTAATTGGTAAATTATCAGATATTTTATACTGAGCCCTCAAACCAAATATCGTTCCTCCGCGAGAAAAATCTTTTATGTTTGATAGAAACACTTCTCCTCCAATAGATCCGAGATTAAAACCCGTATTTATCCCAACTCTTCTAACAGTTGGAAACTCCATCATGTTTGAATATCCTTTCATCAATCCACCTTGACCTAATGTCATATTTTCAATCGAACCATATTTTGCCCATATAGGAGAAGACTTTTCACCATATCGTATATATAAAATTTTATCATAAATCAAATCTGGATTATCATCAAAGTCCCACTCATCCTGTCTAATATTTCCTTCATCATCCATATAAACAACTAGATCTAAACCTATTCCAATACCCGCGAAATTGATTTCTGGTCTTAATGCTAACTGATTGTAAAGAGTACCATCTATTGTAGCAGAGCCAATCCCGAGTCCCATTCCAAATGGTTTTTTAGGCGCGCTAGGTGCATCATCTGTTTTTTGTGAATCATTAGAATCAACTTCATTATTAATGGTACTATCATTTATTTGATCGGTTTTATTTTTGATTTCCGAATCATTTGTTTCTACTTCTCTTTGTTGATTATCGTTTTCTATTTTTTTTGATTCATCACGCTCTGAAGGTTTTTTCCTTTCTTCAACTTCTAACTCTAATTCTGGATCCTGAGGATATTCATTCGGACTTGCTGGAGCCTGCATCAAACTTCCAGTGGAACCACTTAGTGCTTTCTGACCTGGACCGACACTAACTGTTTGACCACTGACAGAGTTAAACACATCAAAAAGCCCTTCCTTACCTATAAATTGATCAACACCTGAAGGATTAATCATAGCTGCAAACTCAGTGCCTTTTACACTAGCGACACTAACTGGTGAAACGACTCGAAATGTTTTGGTTCTGTTTTCTTTTTCGATTTTGTTTAAAATTGTTCCAAATTCAATATTTACCGATCTTGTATTTTTTGTATCCATAATTTCAAACTGTGAATTAGGTTTGACCTTTACAACTGACCTGTCATCAATAAAAATTAATGCTGCAAAACCATAATCGCCTACTTTGATGGCATCACCGTTATTAATACTTGCTCCTACTTGCGCAACTTCAGAGTATGTTTGCATACCCATTCGTTTTAAATAAACAACGCCTTCAGATTTAATCAATCTCGCAACCGACTCGCCAAAAGAAATATTTATAAAATAAAGAGAGACTAGAATTACTTTGTAAAAAGTCCGATTATGTTTCCGCATTTTTTTCCTCAAATAGTTTAATTTAAAATTAGTTATCTATTTATTTTTGTACAAGAGGTTATGGTCCTGAACCAGTTTTACAGTAATAGGTTATATTATTTCCAGTTTTTAAGCTTGCTTGTCTGTCCAATTCCCGGATTAAAGCTATTTGTGGGGTCCAAGTCTTTATAAAAATCAGAAAGAGCAGGCTTAGCGAAATATTCGTGGCCGACATTGTGCTCTGCCGGATACTCGGCACCCCTGGACTCATATATTTTTAATAATTTTTGTCTCAGCTTTTCAGCATCAACACCTTTTTTAACAATATAATTTTGATGCAAAACGTGACAGAATAGATGACCATAATATAATTTCATTTCTAATAAATCATCAATTTCAGGGGGTAATTTTTCAAACCAATCTTTATCATTTCGAGGTAAAGCAATATCCATGGATATAGTTCCTCCAGTTTTTTTCTCATTGAGTGCATAATAACGACCAAATGCGCTTGCGGCTACAAAACGATGCAAAAGCGCTTTTTCAGCTTCATCATTAGTACATATAAAAAAATCACCCTCATTACTTGCGAAGAAGTTATTAAAATATTCATTAGCTTCATTAATACCCTCATCCGACATTTCAATAACCCAGTGATGCTCGAAACGTTTACGGAAATTTTCCATTCTAAGCGGAAGGTGATTAGGCCAAAAATTGCTTAAAATTTGCATTATTCTATCAGATAAATTATTGGGTAGAAATTTAAAGTTTTTAGCAATGAGGTCTACTCTTCTCTTTAATTCAAATAATTTCGGTATGAAACTAGGACCCATTTTATTTATGGCTATAAATGTATCTTTACTATATTTTTTTGCGGCATCATAGCAATCTCTATGCAAATACTCTCCAGAAGTAGGCAGATTTTTAAAATTAGATAATATTTCTTTACGAATTTTACCGAGGATGTAATGATCATTTGTTCCTAGATAAAATACTTGGTTACTCTTTGAGATAGGATACGTATCTAAACGTACAGCAAAAACACTGATTTTTCCCGCACAACCAGAAGCGCCATACAAACGCCTACTGTCTGCATTATGCCGTCCAGGTGTACTCGCATTAACATCTCTTATCCTTTCTTGATATTTATTATCAGATGCAAGTTTTGTTGAGTATTGAATATCGTTTTGTCCATAATTACTATCTTGCAAATTTGTTAATATTTCTTTTGGAGTATTACCAAGATGAACATCTAATTCATTAACTAATATTAGTTTACCCTTTGAATCTATCTTTGCATAAAGTGAAAGCTCTGTGTAAGCTGGTCCTCTCTTGACCAAAGCACCACCTGAATTATTGCATACGCCGCCGACAATTGAAGCACCAATACATGATGAGCCAATTACAGAATGAGGCTCTCTACCGTATGATTTTAGTTTGTCCTCAAGATTAAATAATGTACTGCCAGAGAATCCAATAATTTGCTTACCTTTGTCAATAATCTGGATATCGCTTAAGCGCATGGTATTTATAATTAATATAGGTCGGTCATAGTCGTAACCGTAGGGAGTAGATCCTCCTGTCAAACCCGTGTTTGCTGCTTGCATAATAACAATTATGTCCATGTCTACACAAAGCTGCAAGACTTGCCAAAGTTCAAATAATGTACCTGGTTTTGCTACTGCAATTGCATCACCTTCTCCATATCTCCAGCCTTTTAAAAAAGGTTGTTTATTCCAATCGGCAGTAAGAGCATTAGATTCGCCAATAATAGAATTTAGATTTTTAATAAATTTGTTATTATCCACTTTTTAATATATCAAATTCAATTTATGATCACTAATTAATAGCTACAAATCACTATCTATTTTTAAAAACATCCATACTATTAGTGCTAATATATATATAATATGTTTGAAATATAGGCGTATTCATAACATTGTAGGTTTATTTAGTATTGTGTAATTTGAGAATAATTTGAAGATAGATAAGCTATATTATTTTTACAAAACAGCAAAAAATAAATATTAAATGAATTCTAGCAAAATATATAAAGAATTATTGTTTTTAATAATTATCACTACATTTGCATTTTCTATTGATAAGGTCTCAATAAAAGGAATTGTCAAAGGATCAAATGGAAAATTGATTAAGAAGGCTGAAATTAAGCTTTTGAATGCAAAAAAAGAAAAAGTCACAGTTGTGGAGACAGATAAGAAGGGAAAATTTGTTCTAGAAAATCTTGATGCAAAAAATTATTATCTCAATGTAATTAAAAAGAAAGAGTCTGGAGAAGTAATAATTCGTGCTTGGCCTTCAGGAAATTTAGATATTGAGGACTTAGAAATAAAGTTATCCGAAAAAGGCACTAGAATAAAGACTTCTTTTGGTCCAGAACCAACTATAAATAAAGAAGCTGCCACATTAATAAAAAATGATACTAAACAAAAAACAGAACAAAAACCTAAAAAAAGAAAAAAAATGCCAAAAAAGGCAGAAAAAGTATTTGTTAGTGGTAAAGTATTAAATAAAAAAGGTAAACCTGTTAAAAAAGCTGTTATAATTCTTATTGATGAAAATTATAACGCCGTTTCTGAAATAGAGACCAATAAAGAAGGTCTTTTTAAAATTGAAAATCTAAAACCAGCTAATTATACTCTCACAATTTCAAAGAAAAAGATGTTAGTAAAATTCAAATTAAAATCATGGCCAAAGAATAATCAAAACATTGCAGACATTGATGTCACAATGACCAAAGAGAAACAAGAGGTAAGCACTTTAACATTTGGACCAGAACCACCTATAGCAAATGCTGGTAAAGATCAAGAGAGTGCCTATGAAAAAACAATATTTATTGATGGAAGTCAGAGTTATAATCCAAATAATATTATTCAAAGTTATGAATGGACTACCTTATCAGATAATTTCAAAATTGAAGATCCTTTTAATCCGATTTTTAATTTTTTAGGTCCAGCTATTGATGAGAATTATGAATTTTTACTAACTGTTAAAGGTCCTGGAAACATCATTGATGACGATACTGTAAAAGTGAGCGTATATAATAAAAATTTTTTCCCAATTGCTATTGCAGGTGATGACCAAACAATTGACATCGGAGACCCTATCATTTTAGATGGTTCAAAAAGTAATGATATTGATGGGGAAATTTTAAAATATACGTGGCGCCAGCTTTCAGGAACTCAAGCTACTTCAAAAATTTGGAGTCAAGCTGTTGTTAATGTAAAGGCGGCTGGAGCAACAATTGATACATTGGTTTTTGAATTAAAAGTAGATGACAAGTATAATTCTGGACTAGATACTTTAAATGTTTACATTCTAGACATACCCGAGCCATTGATAATATTAACTAGTCGTTCAAGTGCTATAGAAAGCGTTGGAAAGGCAAAAATTTCTCTTGGCGTCTCAGCCAGATCAGGAAAAAACACATCAATATACGCTGTATCACATGATAGTACGGCTTCAGGAAATGGAAAAGACTATACAAACATTAAAGAAATCATTTCCGTACCAGCAACAAAATCACGCATAACATTTCCATTAAATATAAATAATGATAATATAGATGAATATGATGAAACATTAATAATCGACCTTATAGATTCGACTGTTACTAATGCTAACACCGGGGCATCAAGAAGACATATCTTAACAATTTTAGACGATGACCCTCCTCCTTTTGTGGAGTTTTTATCTACTAATACAACAATTTCGGAATCAATTGAAAAACACTATTTGATTTTAGCTCTTTCAAACCAAAGTGGGAAACAAGTATCAGTTAATTATCAAGTTGAGTCTAATAGCAGCGCGATAAATGATCAGGATTTCAGACTAATAAATGGTACTATTTTTTTCCCTATAGGGATTACACGAGACACTTTAGATATTTCTATAATTAATGATACAATTGATGAACCATTGCAGGATATTATTATTTCTCTTTTAGACCCTGTTAACAGTACTCTCGGCGCTAAAGCTTCACATAGAGTTGTGATAAATGATGATGATCCAGCGCCTTATATCTACACAGTCAATGAAAGAGGCAGCGGTTTAGAGTCCGACAGCTCAAAATTCATCCGATATGCATTGTCTACTCATTCAGAAAAAGAAGTGTCAGTAAAATATAGAGTAAGTTCCTACGGTACCACTTCAAAAAGAAATAAAGATTATATTCTAGAAAATGGAAAAATGATTATTCCTCCTGGAACGCCTGGAACCGGTACCATAAATTTCAAAGTCATTGATGATAAATTGGATGAATTCGATGAATTATTAATTGTAAATCTAATAGGGGAACCAGAAAATGCAAGCTTAGGGAATTCGACTAGGTATACATATACCATCATTGATAATGATGACCGCCCAACAATTGAATTTAGTGGTGATGACCATGGAAATGATTTTATCTCATCAACAAAAATAAAAATGGGTAGTTCTTCATCTGGTATTATTGAGCTTGGCGGAGATGTAGATATTTTCAGATTTGACCTTAAATATCCAATAACTGTACTTACAAAATCTTTAGGTGAAACTGATATATATGCCGAAATATTTGATAATGCTGGACAGCTAATATCTTCAGATGATAATAGTAGAGATAGTAATAATTTCATGATGAAGCTTCCACTACTACCTGGACCTCATTTTTTAAGAATAAAACATTATTCAGTTGATGGGACAGGTGATTATGTAGTGACCTTAGAATCGTCCGAAATGTATGATAAGCAAGCTGATGATTTAATTTTAAATAAAACTAAATCATACTTTAATAAAGGACATATAATTTACATTGCCCATGAAAATAAACACCAGTCATATGAACTAGAAAGAATTCAAATAAATTCATATGAGTTTAACCTAGACTCAAAGAGATTTATAAAAATTCTCCTAAATGATTCTATAAATATTAACCCTTCAAAATGTTATGTTCCTAGTTATGGCCAATATGAAAACCTTGGAATTATACAAAAAAACTATATTTCAAACCCTCTAGAAACTGAGAATCTCCCGAGGTATTTGCCACAAGAAAAGCTAGATAATTCTTTAGTATTTGGAACTGTGAGAGATTACAAAACACGTAAACCGATTTTAGGTGCAGAAGTAAGAATCTATGGTTCGCAGACACCTAGGAATGGTGGAAGTCAAACTAGATTAATAAATCTAATCGATGGTGAAACTTGGGATGATGGCAATAGGCTACCCACAAAAAGGTCACTTTATAAATCACCAACAATAAATAAATATCCAGAAGAAAAAGGGAGAAGGATTACAGGCATAAAAGGAAAATTTGCGATAGCTGTTAAAGATACTGGCTTTTTAATGATTAAAGTAAATGCACCTACAAATAATTACAGGGTACAAGAGAAAAAAATTAAAATTCGTAATAGGAAAGGTGATTTTTATGGAACTGATATATGGTTAATACCAAAATAAATTATTTTTTAATTATTACATTTATATTTTTTTCATTTATTAAAGGACAAAAAATGACTGAAACAGGATTAGCTACATTAGGGGGCGGTTGTTTTTGGTGTGTTGAAGCAGTATACCAAAGAATCGATGGCGTAATATCTGTAACACCAGGATATGCTGGAGGTAAATCTAAAAGTACTACCTACAAAGAAATTTGCACCGGAAAAACTGGACATGCAGAAGTTGCTAAAATAGAATATGATAAAAAAATCATTTCATACAAACAAATATTAAATATCTTCTGGCAAGCTCATGACCCAACGACTCTTAATAGACAAGGTAATGATACAGGCACCCAATACAGATCCGTAATCTATTATCATAATGAGGAGCAGAAGAAGTTGGCTAACGAGTCAAAAATAGAAGCTGATAAATCAGGATATTGGAAAGATAAAATTGTCACAGAAATAGCAGAAATTTATAATTACTCCGATGCCGAAGATTATCATAATGACTATTATGAAAACAACCCTAATCAGCCTTACTGTGTTTTTGTAATAAAACCAAAACTAGATAAACTTGTAGAAAAGGGAGTAATTAAGACTCAATAGTTTCTAGTATAATTCTGCATAAAAAAATAGGATAACCATAAGGCTCGTTTTTAATAATATTGGTCTATAATTAAATATCCTGAAATATTCGATAAAAAATTAATCAAGAATATCTATTTTCGAATTCTTGCATTGTTTCAATAAGGACTTCTACACCTTTTTGGGGCATAGCATTGTAAATTGAAGCTCTAAACCCACCTACAGATCGATGACCTTTTAAAGTTGTTAACCCTCTTGCAAGGCAAAAGTCTAAAAATACTTTATCGTCAATTTTATTATTATCAAATATAAATGAAACATTCATTAAAGACCGGTCTTCTTCATTGATAGGGCTTTTAAATAAAGTATTTCTATTAATCTCTTCGTAAAGCAGACCTGCTTTCAGTTCATTAATATTAGCCATTGAATCCAAACCGCCTAGTTGCTTTAGCCATTTTAACGTTTCATTCACAACGCAAACTGAAAACACAGGTGGTGTATTAAACATAGAGTCCTTAGACGCATGTGTGCTGTAACTCATCATGGTGGGTATATCTCTATATTTTAGTTCTAAAAGGTCCGATCTTATTATAACTAAGGTTACACCAGCCGGCCCGATATTTTTTTGAGCTCCGGCATAAATTAAACCGAATTTCGATATATCTATTGTCTTTGATAATATATCAGAACTCATGTCAGCTACTAATAATGTATTATCATTATTTATTTCCGGGAAATTTTTGTATTGTGTACCGTAGATAGTATTATTACTTGTAATGTGCAAATAAGAAGAACTTGAAGAAATTTGCACATCTTTAGGTATAAAAGAGTAAGTAGCCTCTTTACTACTACCTATTACATTGGCTTTACCAAATTTTTCGCATTCTATAATCGCTTTTGCAGACCAAGAACCAGTGTCAATATAATCTGCTGAGCCTGCTAGAGGTAAAAGATTCATAGGAACCATCGAGAATTGTAATGATGCACCACCTTGCAGCCAAAGAACACTATAATTTTTAGGAATATTTAAGAGCTCAATAATGTTATTTGTAGTTTCTTCAAATAAATCTACAACCGGAACGGAGCGATGGCTCATTTCTAATAGGCTCATTCCTGATTGTTTAAAGTTTTTTATCGATTCTATTGAAGAGCTTATAGCTTGTTCAGGTAAGCAGGCTGGTCCTGCACTAAAATTATATATTTTCTTCAAATTTCTAATAAATTGATAATATTATATCTAAAATTTGATAAAATCAGCACATTAGGTCAATAGCTACTACGCTCTATGTGCAAATAATGTTATCGACAATAATATTATTTTAAACTGATTAGAGCGTGGTAATATTAACTAAAATCTAATTCTGCCTAGTTACTTTGTAAGGAATCGACCAGGTAACGTTGTTATAATCACTACTTTCTACAAATATGGTAGCTAAATCAATAGTATTAAAAAAAGATCTAAATGTTCGTGAATCTCTACCAAATCCAGGTCCATGCAAACGCCAAATAGCAGTATGGATATTATCATTTTCCACGCTATCAGATGCTACCCCTCTATCATTTAATTTACGTCTTCCTCGCTGGGAAGAGTTTCTACCAAAACGATGCATAACCCACTCACCTACACCCAAAGAATCAAGAGCATGTTCAGGACCAAAATTTTCAACATCGACTTTTATCATTATTTGTTGAAACGCATTAAATGTAGGCAAGTTTTCTCTATCTAAATACAAATCGCCAGAATCATCTGAATTCATTGAAAACAGTAATTCTCTTTGATTATATGAACTCTCGCCATCATCATTTATTAAAGTTTCTATTGAAAAAATATTCAAAGAAGAAATAGATACTTTATTCCCCGAGCTACCAGTGATTGGAGTAATAGCCGCTATTTTCCACCTATAACCATTAGGATTGCTATTATCAGACAATTTAAAGAATTTTACTTTTCTAGTCATTAAAGACTCAAAGTTTTTTGAGAAACTCATAGAATCAATAATTTCTAAATTGGAAGTATCTTTTACCAAAACTCTAAAAATCCCATTTAAATTGTAACTAATCAATCCAATTGCAGTATCACCGTCAACATTAAACTCTACTGATCTTTCTCTACTAATTATTTGCCTACCAAACCGTATCCGATAACCCTCACCATACTTTAATGTATCTTCAGTAATTCTTGCCATGCCAATAGATTCAAGACCATTATCAAACTCTATATCAACTACACCTTGATCATCATAACCGTCAATTCCTACTGCTGTGTCCTCATCTAAGAGTCTCATTAATTCGCTCTTATCATTTTCAGAATCATTTTTCAGATTTACGCAACCGTTAAAAATAACGGCAACAAATAGCAGAACATTTAATACTTTAATAATTTTTTCTTTCTTCATTATTTCCAAAATCCTCTTTTATTATTTTTTCTTTCATTACCAAATTTTCTTTTACCACCTCGAGAGCGTTTTTTATTTATACCGCCTTTTAGCTCGCGCAACATTTTATGTTTAAAAATTCCAAGTTTAGCCTGTTGCTTGGGATTAAGTATATCTCCAGATTTTATTAAAAAGTCTTCTTCCTTATCAGCCATTTTTTTCCTAAAAGAAGAAGATTCTTTAATCATTTTTACAACTTCAGATTGCATCAGTTTTTTATTTTGAGAAATGCTTAGTTTAATTGACTTTGCCAATAAACGGTCTTTTTTTCTTAAAGTCTCTATCTCTTTTCGATGCTTTCGAAATCTAGGAAAAAACTTTTCTGCTTGCTCGACCTCTAAGTCAAGCTCGCTAGTCAACTTCCATATCATCATAGACTCCATCTCTTTTCTATTATCTAGATTAAAGGCAGAGTCAAGTTCAGTCTCAGCAACCTCTGCCCGTTGCGAGTAGGTGTCTTTTGCTAGACCAAATACTAAAATTAAAAATACTATTTTCATAAAGCCATTTACCCTTCTACATCTTCAATTAAAAAACTATTGTAATAAATCAATTCACTAATGCCAATATCAACTGTTTCTTCAATAAGAAACAGTCCGAAATCAATTTCATCTACCTCAACAAGAATATCGTTAATATTAAAAATCTCATTATCGAAGTCTTGATAATAGGAAACAATATTAAAGTTATCATAATGATAATTAGTGTCATCTAATTGAAGTGAAGTAATGAACGAAATTAGAGTCACAAAAGCCAACCCTCTAATTCCGGACTGAAATCTTTTTTTTCTTAATGACTCAATTCTTTGTCTATTTCTTAATGATGATATAAAATTTGATGAATCTATTTTATTTATTTTAAAACTAGATAATTTTGAAAGTTTTTTTTCAAGACTATTCATCGATCAGATCCTCTTTTAACTTTTTTAACGCATGATGAAAGTTAACTTTAGCTGTCCCTTCTTTCATGCCGGTAATATTTGATATTTCACGGAAAGACAACGAATTAGTTAGCCTTAAGATAACGACCTTTCTTTGCTTTTTTGGCAACTTAGAAATAGACTCCCAAAGTTCCTTTCGCTCCCACTCAGCTTCATTTACTTGATCATACTCACCTCTGTCTGGTGCTTGGTCTAGATGTAATAAGTTCTTCCATTTATTTCTTGTAATCCATGAATTTGCGGTATTGGTGTTAATTCTGTATAGGTATGTGGAAAAATTTGAATCATGTCTAAATTTTTTAAGATTTTTATATAATTTCATAAAAACATCCTGTGCTAAATCTTCTGCTGCCATTTCATCTCTTGTAATTTTCATAAAAAAACCGAATACATTATTTAAATTATTTTGAATAAGTTTATTGAATGCTTTGTCATCACCATTTTGAAATTTTTCAATTAATTCGTTATCACTAAGCATATCATTATTTAATTAGACCTATAAAGTTAGAAAAGGTTAAAAAATTAATTCATATTTTTCGATATGCATTTAAATAAAATATTAGAAATTGCAAATCCAAAACAACTCGAGGCTATAAAACATCCTCTTGCACCTCTGATGATAATTGCAGGAGCTGGCACTGGAAAAACATTCACCTTAGAAAATCGAATTGTATATATGATTCAAAAATACAATGTTGATCCAAAAAATATTCTTACAATTACGTACACAGAAAAAGCAGCCAATGAATTAAAATTCAGACTTCTTAACAAAGTAGGACAAAAAGTCCATCCCATGTTTATTGGAACGTTTCATTCATTCTGTTATAAACTAATGAAAGATTTTTTTAGAAATAACGCTACCGCTTCTATCCTTATAGATCAGAGTGAAGCTGTCCACATGTTACTTGAGCGTTATGATGATTTTTATCCTCTGTTATCTGATGAGTTTTCTCTTAACCCAAAAGCTGCTGTTATTGAAAGTTTTATACCTTTTTTTAATAGAATAAGAGATGAATTAATAGATATAAAGACAATTGATTATGAAAATCTTGAAAAATTTTATGAAAATAATCAAGAATTGTTCTTTCAACTAAAAGACCTATTACGTATTTATCCCATTTTTCAAAAATGGAAAAAAGAAAACAATTTTATTGATTATAATGACATGATAAAAGATGCTTACAACTCTTTAAAAAATGACAAAGCAGTGCTTAATGATGTCAGAAACAAGTTTAAACACATCATTATTGATGAGTTTCAAGATAATAACTATGCATTAAATGAAATAGCTAGACTCATATCAGGAAAAAATGAATCAATTACAGTTGTTGGTGATGATGATCAAGTGATATACAGTTTTAGAGGAGCAAATGCATTCAATATATCGACATTTGAAAATACTTATAAATCGAATAATCAATATAAAACGATTACTCTAGAAACGAATTATAGATCATCTCAGCCTATTCTAGATTTAGCTAACCACTCTATTAAAAACAATAAAGAGAGAAAAGAAAAATCACTTTGGTCAAATTCTACATTAAGTGAAATAAAACCAGTCCTTTTTAACGGCGAGAAAAATGATCAAATAACATTCATTTCTGATAAAATTAACCAATTAAAAAAAGACTTTCCGTACAAAGAAATGGCAATCCTATGCAGAACTCATCAGCAGTCAATCCAAATTATTGACCACTTAAACTCTTTAGGAATTCCAAATCGTTCATCGAAAAGAAACTTATTTAATATTGCTCAAGTTAAGGACTTGCTTGCATGGATTCAACTAATAGCAAAAGGTAAATATTATGAGATTGCTCTATTTAGAATATTAAAAAATAAAAGTGGGTATGAAAACGCTCATATTTTTTTTAATAAATCTTGGGAAGAAAATAAATCAGGATTAAATAGCGAGACTATAAAAACTGATAAAGCTTCAAAATTCATTAATGAAATCACTTTAATAATCGAATATTTTAAAAGGATAGCTCATAAAAGATCCGCTGGAGAAATTGTTTGGGAATTATGTGAAAAATTAAAAATTTTAAAGAATAAATCTCGAAGATATTTACTCCAAGATCAATATGAAATATTAAATATCAGCTCTATTATATCTAATGCTCAAAAATTCTCAAACAATACCAATAATAAGAAAAATGATAATATATTCAGATTTAATAGATTCCTTGAAGATATAATGACCTCTGGTGGCCTACCATCCTTAGAGCCAGCAATTAATAAAGACTATGATGCCGTTACTATTAATACAGTACACGGTGTCAAAGGTGGTGAATTTGAAATAGTATTCTTACCATTTCAACGATCTGCTAGTTTTCCGCTAAATTTTAAATCAGAAAAGAAAATAAAAAACCCACCTGATATATTACTAAATTATGAAAATTATACAGATTTATCGCCTAAAGAACACCATTATCAAGAAGAACGAAGATTGTTTTATGTTGCTATCACTAGAGCTAAAAACTTGCTGTATATTCTCGCTCCAACAAAGGCCACATCTAAATTTGTAAAGGAACTACCCGAAGAAATAATGGATAAAAAAACAACGAATAATCAAGAAGACAAACATATTTTACGTTCAGAGTTGAAAATAAAGTATTCCAAAATGATGCAGGATGCATTATCTGAAAACCAATACGCTATCATCAAAGAACTTGCTAATATTTTATCGATTATCGACAAATACGAAAATAATGAAAACTATGTTTTAGACAACTCAGAATTACATCAACAGCTAAAGAGTGATTTAAAAACTACATTCACACCTGAAATTCCTAATCAAATAAGTTTATCAGCCAGCGCTATAGAGACATATTTAGCATGCCCATTAAAATATAGAATGTCCAAAATTGATAAAATTCCACAAACTTCAAGTAAACCAGAATTAGTTTTTGGTAATATTATTCACAAAGTATTACAGCGCTTTCATGAAAAGGATAAAAATCTTAATGAGCAGCGAGCTCTTAGACTGTTAAATGAAGAATGGCAAAGTGGGATGTTTGAATATAAAATCAGAGAGGAAAAATTCAAAACTCAGGGTATTGAAATGTTAACTCATTATGTAAAAAATATTAGCAAGTCTCCTCCAAATGTAATTGCTACTGAGCTAAACTTTACCTTTCAATTAAATGACATTACCATAGCTGGTACTATTGATAGGCTTGATAAAGAGGATGGAATAGTTATTACGGATTACAAAACAAGTAAATCTTCAACCAAAGCAAAAACTAGTCTACAGCTAGCAATCTATTCCTTATTTTTGGAGCAAACAGAAGATTTAGTTCTAAGAGGGATACCTGAAATATCAAAACTTTACTTTTTGAGAGATTTTGAAGACCCAATAAAAGAACATGCTTTTTCTATTGATGAATTACGTGATACAGAACAAAAAATAATAGAAGTATCGAAAGGTATACGAAAAAAAGATTTTAATCCAAAAAAAGGGAACCATTGTAATTGGTGCGATTATAAATACTTAGCCTGTCCCGTTTGGGAAGATTAAACAATTATTGCCTTATAAGCTGTAATTCAAGCGAACAATTTAATTTATTAGAAATAAGTTCTAATCTATGAGGATTACCTATGTACTCCATAGATATTTCACTAATTGAAGTGGTCTCTCCATTTAACAAAATATTAAAAATTTCTGCTTCATTAGTGTTATAAAGAATTAAAGTTGATGAATCTGCAGCTGACCCTAAGTAGTTTTTAATAATTAGGGAAGTAAGAAGAGTGTCCTCGACAGTTGAACTAAAACCTAAATTCCAATTATAATTTTTGGTGTGGTTTTCCGCATATAAACTCAAAGAAAAATAATCGTCGGCATTAATAATGGCTGGAATATTTTCAAGAAGTCCATCATCATAATCTGGTGGCTCTACGCAACCGCCAAGCAATATAATGATAAAATATATAGAAATATTCAATTTCATACTAAGTGTCTTCTTTTTTCAATAGTTGATTGTTATTGCCTAATTGCAATTCAGATATCTTATCCATTGGTTTTTCAAGCCCCCTTAATCGAGGGCCTCTAAGTTCTTCGTAATGGTTTGTTAGAGCACTCAGTGAATTACTCATTGCATTAATTTTTGATTTGTACTGCTCCCACTGTTTTCTAAAGACACCAACCAACACTTGCATCTCCCCCGCTTTTTGTTCCATAGCAAAATTTGACACCGCTTGACGAACCAAGGAAAGTATAGCATAAAGCGTTATCGGAGAGCATAGGATGATTTTTCTTTCTAAAGAAAAATCAATTAAAGAATCATCTTCTTGATTTAAAAAAGAATAAATACTTTCATTTGGTATAAATAATAAAACGTAATCAACAGTTCCACCTTCCGGATCAATATAAGATCGATCAGAAACCTCTTTAATTCTATTCCTAACGTCTTTTAAAAAAGCTTTTTTCTCTAATTCTTTTTCAGAATCACTATCAACTTTGATATACTTTTCATAATGAGACAGTGGAAATTTGACGTCCATATTAATAATTTTTTTATCTGGTAAAAAAAAAGTAAAGTCTGGCCTATTGTTACCCGTTTGCGACTGTTGCTTGAAATTAATACCTTCTTTGAGTCCAATAAAGTTTAATATATCCTCAACCATTCTTTCCCCCCATTGGCCTCTGGCTTGGGAACTAGACAATATTTGACGTAGCCTAGATGTTGTATCTGAAAGATCACCTACAGTCTTACGAGATTCTTCCATTTGCGATTTAAGCGCAACCGTATTTTCGGAAAGGCTGTTTAATCTTTCTTTCATTTCTTTAAGGCTTGTATCAATAAGTTCTTTTTTCTTATCTAACTGATTCCCGGAGCTGTCTAATAATGATGAAAACCTTGATTCTGCTAGATCTAGGAAAATCTTTTGACTATCAATTAAGACCTCATTTGATAAGTCACTAAAACTTTTTTTCAATTCATCCTGATTTTGCTTTGTAGCATCAAGCTCTTTTTGTCGTAGATACCAAACAATAGATCCCCCGACAGCAAATCCTAAAAAAAAATAAATTAAATCAAAAATCATAACCATTATTAAAGAGTAAGTGCAAAAGAATCAGCTAAAATACCTGGGCATGTAGTCCCTCCCATTTCTCTGTTTCCGTAGGTACTTGTACTAGGAATGAATTCTGTTTCTTTTCCAACCTGTACTAAACTATCACCAAAATAATTATAGAAGGAATCATCAAATCTCATTGTATTAATTGGACCAACAATTTCACCACTTTCGACCCAAAAACAAGCATACCTAGTCAATCCTGTGATTCTGCCTTTTGAATTGTCGCTCCAGTTTAAGTAATGAATATTTGATAGATACAAACCTTTATCAATTTCTTTTAAAATATCATTACGATTTAATTCCCCAGGCGCCATTGAGGGAGATCTTAAATGTTCTCCAGGCTCTGCATGATTACTAACCTGACCATATTCTGAGGCCGTTCTTGAACTCACTAGCGTGTTCTTAAGTTCTCCAGAGCTAATAATTGGTACCTTATCAACTGACACTTCTCCATTTGAGTTAAATTTAGGGACCAAGCCCAGAGAGAAATCTTCTGAAATCGAAAATTTTGAAGATAATTTAATATTTTCATTTCTCATTCTACCAAAACCGCTACAGCCTTGCTGAATACTTGCCTCACTAATACCATTCCAAGAAAACATGTTAATAAAATCAGAAACAGCAGCAGGCTCGAACCAGGCTTTATAATTACCTGTATCTATCTTTACAGGTTTTAGTTCCATCATTTTTAATTTCTTTTTTGATTGATCTAGATACAATTCAAAATTATTCTGGTTCCAATCTGTTCCAGCAAAAGTGCCTTTGACCATTTGATGGTTTTTTGCAACTAGCGAAAAATCGAGACTAAAAGATTCAGTTTCAAACCAATGTTCTTGACCCAGAGAATTCGCATTTCCTCTATACATCCTTCCATTAGATAAGATACCAACGAAGTCTACCCCTTGAACACAAGGCATAATTGCATCTACCGCATTTTCAAAGCTAAGTCCATTTGAGTGTTTGGTTTCATGACTCGAGCCTAGTTCTGAAGGCATAGTTACGTATGGATCCTTTAGAATCTGACTCACCTCAATACGCATTCTTTCGATTTCTGATTTTGCTCGACGTAAGTCAAAACTATCATTTCCTGATAAAGTAAAACTTCCCGTACAAGTAGTGCCATTTGATATCATTTTTAAATTAATATCTGCATCATTCACCAACCCTGTTTGTCTAATTTTAGCATTATTCAATCTGATAAATTGACTTTCCTCTCCAGTAAAAGAGACCGTTAGCACTTCATCTTTGTTAATTAAAGAAAATAGAGTTTTTGATATTGTTTTAAATTGATTTTCCATCCTTAAGCACCTCCAAATACTTGTATATTTTCGAACAAACATAAAGGTGATGCATGTCCAACTCTAATAACTTGATTAGGTTCACCCTTACCACAATTAGGAGTGCCATATATACCATATGTATCACCATTACCTACCATCTTTAAACTATTCCAGAATGGATTACTTATTCCTCTGTAATTAGGGTTTTTTATCGTTTTTGTCAGCTTCCCGTTCTCAATCAGCTTACCATACTCGCAACCAAATTGAAATTTATTTCTGTAATCATCAATACTCCACGATCGATTACTTTCTACATAAATTCCTTTTTCGACACTGCCAATTATTTCATCAAAAGATGACTCTCCTGGCTCTAGGTTTATGTTTGCCATTCGATCTATAGGTGCTCTATTCCAAGAGCTAGCACGAAAATTAGCGACTCCTTCTAAACCTGACCGAACCTGACTCTCTTTTCCTCCAAGACCCCTAACAAGTAAACCATCCTTAATTAAATATTCCCTTTCAGCTTTTAGGCCTCCATCATCAAATGCATATGATGCAAATTCAGAAGATACCGTTGGGTCAAATGTTATATTCATATGCTTAGAACCATATTGCATTTTTCCAAAATCTTCAAGTTTAACAAAGCTCCAACCAGCATAATTTCTTTCATCACCTAAAATTCTATCTACTTCTAATGCATGGCCAATACTTTCATGTATTTGGAGCATCATTTGGTCTGGCGCAATGACAATGTCCATTTCTCCAGAAGGTGTTTCGTCTGCTGATAGCAACTCAATAGCCTGATTTCCTATCTTATTAGCCTGAGCTAATATTTCAATATTATCTAAAAATTCTTTCCCTGTTTGTCGACAAGTTCCTCTCATACCTCCAAAAGTGCGAGTTTGTTGATTTGCACCATCTACTGCAGTAGCCGATAGGTCAAATTCTAACATTAAAAAATCTTGAACAACGTCACTACCATTTGAACTTACAAAATGAAAGTTACTTTCAATTACATTTGCAAGTGCACTAGCACTAACTATTTTCTCAGATACTTTTAAGGCATTACATGCGTCAAGCAACATAATATTTATATCTTTAGCACTAATATCTCTAAGGTCTTTTTCAAATTCAGATGAATATTTACCAACACTTTTCGGCCTTACATCATCTGTAAATCGATGTAAAGCATATTTTGAAGCAGCTTCCGCTTGGAAATATGCTTTGTTTGAAGCCTCTTCAATTCCTTTCTTACTAAGGTCAGGCGTACCGAAATAACCAAATTGACCATTAACAAGAACTTCTACCATTATACCATGAGTAGAATAATGTCCATTTGAGACTGGAATACCATCCCTAATCATTCTAGGAGTATTTGATTCATACACTTCCCTAATCCCCACCCAATCTGCAGGAACATTAACAGCGTCTAATAATGATTTTAAATTAATTTCATCTCTCATTCTTTAATCCTTTTATGTAATAATATTTTTAAATCTATCTGGTTTTTTACGCATTTCAGTGGTCACTTTTTCAAAAGCATTAATAATATCTTCTAAATCATTATCTGTGCCAATCAAATGATTTTGCCTCAACCAGACAGCTTGCTCTTGAGCGAACACTTCCGTGTTGTCATGAAATAAACTATTATAATCAATATTCTCTAACCATGGGTATTCCTTCGGATTTATAGAAAACAATGGCTCTTTATATAGCGGTGACCAACCCTTGTAAGTGTATACTCCTTCAGCTTGCATAGCTTTGAAAAAGACTTCTCTTGAAATGTTATGGAATTTTTCTTTTTGATAACGAATTATATAAATATGGTTCGATGATTTAGTCCCTTGAATCTGTTTTAAGGGCACTAACCCATCAATATTATCAATGCCATCATCTATTATTTTACGACTTCTTTCTCTGAGCAGAAAATCTCGATCCATAGATTTTATTTGTGGTAATAGAATCGCAGCGTTTAGAGCACTCATCCGTAAATTACTTCCCATTCGATAATGTTCATACCATTTACCATTTCTAACTCGCCCGCAATTATGATAAGAAAAGCATGCATCAATAAATGACTCATCATTACTAACGATTGCCCCACCCTCACCAGCACTCATATTTTTAGACGTTTGAAAACTAAATATTCCGCCTAGACCTATAGCACCCACTTTATTACCATTTAGCATAGATCCATGCGCCTGCGCAGCATCTTCAATTATTGGAATATTATGTTTTTTAGATATATCAATAAGACTAACTAAGTCAGCTGGAGATCCCCCAGTATGAACTGGAATAATTGCCTTGGTTTTACTCGTTATTAAACTTTGAACAGAAACAGGATTTATGTTTCCAGTTTCTAAATCAATATCTGCGAAAACAGGAACAGCATTCGCTAAAACCACTGCTGTAGCGGTAGCGATAAAAGTGTATGATGGAAGAATGACTTCATCACCAGCTTCAATACCAGCAGCTTTCAAGCATATCCAAATTGCAGATGTCCCAGAATGAATTGACAATGCGAATTTAGCATCTTGCATTTTTGCAAACTCGGCATTGAAGAGATCTATAGTTTCACTGCCAACACCCCATGATTGGTTTTCAAAAGTATCGATTAGGCTATCTTTCATCTCAGGAGTAACTCGCGGCCAAACAGGAAAAGATTCCTTTCTTATAGGATTTCCACCAAAAATTGCTAATTCATTCACTTTGTAATCTTTCATTAATTATATTACATAATTTACAAACTACTATTCGACTCCACAATGCAATCAGAAGATTCATTTTAGCCACTTTAATGCAATAATGTCATGTTAAAAATGTAAAAAAATTAATTATAAGACAATTTGTCATAAAAAATAACTAATAAAGATAACAATTTGTATTGGCATGTAGATTGCAATTAAAAAGATAATATAAACATAATCAATCAAAGGAGACTAAAATGAACATAGTTAATTGGAGATATAAACCAGTATCATTTTTAAATAGAATGCCAAATATATTAGATAATGCGACCTATAATGTAAACGACAAGGAGGTTTATAACAATGAATGGCAACCATTAGTAGACATAAAAGAAAATAGCAAATCATATATTTTAGTTGCAGATATGCCGGGAGTTAAAAAAAGTAATATTGAGGCTAAGGTAGAAGAAAATATTCTCATAATTAAAGGGGATAAAAAGCTAGATAACGAAGAGGATAACGATGACTATCATTACAGTGAGCGTAAAGTTGGGAAATTCGCTAGATCTTTTAAACTGCCACAATCGATAATAGAAGATAAGATATCAGCAAATTTTAAAGATGGGACTCTTATTATTACAATACCTAAAGCAGAAGAAGAAAAACCAAATAATAGATTAATATCAATTAAATAATCTATTAAATAATTGGGAGGAGAGAATAAACTCTCCTCCCAATTATAAATTATACTATTAACTATTATTAAAGTTTATACCTAATTCTTTACAAGCAGATTTTATTTTTGTCTTTATTTTTCTAGATCCTGCAAAAAACAAATCAAACTTTCCATTACCTTGCTCTGAAATAATATCAGATATTTTTTTTTGTAATGACGGAGTACCGATATGATATTTGTTTTTAAGACCGGGTAATAGATTAATTTTAAATTCTTTTTTAAAAACATCCTTAGAGACGTAGAGCATGTCTCTTGGCAAATCGGATGCATTTCTATTCAAAAAATAAATACTATAATTAAAGTTGTCTATATTAAAACTCTTATCCAATTCTTGAAGCATTTTTTTAAACCATTCAAAATAATTACCTTCACTACAAAGCCAAATAAAATTAAGATTTTTTACTCTAGAATGAATTTGATTTGATTTTGTTCTATGATAGATATCTTGAAGAACAGATGCAAATTTTGCCACGCCCATATCTTCTGCAATAATTATTAAATTTTCAGATTGTAAAATTCTATCACTCGATGATCCAAATGGGCCGTCAATTCTTATTTTCAGATTTTCAACATTTTTATTACTCAACATAGATAATGTTTTATTATATATTTTTTGGGGCCACGCCCCTTCTGCCTTAATATTTAACAGTACTGAATTATCATTCGTAGAGCTTATTATATTAAAAGGATACCACTCCAAACTTGAAACCCAGGGACAATTTATATATACATAATCACCTGCTTGAAACTTAAACCAGCTAGGTTTATTAAATGAAAACGATATATTTTTTTCGGGTAAAATTTTTAAAGATTTAATAGAAATCAATTCATTGTTCTTATTTCGATTTATAATAATATTATAAAAATATATCAACCTTGGGACTAAGAGCCATTGCAATACATTTAAATTTTGAACTTGTACCCTACTAATTTTTGAAACAACCTTCTTAGTAGTTTCATAATCTTTCCTTGACTTATTACTTCTAAACCATGCTACAGGGTTAGCAGCTAGACTATTTATTAAATCAGGATATTTTTTTATTAAGTTTAAAAACTCATTAAAATCAATTCTTCCATTCTTATCAATATCCCCATACCTAAAAAATTCATCAACAATCAAATCAACTTGATTTGTATCAAAATCTAAGTTGTTTTCAATAAGAATGTTTTTTATCAATATTTTTAATTCATCTTTATCGATATCTCCGCTTCCATCAAAGTCATGTATATCAAAAGCAAATTTTATTTTTTGAGCATTAGTGCTTTCAATTAAAGTTTCAATACCATTAATAAATTCATTTATATCTAAAAGATTATTTTCATCTTTATCAAAAATATCAAATATGCGATTAATAATATTTTCGTTTTCAATTACTAGACTATCTTTAAACTCTAATCTATCAATTTTATTATCTGACCCAGCTATTTCTCGAAATTTATTTTTTAGCTCTATTAAAAATGGGCCACTAAGTTTATGCGATTGATTAACCATAATAGTTTGGTTGTATAATTTTAGAAAGAAGACATTTATATTGTGAAGAGTATTAACTAATATAGAACAAATTTTTAACCAAATAATATAAATAAATGATACATGATAATGTTTTGAGCACTATTGGAGACACTCCAATAGTGAAAATAAATAAAATTGCGAAAAATCTAGACTGCAACGTATATGCTAAATGTGAATTTTTTAACCCCGGTGGTTCTATTAAGGACAGAATAGGATGGAATATGGTTGAAGAAGCCGAAAAGTCTGGCAGAATTAAGCCTGGAGATACTTTAATTGAGCCTACTTCTGGAAATACTGGCCAAGGAATTGCTCTTGCTGCTGCTGTAAAAGGATATAAATGTATTATTATCATGCCAGAAAAAATGAGTCAAGAAAAACAAATTGCTATTGAGGCATTAGGTGCAAAAATTGTTCGAACGCCAACTGAAGCTTTATCAAGTGACCCTGAAAGTCATATTTCAGTTGCGAAAAAGCTTAATAGCGAATTGGAGAATTCTCACATTTTAGATCAATATTCTAACCCGGCAAACCCTGATGCACATTATTATGGTACTGCTGAAGAAATTATTAAAGACTTTTCTGATAATCTTGATATGGTAGTTATGTCTGTAGGAACAGGCGGAACTATAACAGGCGTAGCAAAAAGGTTAAAAGAAAAGATACCTCATATATCAATTGTTGGTGCTGATCCAGAAGGTTCTATTTTAGGCGGTGGAGATGAAATTAGTTCTTATTTAGTCGAAGGCATAGGTTATGATTTTTTTCCAGATGTTTTAGATAATAGCTTAGTAGATCGATACATAAAAACAAAAGATGAAGAATCTTTCATTATGGCCAGAAGGATTATAAAAGAAGAAGGACTACTCTGTGGCGGTTCTTGTGGGGCAACTATGGTTGCAGCATTGCAAGCAGCTTCCAATCTTAAAAAAGGACAAAATTGCCTTGTTGTTCTAGCAGATGGCATTCGTAACTATATGACAAAGTTTCCAAATGATGATTGGATGAAAGAAAAAGGATTTAATATTTGATTTCTAAATCATTCATTAAGTTCATCATACTGTTACTAATTGTTTGGTTTACTATAATAGGTTACCTCAATATAAAACACCCTGACCAACAATGGAACTGGGATAAAATAAATACAGAAAAAATGTTTTTTCCTGAAAACTTCATATGGGGAACATCTACTGCAGCCCACCAAGTCGAAGGAAACAATACAAATAACAACTGGTATGAATGGGAAAATAGTTTAAACCAAAACGGCAAATCTAATATACATAACAATGATAAATCTGGCGAGGCAGCCAACCATTGGGATATGTACAGAGATGATATTTCTTTAATGAAAGAACTAGGAGTAAATGCATATAGGTTTTCCGTTGAATGGAGTAAAATAGTACCAAAAGAAGGATTAATTGATGAAAATGCATTAGATCACTATCGTGATGTATGTATAGCACTAATTGATTCTGGGCTAACTCCTGTTGTTACTTTGCATCACTTCACAAACCCAATATGGTTTGAAAAACTAGGTGGGTTTGAAAAAGAAGAAAACATCGATCATTTTATTGAATTTTCTGAAATTGTTTTTAATCATTTATCAGATATTGTTAAATACTGGTGCACAATTAATGAACCTGCCGTCTACGTCTCTCAAGGTTATTTCTATGGTGTTTTCCCTCCGGGAAAAAAAGATCCAAAACTCGCTGGAATTGTGATGCGAAATTTATTATTTACTCATATAAAGGCATTTCATCATTTAAAAGGGCTAGAAAATGGTGAGATTGCTCAGATAGGTTTGGTTAAAAACATTACTCAATTTGACCCTTTAAGAAGATGGCATTTACTTGATTGGTATTTTAGTAAAATTTTGAATGATATTTTTACTAATAGTACGATTGATTTATTTTTAAATGGAAAGTTTAATTTTTATTTACCGGGAATGGTAAACATATCAGATTCAAATTCAAATGCTATTGGTTCAGCAGACTTTATAGGCTTAAACTATTATTCTAGGTGGCATGTTAAAGGACACCTAAGTCCAACGTCTCCATTTACCTTCGAAAAAAGAAAGCAAGATATCCAAACAGATATGCCATATTCAATCTACCCTGAAGGTTTTTATAAAGCTTTGAATGATATAAGTAAGCTTAACATACCCATTATAGTAACTGAAAATGGAATAGCTGATGATAAAGATGATCGACGAGAAACTTTTATTAATAGATATTTATATGCTTTAAACAAGTCTATAGATGATGGAATGGATATTCAAGGTTATTTTTATTGGTCATTGATGGATAATTTTGAATGGGCGGAAGGGTACTCCATGAAGTTTGGCCTTTACGAAGTTGATTTTAATACTCAAATAAGAAAACTAAGAAATGGAAGTTTAGCTTTTAAAAGGGCAATTAACAGAAATGGATACGATGAAAGAGGTTATATTGTCTCAATTGGAGATACCGCTCCTGATTTATCTTTAGACTTAATCAATGATACAAATGTACAACTATCTGACTACCTTGGAAAGGTAGTCGTACTTCAGTTTACAGCTAGCTGGTGTTCTGTATGTATTAGAGAGATGCCTCACCTCGAGAATGACGTCTGGCAAAAATTTAAAAACGATGACTTCGTTTTGATAGGTATAGATCGAGATGAACCTATCCAAGTAGTGAAAGCTTTCAAGAGAAAGACAGGAATTACATACCCAATTGCTTTAGACCCGGGTGCGAAACACTTTTCAAAATTTGCGCACGTAAATGCTGGAATTACTAGAAATGTAGTGATTGATAAAAATGGAAAAATAGTTTTCTTAACAAGATTATTTGATGAACAAGAGTTTCAAAAAATGATAGAAAAAATAAAAAAAATAATTTAATTAATACTATTAAGTAATAAATCATAATGTTTAGAAACATTACTATAATTAATATCTTCTATAAACATTGAAACAGAAAAAAAGCAAATAAGATAATTCAAGTTATTTGCCCAAGGTGGAATAAAATCAGGTTTACGAATAAGACCATCCTTGTATAGACCATATATTACTGGCATATCATCTAAATCCATTTTTCCCGAGAATAAAAGTTCAATACATTCAATTTTCCCTAATGAGATAGCGCTTCGAAGAAAGTTGAATACTCTGATGAAACCATCTAAATAAACTAAATCTTTTGTAAATGGAGCACCACCGGCTAGGAGACCTCCTCTGAAAACTCTTCTACTGTTTTCAAAAGCTTGGTCCATTGATACTCCTTCTTTTATGAAATAATTATAGACATCAATAAAATCTGCACCCTCAATGGCCATCTGGATTGCTATTGTACGGTCTGAAATTCGTTTAAGTCTATCAACATCAATTGAACCAGATATGAACTCAGAAAAAACGGCTAAACCTTCCTGAGTTTTAGTAACAGAGCCATAATTCGCGCCTAAAATTTTCATATTGTTCTGTTTTCTACCGTTTATAGTGGTCGCAACATGTATATATGCTTCATGATTTAAGAGTTGATTAATATCTGCTTGATCAAACTCACTATCTTCGCGAATTCTAATGTATTTTGAGGTTGCTGTCGCTTTCGCTGACAGGTTTTTGACTAATTTAACATGAGGTGCATGTTCATTAAAGTACAATTTTACTTTATCATCTATTTTTTTCGCAACCTGACTTGAACTTAAAGAAGGGCTTGGTTTTAATTTGATTTTACTATTTTTAATGGCACCAATTATATTTTCAAACTGATTAGAAAGATTAATTGGTTTTGTAACATTGTCATGGATTGGGGTTGATGGTAATCCATATATATCAGAGGAGATATTAAAAAATTCTTTAGCACCACATGCTTTTAGTAATGCAGAATTTTTTTTAATTTCTTTAGCTTTTGTTTTTAACCAAGAGTCATATAAAGTATCACCAAAATATTTATCTGTTTCATTTAGTATAAGTTTTAATTCAGAATCATCATGTAAGGGATAAGTATGAACAGGAAGTTTTTGACAACTTTCTTTAAAGAACTTGTTTTTAACTTCTAAAGGCCAGGCTATGTGCCTCAATATTTTTATTTTTTTACTAGCTATGTATAATAATTTAGAAAGCTTACTTAACCTTTTTTTTTCCTTAACTGAAATCACACTAAATATTTTATAATGGCTTTCCTATGAGTTCGAATTCATTGACTTTTTCAATTTTCACATTTACAAATTCTCCTTTTTTTACCTTACCATTGATTTGCACAATATTATCGATTTCTGGAGAATCAAATTCTGTTCTTCCAACCCCAATATTATTCTCACATTGATCAACCAAAACTTTCATAGTTTTCCCAATAAATGCTTCATTTTTCTCTAAGCTAATTCCATGTTGCAACTCTACAATTTTATTTTTTCTCTCATTTTTTGTTTCTCTGGACACATTATCCTCTAAAGCTTCTGCAGTAGTACCTTCTTCCTCAGAATAAGTAAAAGCACCTAATCGGTCAAATTTCATTTCATCTACAAAATTATAAAGCTCGTTAAAATGAGCTTCCGTTTCACCTGGATAGCCTACAATTAGAGTTGTTCTAATAGCAATGTGCGGAACTGCTGATCTCAATCTAGAGATTCTATTTCTAATGCCCTCCTGATTTAATCCTCTCTTCATTGATTTTAAAATATCATCTGATGCATGCTGCACAGGCATATCTAGATAATTACATACTTTGTCACAATCCGCAATCGCATCAATGATTCTTTGAGATAAATGGGCTGGATGAGCATAGTGCACTCTTATCCAATCTATTTCGTCAATCGTATTAAGCTCTTTTAAAAGGTCACTTAAATATACTTTTTTCTCAAGGTCCCAACCGTATGAGGTTGAATCCTGAGCAATGACTAATAATTCTTTTGTACCATTACTAGCCAGCCTGGTTGCTTCATCCATAATAGCTGGTATACTACGGCTCTTCTGCAGACCACGCATAATCGGTATACTACAGAATGAGCATGCATTATCACATCCCTCAGCAATTTTTATATAAGCATAATGATTTGGAGTCATTAATGACCGAAAAAACATGGGGTCATCTTTTGCGAAATCTTTCCCAGTCAAAAAAGATATTATCTGCCGATGATCATTACTACCGAAGATTCGATCGATTTCCGGTATTTCTGCTGCAACTTCTTCAGGATACCTTTCAGACAAACAGCCCATAACGACGAGTTCGCTAAGTTTTCCTGTTTTTTTAAGCTCGGCTGCTTGTAAAATAGTATCAACTGATTCTTCTCGAGCTATATCTAAAAACCCACATGTATTAACAATAATTGTATCAGCTTCTTCAGGATTCTTTGTTATAGTTAATTCAGATTTATTGATGCCGCCAAGAAGTATCTCAGAATCAACGAGGTTTTTTGCACAGCCTAGGCTGATTAAGTTAACTACTTTTTCCATTTTGACTTTCTATTTATTATTTTCAATTCCAAAAAGACCATCGATATATTTTTCAGGATCAAAGACCTCAATATCCGATAAACCCTCACCCACTCCAATGTACTGAACAGGTAAGTTTAATTTTTTGTGCAATGAAAAAACTATTCCTCCCTTAGCAGTACCATCCAATTTAGTCAAAATAGCACCATCAAGTGGGACATGCTTATTAAACTCCTCAGCCTGCACTATTGAATTTTGCCCTAAAAGCGAATCAATAGTAATAATATTTTTAACTTTAAATTGCGGAAATCTAGTTGTTGATATCCTGTACATTTTTTCGAGCTCACTCATTAAGTTTTCATATGTATGCAACCGCCCTGCCGTATCAACTATGACTATATCAGAATGATTTGATAAAGCTGATGTCAGACCATCAAAAAGAACAGCAGACGGTTCAGTCGCTTTTTCATTGTAAACCAATGTCGTATTAGCCCTTTTCGACCATACTCTTAATTGTTCTATCGCTGCAGCTCTATAAGTATCAGCAGCAACTAAGGTAACATTACTACCGAGGTCTTTGTACAACTTAGCTAACTTTGCAGCACTCGTAGTTTTGCCAGTCCCATTAACCCCCACTAGCATAATAATTAATGGAAATGATTCGTCATCCACTAATTTTTGTTTTTGAGGTAACTCTGTAAGAAGATAATTTTTAATTTCATTCAAAAAATTATCATTTTTGAATTTTCTAATAATTTTAATAATATTTTCAACAGTGTCAAAACCAATGTCAGCTAGAAGCAATTTCTCTTCAATTTGCTCAATATTGTCATCAGATATATTATTTCCAGATAAACCTTTAAAAGCATTTGATATTGATGAGCGAGTATTCTCTAATGCGCTAAATAAACGATTAAGCATCTCTCCCCCTTAAAACATTATAATAATCTCGATAATAAATTAGCCAACTAATTAATGCAAGCACTAGGGCAGAGTATAATGTAAATGGCTTTAGCCACCATATATCAGGAAACTCAAAAATGTGAAGAAAAACAGTCAAGGTTGTAATGCCAGTTGTCCATTTTCCCCACCAGTTGGAGTGCAATATGTATTGACCAGTATTTACAAAATATAGCGCTGGAACTGCAATCATAAAGTGTCTAATAATATAAAAGCAAAAAAACCAAAGTGGAAAGATTTCCATTATAACTAAAAATAGAACAATAGAAGTTATAACGATAAAATCAGCAATCGGATCTAGCCACATCCCAACATGCGTTACTTCACCAGCCTTTCTAGCAAAATATCCATCTAATGCATCTGAAAGTATTGCAAGTATCACTATTCCCGCCGTGACTGCTCTAAGTTCTGGATAATTTAGAGTATAAATAATGGGTATTGCGGCTGCCGCTCTTAACAAACTGATTGTATTAGCTAACGTTAAAACCTTTGAAGGGTTATTCATATACTGCTTTTTTATTTCTGTTATTTTGCTCACACAATCTTGTTTCTATTTAATGCAAATTTGATCTGCAATTTTTATTGATGCTCCAGAGTGAGCAAAGACGATTTCTGTTGCAGCCTTTCCAGCAATGATTATTTTTTTTTCATCCAAAAGGTAACTTGTAATTAGATTTTTAAAATCTAATCTTTTTTTAATACTATGCCCAGCATGAAGACCGACAATTTCTTTAGCCTCTTTAAATTTTTTATAATTTGGACCAAATATAGTAGGGATACCTGCGATTGCAGGTTCCATAAGATTGTGGACACCAGAAGAAAAGCCACCACCAATATATGCAAGTTTGGATTTCCAATATAATTCAGACAAAATACCAACAGTATTCACTATTGTCACTTTTGAACCAACGCCATCAATATCATTTAATGATTCTATTATTTTTACACTCAGATTATTTCTTTTAAATACATTACTTAGATATCTATTTTCTTGCTCACTAGGCTCATGTGAAGCCCAAATAATTTTTATATCATTAAATTCTTTAATAAATGAAATTGTTTGCGACAAAAACATGTTGCGATCTTCTTTGTGCATACTAGAAAGAATAAATATATTTTCCCTTTTTTCGATTTTAACTTTTTTTGAAGCATTAATTTTACTAGAGCTGTTAATTACCTGATCAAATCTAGGATTTCCAGTAACTATTATATTTTTTGTATTCGAAAAACAGACATATTTTTTAATAGAAATAAAATCATCTTCATTAATCACAAATATTTTTGTAAACCAGGAATAGATTGGTTTGTAAAAATAGTAGGTGAATGAGAATTTATTATTAAAAAATTTTTTGGATTGAGCTCCAAATAAAAATGTTTTAATTGATCTTCTTTTCGCAACCCATAAAAAATTAAACCATAAATCATTATTTGCTAGCACTATAGCAGTCGGGTTTACAATATCAAACACAGAATTAATCGTCCAATAGAAATCAAATGGCATAAAGATTTTACAATCTATATTTTGATTATGAGTATTAAAATATCCACTTGGTGAAAAAAAGCTAACTAAAATTATTGTCTTTTTATTTTTATTTTTCAAATTATTAATTACTGGTTCGGCCTGTAAATACTCACCATAAGAAGAACAGTGAAACCACATAATATTATTATATATATTACTTTTATTAAAGTATTGCTTTAAATATTTAACTACTCCAATCCGCCCGGTAAAACCTTTTCTGATTTTTTTATTAAATATTGAAAGTATGAGAATTGTAAATAAAAAAGCAGGGTACAAAAATATATTATAGATGACAAACAATACTATATTCATTCTATAATCTTTCAAGAACTGATTTAACAGCAATTTCAGAAGAAATTAAATTCATACAATGCTGGCTAGACCTATAGCAACTTTTTTTACCATTTTGGGAGCACGGACGACACCATAAATCTGTCTCAATATTCTTCGAAGAAGACAAAGAAACACCACCCCCTGTCTCTTTAGTTGTCGGACCTAAAATCATATTAACAGATTTACCGAGAGCTTCTGCTATATGGACCAAGCCAGTATCACTACCTAGAACCGTATCTGATAAAGATAATATAGACATTGCCTGTCTTAGATTTGTCTTACCAGTCAAATTAACTACTTGATTATTTATTTTTTCAATCTCGTTATTAATTTTATCTTTTACGCCTCCTAGCAGAACAATACTTTCATTGGATCTAGATATGATTTTATTTATTGCTTTGCTATATTTTGCTACTCCCCATTGTTTTTGAGGCCAAGCGGCACCAGGCACGATTGCAATAAACCGCCCTTCGACATTATTTTTTTTTAAAAAACTAATTGCATTTTTTCGTTCTAAATCGCTAACACTTAAATAGGTCTTTGGAAATTCTATACTTTTATACTCTTCCAAGCAATTGTGATACATGTGCGTAGCAGAAAAATTTAAGGGAAACATGTTTATATGGAATTGAAAAAGAATAAATCTTAGAAATCTAGGCTTCTTTACTCTTGAGATACTTTGACCGATACCTTTAGTAATTAGTCTAGATCGTATAGAGCCATGTAAATCAAAAACCTTATTATAATTTGACGATTTTATAAACTTATTAAATTCTAACAACTCCTTAAAATTTGAGTTACTATTTAGCTCAATTACTCTATCAATTTCTGGATGAAATTCTAAAATTGAAGAGAATTTATCTAATGTTAAGTAGTGAATTTCAAAATTTGGAAAAGTTTTTTTTAAAGTAGCTATAAAAGATGTTGTAAGAACAATATCGCCAATTGAACTAAAGCGAATAACCAGAATTTTTCCAGAAAGAGTCACTTTACCTTTTACGCTTGATATTAAATGAGACCAATTGGGTTAGCGATTTCTTTATTTCTGATTCTTCATACCCTTGAATAGCATCAATAGCTTTTTCCGAAAACTCATTAAGTTTATCGTTTGCATATCTAAACCCACCTGATTCTGAAATCATTTCATTAATATCTTTTAAATTCGTTTTTGTTTTTTTCTTAGATCGAACAAGCGATTTTAATTTTTTACTTTGTGCTTTTGTTGAGTTTTCCAACGAAAAAATTAAAGGCAAGGTAATCATATTTTTTTTCACATCTCCACCAGCATCTTTCCCTGTCTGACTTTCTGAACCTAAAAAATCAAAAAGATCATCTTTAATTTGAAAAGCCATCCCAAGATTATCTCCATATAAAAAGGTAGCTTTTCTATCTGCCATGTCATTGGTCGTAGTAATAGCACCAAGTTCGCAACTCGCTGATATTAAAGAAGCTGTTTTTTGATTAATCATCTCGTAATAAAAATCTTTAGACATATTTCTAGTTAAACTTTTTTCAATTTGCATGATTTCGCCAGCACTCAATTTTTCTGCCGTCTTTGAAATTAGGTCTAACGCATCAAAATTCTTTAAATTGACCATATTAATTAACGCTTTAGCTAAAATAAAATCTCCCATTAAAACAGATATTTTGTTTTTCCATATTTGTTTTACAGATGGTTTTCCGCGTCTCATTTTGCCATCATCGACAATATCGTCATGAATTAATGTAGCAACATGTAATAATTCCATCATAGCAGCGGCTCTGTAAGAGTGAGTAGTAGGCTCATTACATAACCTAGCACAGAGAAGAGTCAGAGTAGGTCGAATAGCCTTGCCTCTGTTCTTAACAAGATAACCAGAAATAGAGTTGATGAGCTTCACATCTGAATCCAATGCATTTTTGAATTCTTTATAAAACTCAATAATATCTTTTTCAATAGGTAATTTTATTTTATCTAATTCATTCATATTCTGATATAAAATTTAACTATGTATTTTTCTTAAAACCTTTGGTCTTATTTACCATCCAAGACACTCCAATACTTAGTTCAAACAGAATAATAAGTGGAAAAGCCATTACCACCATACTGACCGGATCAGGTGGAGTAATAAAAGACGATACTATAAAAATAGCCACAATAGAGTGCCTCCTATAGTGCCTCATAAAAGCTGGAGTCAAAACACCAATTGTTGATAATAAAAAAGAGATTACTGGCAACTGAAAAACAATACCGCACCCCAGTAGAAGCCAGGTAATAAAGCTAAAATAATGGTTTATAGAAAAATTATTTAAAATATTTTCTCCTGAAAGTCCAGCAAAAAAGTTTAAACAATATGGTATTAGTATCTCGTAACTAAAAAAAATACCTGAACAAAAAGAAAAAAAAGAAAATACAACCAGTGGTAAAACAAAACCTTTTTCATTAGCGTAAAGACCTGGAGCAATAAATTTCCATATTTGGTAGGTTATAACCGGTACCGAAATAACCAATCCGCCAATAAAGGCTATGGTCCATTTAATAATAAACATTCCTTGAACTGACAAAACCTGCAAGTTTATAGGATTATTAGTATTTATATTTTCTAATGGCCTTAGAAGTAGGTTAAGTATTAGATCGATAAAAAAGAAGGTTATTATACCACCCAAAATCACGGATGAAATTGTTTTAATTATTCTCCATCTTAATTCTTCAAGATGATCAATAAAACTCATAGACTTTTGCTCAGAATCCACTAAAATCACTAACTGAAGTTTGAAATTAGCTTCTTTACAACTGCACTTGGAGGACTCTCAAGGGAATTAATTGATTCAGTAATTTTTTTAAATAATTTTTCTTGATCTTCAGTCCAGAATTCTTGTTCTAATTTTTCAGATATAGTGTCTTTAATTCTATTCTTATACCTTTCTAAACGACGATTTTTAAACTTATCATTTTTTTTAAAATCATTAATATCTGAAAGGATTTTATCAAGTACGTATGCAACCCCATCCCCTGTACTAGCCGTAGTGCTCAATACTGAAGGGATAAAGCTATTAGGCTTACTAAAACTATGCAGTGTATCGGATAGTGTCCTCTCAATACGCTTGGAACCAGGCCTATCAGCTTTATTTACAACAAAAATATCTGCTATTTCAATTATTCCTGCTTTCATTAATTGCACCTCATCACCCGATTCAGGAACAAGCACCACAACTGTAAAGTCAGCAGCATTTACAATATCATGTTCGGCCTGCCCCACGCCCACAGTTTCATATATAATAATGTCTTTACCACTTGCCGCCAAAACATCACCTGCTTCTCGAGCTTTTCTGCATAAACCTCCAAGATCACCTCGATTACCCATACTTCTTATGTAAACATTATTATTTTCTGAATATTTACTCATTCTGACCCTATCACCTAACAATGCACCCCCACTAAAGGGACTACTCGGATCTATAGCAACCACACCGACAGAAAAATTTTTAGATAAAAAAAGTGAAACAAATTTATCAACTAAGGTGCTTTTTCCTGCTCCTGGAGGACCAGTAACTCCGATGCGTATTGATTCATTAGAGTTTTTATAAATCTGATCGTAAAAAGATGATACACTTTTATCATCATTTTCAATCAAAGAAATAGCGCGCGAGATTGATACATGATTATTTTTAAGTATATCTTTATAATTAACTTTTTTCATTTTTTACCGATACTCATTTTTATCGAATTTTAAATTATAACCTTTTTCATATACTTAAATTTATTAAAAATCGCTCATTGACTACAAAAACCATTCTATGTTAATTTTACAGGCTTTAATAAAAAGGAATTTTAAATAATGGACAGACATCCACAACAAATTAAAAGAGAGCGTCAAGATATTAAGAGAAGAGCTAGAAATATTTCTAGCATGTCTAGGTTACGTACGCAAATCAAAAGAGTTTTAGAATCTACTGATAAAGAAAAAGCCCAGGTTGAGTATACTGCAGCCGTTAGCTACATTGATAAGGCATCTGGAAGAGGTCTTATTCATAAAAATACAGCAGGTAGAAGAAAATCTAAAATCACTCGTCATTTGAATTCATTAAAGTAGAGTACTCTATCTTTCTGAAGGCGAATAGTTAGGAGCCTCTTTCACAATTCTTACTTCATGAGGGTGGCTTTCTCTTATGCCGGCTGATGTAATCTCTATAAATTCAGATTTTTGTCCAAATTCTCCAATATTTCTAGAACCACAATAACCCATTGCTGATCTGATACCGCCAGTTAGTTGGTGTATAGTGTTTTTTACTGGACCACGAAACGGTACCATTCCTTCGATACCCTCAGGTACTAATTTTTTATTATCTGTGTCTTCCTGAAAGTATCGATCACCGCTTCCTTCTTCCATAGCTCCTATTGAGCCCATACCTCTAAAAGTTTTATACTGTCTCCCTTCATACAATATAGTCTCTCCAGGACTTTCGTCCATACCAGCTAAAACACTCCCTAACATAATTGTATCTGCGCCAGCAGCCAATGCTTTTGCAATATCTCCGCTATATCTTAGTCCACCATCAGCAATTATAGGAATATTTGCTTTCTTTGCTACATTTACAGCATCGAGAATAGCAGTCAATTGGGGAACCCCTACACCGGCAACTATTCTAGTTGTGCAGCTAGCCCCTGCACCAATTCCTACCTTAACACAATCAACACCAACATCCATAAGCGCTTCTGCGCCATAACCTGTAGCTACATTACCAGCAATGATAGAGATATTGGAATGTTGTGCTTTTAACTGGGAGATAGTATCAAGTACACCTCTTGAGTGGCCATGTGCAGTATCAACAACAATTGCATCAACTTCTGCATCTATGAGTTCTTTAACTCTCTCGTTTGTATCGCCGGCTACTCCGACAGCCGCAGCGACTCTTAATCTTCCATTGTTATCTTTACAAGCGGCTGGATATTGCTGCTTCTTATTTATATCCTTAACAGTTATAAGCCCTGCTAAGTCTCCTGAATCATTTACAACTAATAACTTTTCAATTCTATGCTTGTGTAACAATTCTTCAGCATCTTCTAAAGACGTATCTAAGGGTACAGTAATTAAATTTTCTGAAGTCATGCATGCTGAGACTTCCATATTTCCATCAATCTGAAAACGAATATCTCTATTCGTAATAATACCTACCAATTTATCTTCTTTCACAACGGGCAAACCACTTATTCTAAATTCAGACATAATTTTTTTAGCATCATTTATGTTTTGATTAGGTCTTACTGTAACAGGCTTTAATATCATACCGCTTTCTGATCGCTTAACTTTGTCAACCATGGACTTTTGAAATTCAATCGAACAATTTTTATGTATAACGCCTAGTCCACCCTCCCTTGCCATTGCAATTGCCATGGCTTCCTCAGTTACAGTATCCATCGCGGCACTAATAATTGGAATATTTAATTTTATATTATTTGTTAATCTAGTTTTAAGATTAGTCTCTTTAGGCAGAACTTTTGATTTTTGAGGAACTAGTAAAACATCATCAAATGTATATCCTTTCCTAAATTTTATTTTGTTTTCCATATACTACTCCAATAACCCTTTATTCTTTAGTATTTTAAATATTTTTCCATTTTCAATAATATCTTTTAGCTTATTTATTTCGATTGTTAATGAACGGTCGCCTTTTTTTGCATTAATTATATTTTGAATATTTTTTAACAATAAACTAGTACCCTTTCCTGGCTTCAGTTTTGAATGATAGAGAGTAAATGAAGCACTAGCTATTAACAACTCTATTGCTAGTATGTTAAGTACATTTTTTTGAATTGTTAGTAGTTTAGAACCTGCCCACGGAGCCATACTGACATGGTCTTCTTGACCACCTGAGGTAGGCAGTGAGTCTACACTAGCAGGGTGAGCTAACGTCTTATTTTCAGAAGCAAGCGCGGATGCAGTTACATGAGCAATCATGTAACCTGACTCTATTCCAGGGTTTTTAGCAAGAAAAGGTTGAAATTTCCCTTCTACACCTTTCATAAAATAATGTATTCTTCTTTCAGAGACAGCTCCAATTTCTGCTATTGCTATGCTCATATGATCTAATGCTATTGCTACATGTTCAGCATGAAAATGACCTGAGAAGCCAATGTCACCATTGCTCAAAATCAAAGGGTTGTCACTTACGCTATTAATTTCATTGTTAATAGTCTCGGATGATTGAACTATTGCATCTCTACATGCACCATGAATGTGTGGAATACATCTAAAGCTATAAGGATCTTGAACGACATCACAATTTTTATGAAAGTTAACTATCTGACTTCCAGCTGTCATTTTCCAAACATTACTCGCAGAAATAATTTGACCTTTGTGCTTTTTAAGTTTATGTATGGCAGACTTAAATGTATTTCTGCTTGATAAACTTGTTTCTACAGATAAAGCGCTTATACTGTCTGCAGCATCAAGGATATTAAATCCACTAGCTAAGGCTTTGACTGCGATCGCTGTAGAAAATTGAGTACCATTTACCAAACTAATGCCATCTTTTTGATGTAATACTAGTGGGTTAATTTTCATTTTATTTAAAAGAATTTTTGAAGAAACAGCTTTTCCATCTTGAATGATTTGACCTTCACCAATAATCGAGCTAGCGATATGAGCTAATTGAGCTAAATCACCACTCGCACCTACGGAACCTTTCTCAGGAACAGCTGGAACTAAATCATTATTTAAAAATTGAACTAGCTTTCTTACTGTTTCCGGATGCACACCGCTATGGCCATGAGAATAAGTCAATACTTTTAAAGCCATAACCACTCTTACAATTCCAATGTCCAGAAAATCCCCTATACCTGCTGAGTGACTACGAACCAAGTTTAATTGCAATTTTTCTTGATCTGCTTCATCGATTCTTATATTACTCAATTTCCCGAATCCAGTGTTAACACCGTAAACTATTTTACCGGATGCGAGTATCTTTAATAATTGTTGATAGGAATTTTTTACTTTTTTTGGAATGGACCGATCTAATACTACTTTTAAAGGACCATTGAGCAATGGCGAAAAGTCTTCAAAAGTAAATGTTTTTTTAGTAATCCGAAGGGTCGACATTGATTAATTTAGAATGAAGTTAGCATCTATTACAAAGAATTAACCTCTGAAAAAAAGACTAACGAATTGAATGATAATCTGTAAAAATTTCTGGATCAGTTGGTATACTGTTTAGAATAACATCTCCATACCTTTTTGTTATAATTCTATTATCAAGACTGATAAAAACGCCAGAATCAAAAGTAGTTCTAATAAGTCGCCCGAAGCCTTGTCTAAATCTTGTAGTGCATTCTGGAATAGTAAAGTTCATAAAACTATTATAACCATTCTTGTCTAAATGATTTGAATAAGACTTTATAAGAGGATCAGATGGGACATCAAAAGGAAGCTTAACAACAATCAATATTTCTAATAATTCACCAGGCAAATCAACCCCTTCCCAAAAACTATTTGTTCCGAATAGCAAGGCATTATCATTTGAGTGCATTCCTTTTATGATCGAAGGCTTTGAAGCTCCCTTAGATTGAGCAAAAAGCGGTATTTTATTACCACCTAACCTTTCTTTTATTTTTTTCGAAACATTCTCCAGCATTTTTACAGAAGTAAATAGAACCATTGTCCTTTTTTTATAAGTCTTATGGACATGATAAATAAGATCTGCTAGTTGTCCAATATCATTTGTTATATCTCTAGATCCACCATATTGATAGTATTTTACTTGATCGTAGTAAGAAAAAGGACTTGTGTATTCTCTTGTTACTATACTTGCAGAATTCTCGAGGCCATTTCTATGTAAAAAATAATCAAATGAATTTTCTACTTTTATTGTAGCTGAGGTTAAAATAAAGTTTACGTTTTTATCATACAACCTTCGTCTTAAGACTTCTGAAATATCAATTTTCGAAGCGTGTAAGGAGACTTGAAGGTCACTGTCTAATTCTTTTTTAGAATTATAATACCCTTCTTTCCAATAAACCCAATCATTATCTTGAGAACCCGTTAGTAAGCTTATTGAATCATTCAAAACATTGATATTTTCTAAGCCTTTTTCAAGAATACTATGTAAAAAAGTATATTTTGATCTATTTGGATCAAGTTTTAAAACGAAACTACTTATATTTTTGAAACAAACGGACAGTTTGTAAGAGCTGTTAGAAAAGCTTGATAATTCTGGAGTTAATGAAGAATATTCTTTTATTAATGAGTTAATAATTGGTCGCTCTTGATAAGATTTTTTAATATCAAATTCAGATTCATTATTTACTGCGAGCTCATTCATAAAGGCAATAAATGAACTTTTAACCCTATCTAGTTCTAATATTAACTTTTCTCTTAAACTTTTCAATAAGGGTTCGCTATCAGATATGGACATCAAAATATTATTCCATCTTTTTGATCGAGGATTAGAAGGATTTAACGATCTAAGTAATGAGGTTATACTATTATAATCGAGACTTATTTTAAATTGATCATACCCTCCTTTTACCAAATTATGAGCCTCATCTATGATGATAGTATCGTGTTCAGGTAAAATACCAGGGACCTTAGCTTCAGATAACAATAAGGAATGGTTTGCTACAAGTATATCAGCCTCATACATTTGCTTTCGTATCGAACCATAAAAACATCCATGGTTTTTACTACAAATATTCCCTGTACAAAAACCGGTATCGCTACAAATCATAGAAACAATCCAAGTTTTCCTAGAGTTAAAAAAGCCATTACATTCAGACAAATCGCCAGACCTAGTATAATGTAACCAAAAGAGTATTGGTATCACTGACTCGATATCATCCACACCTATTGTATTTCGATCACTGATAAACCAATCAAACCGTGTTTTACATAAATAATTTTTTCTTCCTTTAATTAGTAATGCTTTGATGGAAGTATCTAATGCCTCCGATAATTTTGGCAAATCTTTATAGAATAACTGATCTTGTAAATGTTTAGTATTACAGGCTATTACAACAGGGCCCCTTTTATCTGTTTCGTATTTTCTTTTAATCGCTGCAAAAAGATACCCCATAGACTTACCCAACCCTGTTCCCGCTTCTAGGACACCAGAGTCATTTCCAGCAAATATGTTATCACATGTATTTGCATATTCTACTTGATTTGCTCTGTCTTCGAACCAATCATATTTTTTTGAAAGCACTCCTTTGGATCCAAATACGTCTGAGGCACTCAAATTTTGAATATTTTGTGACCCTGAAAATTCATAAATACTATGCCCCGACTCTCTGTCAATTAATCTATTTTTCAAAGCAACTTTAGGATCACCAATCTTTATTAAAATATTTGCTGCGTCAACATAAAGCTTCTTGTTAGGAACTTCATATTTATCTAAGACGGCTAAGACACTAGAAAGTTCCTCGAGATTATGACACATTAATTCATCAAGCAGGTGTAAAAATATTTGCCCACAATTTTCTGTATCTTTTTCTGCTCTATGACTCCCTGATGCATCAAGGCCATAAAACTCGGACAAAGCAGAAAGATTAAAAACAGGATGGTCAAAAAGTACTGATCTTGCCAACTGTAGTGTATCGTAAAGTGTGTTTTTTGGAAGATCATAATTATGCCTTACACATAATTTTGTAAGAAAATTCAAATCAAACTTAATGTTATGTGCAACAATAGGATGATCACCAATTGTCTTCATTAATTCATTTATAATTTCAGATTCCTTTGGAGCAGTGTTGACCATCGCATTAGATATACCCGTAATATTTGTAATAAAAGGTGAAATATTTTTTTCTGGATTTACTAGTGTGGAGAATGTTTTTTTAGGTTTACCATTTTTAAATACAATAGCGGCAACCTCGATAACTCTGTCAAAATCTGGGTCTAAGCCAGTTGTCTCAAAATCTAATGCGACGTAAGTAGATAGGTTTAACTTTTTTAATAATTCCGTTTGCTTCATAGCTTAACTAAATAATGTTTTTAGATAGAACATTGGATTTGATAATTCTGTTTTAGGAACTTCATCTGCAAGCATACCTGAAATCATATTTTTTATATTTTTATTTCTGCTTGCCCTATCAATTACAAAATTAAGTAGAATTCTATAATGAGCTAACTTTAATAATAGAGTACTAGTTTTGAGTTCACTACCTAAATATTCCCAAAGTACTTTGTCATATTCTGAAAGAATTTGATTTGAAAAATTATTTATTTTTTTTGCTTTCAACACAATATCTGCAGCTATTTTTCCTGATTCCATTGCATTACCGATACCTTCCCCCGTGAAAGGATCAACCAACCCGGCAGCATCACCAAGAAGCAAAAAACCATTACCGTGGTTTTCTCTTTTCGTATTTCCGAATGGTAGATTCCATCCTTTTGGTTTTTCAAGTGCATTTGAATTTTTAAACCTATGCTTGAAATTTTTTGAATTTATTACTTGCTTCATTATTTGTTGGAGGTCGTACTTCTTTTTTTTTGCTCTACTTTTTAGTAAACCAACACCAATATTTGCTTTTTTATTACCAGCAGGAAAAATCCAAAAGTATCCAGGAATAGTCTCGTTTACATAATGAAGCTCTATTTGATCCGTTAAATCCTCAACATTTTCATAATAACATCTCAACCCAACTGCAGTATAATTCATATCAGAATTATATAACCCTGTTTTTCTTGAAACTATGGAGTAAGGCCCATCAGCGCCTAGAACAATATTACCAAAATACTTTTTTTGTACTCCCTTATTAGACTTCCCTTTAACTCCAACTACTTGACTTTTATCATAGATAAGATCTTCGACTTTAAAACCACTTACCACATTAGAAACATCACTAGCTTTTTTAAATAAATAATTATCAAATATTTTTCTTGGGATTACAAAACCATGAGAAATATGCCTTTTATTTAAGCTTTTATTAAGATGCAATTCACATTCAGAATGATTTGGATTTCCAAAAATAATTCTATTAACGATTGCGCCATCTAGTTTATCTAAATCTTGTAATAAATCTAACTCTTCTAAGATTTTTACACTTTTCCCAGATAGAGCATCACCACAAATTTTATCTCTAGGGAATATAGACTTATCCAATAATAAAGTATTGAGACCTAGTTTATTACAGTAGATAGCTGCGCTAGATCCTGCTGGACCAGCACCCACAATGATGGCATCATACATCCGAATTTATTTCTTCTAGATGTACCCCAAAAGAAGGATAAACTATTCCATATTTAAAATAATTAGTTGATCTTAGGAAAAAGAAAAGTATTGCTAGTATTATAAAAAACCATGGTGCTCTAACGCATGTAAACATTGCAAATGTAAAAAGAGGATAGAATTGTAAACGTTTAATATGTCTTACATCACTTGGCCAAATCAATACCACCGCCGGGAAAAAAAGAGAAACAATTCCAACAGTACTTATGATCGGGTCATCGAGGACATAACCAAGAAATGTGGCAAAAACCATTAAAATAAAAGCGGCTATCATATATGAATTCTTTTTGTTCCAACTATCAACTGACCAGTTTCCACTTTCTAAATTGTATAAAACTTTAAACTCGTAAATCAAAACACCTGAAATGATAAAAGCTAAGTATGGTAAGTAACCAACAGAATTGAATTCCAAAACATTAAAACTCAAACTTCCCAAAATAAAACAAGCGAAGTAAAAAACAGAATTATAAATGAGGGCTGCTTGTTCCAAACGCTTATTTGAAGTACGCCAGAAACCAAAACTAGAAAAACTATAAAAAAATAATGTACTTAAAAGTATCCTTAAAACTCCATTAGGTAATCCAGACCATTCCCAGTAGCTATAACGATCAATATTACCTAAAAGATAAACATAACCAGCAATAGTAGCAGTCCAAACACCAAACAAATATGAAATGTTATACTTATCAACGAATTGAACGAAGAAAGACATTCTCTTTCTATTTTTTTTAAACGAATTTGAATCTTTTGGAATAACCCTAGCTAAAATCATATTTTATTAACCTTTTGTTAAAAACCTGCTATTTTTTGCAGAGAAGAACCAAAAAAAAGTTCAAAAAGCTCATTAAGAATAATAAGTCCGACAATAAAAGAAGAAACTATAAGAAGCACTTTTAAAAAATTTAGAAGCAACCCTTTATCAAATTTTCGAGTTTGAACGCCAACAAGTATTTCATCTAAAAATGTTTTAACAGACCATTTACTTAATATAAAAAGAGCTGTAAGCGCTCCACCAATTGGTAACATATACTTAGATGATAATTCATCGAGAAAATCCATAAAGGATATATTAAAAATAATCTTAAAATCATTAAAAGAGCCCATGGATAAAGAACAAAACATCCCTACAATTGTAATTAATATACCAAAAGATAATGTAGCCCTTTCTCTTGTCCATCCTTTTTGATCAATAAAATATGATGTTATTACTTCTAGTATTGATACTGCCGATGTTAAAGCGGCCATAAATAAAATAAAGAAGAACAATGTGCCCCATATGACTCCACCACCAATTTGCGGAAAGATAGTGGGCAGTACTTCAAAAATAAGACCTGGACCTGAGCTTGGATCTGCACCCATTGCAAATACTATTGTGAAAATAGCAGTCCCGGCCAACATAGCGATAATAGTATCTAGTATTATTACCCAAAGTGCAGAACTAATAAGGTTTTGATTTTTACCTAAATAACTACCGTATGTTATCATTGTACCCATACCCAGACTTAAAGTAAAAAAAGCATGGCCAAGCGCCATAACGATGCTTGATGGAGTTAGATCTGAAAATTTAGGCATAAAAAGAAATTTTAATCCTTTCTTACCTCCTTCAAGACTTAAACCTTTAATGACTAAAAGAATGAGTATAACAATAATGATTGGCATCATGATCTTTGCAGCTTGTTCAATACCAGATTTAACTCCTTTAATAATTATAAACATACATAATGACATGAATAGAATTAGCCAAAAAATTGGATTTATATCATTGCTCACAAAAAGACTAAATATTTTTGCGGAAGAATCTGAATTCCCTGAAAGTGCATCAAAACCACCGAACAAAGAAAAAAACGTATATCTTAAAGTCCAACCACCTACTACACCATAGAAAGATAATATCACAAAAGCTGATGAAACTCCAAGAAACCCTACCCATTTCCAATAAGATGCATTTGAAAGTTTCTTAAATGCACCGACAGGGCTTAATTGTGTATTACGGCCGATGGCCAATTCTCCCAACAATACTGGTAATCCAACTATAAGTATGCAAATCAAATAGACTATCGTAAAAGCAGCACCACCATTTTGTCCAGCCATATGAGGATATTTCCAAATATTACCAAGTCCAACAGCAGAACCAGAAGCTGCTAAAATAAAGCCAAGTCTAGACCCCCATTGCTCTCTATTATTTTTCATTGTCTTCTCCTCCTACATCATCAATAGATGTACTCATTATTTCATCAAATGGACTCAAATGCGCATCAACCATCGCATCAATCATGCTGTAAAAATAAAGGAATATTACCCACCAGGCATATTTATTTCGCTTTTCAAGATATCTGTTTTGCCTAAGAGAATATATATCAGAATCATAATTTTTATAAATTTTTGAATTTTCTAACCATGAATAAAATGCCAAAGTTTCCAGGCCCATGACTAAAGAACCTTTAATGTATTTCTGGTTATAAAATTGACCACCGCCTGGAACAAGTGAAAAGAGAAAGGCTTGCCGAGAATTTTTAATCAATGTTGAATCTACTTCGTTAATTTGGGCATTAAGATTATAAGATAGCAATAATGAAAAAAATAAGGATTTAGAACTCATTAACCCTCTACTGCGATACAATCAATCTCTACTCTGGCTCCAAGCGGTAAACCAGCTACTTCAATAGTTGACCTTGCAGGGAAATTTGTATTGCCAAAGAAATCAACAAAAGTATCATTTAAGTCACCAAAGTCATTCAAATCTTTTAAAAACACATTGAGCTTAACAATATTTACCAAAGAAAGATTTCTTGCCTCAAGAATAGCTAAAATATTTTTTAAAACTTGAAGACATTGCTCTTTTGTATTGCCAGAAACCATTTCACCAGTAAGCGGATTAATTCCAACTTGACCAGAAGTATACAAAAAACCACCCGCAGAAACTGCTTGACTGTATGTTCCAACAGCATTGGGCGCATTATCAGTTTGAATGAGTTCACGAATAGGTTTTCTTTCATTTATTTTCTGATTAGACATAATATGATTTACAGCTCCTTGTTTAAAACTTTTAAAATTAATTTTTCTGTCTTGATAATAGCTTTTTCAACAACACCAAATTGACGACCTCCTGCTGTCGCAATTTGAGGTTTTCCACCACCACCGCCGCCCATATAAGAGCCTATTTCCTTAGCTAAACTTCCAGCGTTTATTTTTTTATGAACTAAATCTTCACTGACGACAACAACAGCTGAGGGTTTATCATTTGCATTGTTAAATAAAACACCAATACCGCTTTTAATTTCAGAGATAAGTCGATCCCCTACACGCTTTAATTCATCAGCACCTTCAATACTCAATAATTCAATTACAAAAATATAATCACCAACTTTACTTGCTTTATTTACCCAGGCAATAATATCTGAATCATCTGATTGGTTTAACTCCTTTATTTTTTTCTCTAACGATTTTTTATCTTGATATAATTGACTAATTCTATCAGGTAACTCTTCTTCCTTACAATTCAACATTCTTTGCATATTAAATATTAAATCAGCTTGGTTTTGAAATAGTTCAATTGCAGTGGTGCCGGTAACAGCAACAATGCGTCTCACACCAGATGCTAATGATGATTCTTCTGTTATTTTAAATAATCCTATATCACCAGTGCTATTAACATGAGTTCCGCCACAAAGTTCATTTGAAAATTTACCAGTTGATACAACTCTAACATTGTCACCATATTTTTCACCAAAAAGGGCAACTACGCCACTACTAATAGCTTCATCATATGCTTTAACTGAAGTGTTTAAAGCACTATTTAATAGAATTTGCCTATTAACAATATTTTCAATGTTTCTTATTTGATCCCCTGTAATTTTTTCAAAATATGTTAAGTCAAATCTTAAATAATTTGGGTGTACCAATGAACCTGCTTGCTGAACTTGGTCCCCTAATTCTTTTTTTAAAGCAGCGTGCAATAAATGCGTAGCAGTATGATTTCTTTTTACACTTGATCTATGAAAATCATTCACGACACATTGAACACTTACGACCTTACTCCAATCTAAAACTACACCTTTACATAAGTGAATTATCATGTCATTATGCTTCTGAACATCAATTACATTTAAATCTATACCCTCATATGAGATTTTACCTCTATCACCGACTTGGCCACCAGACTCTGGATAGAAGGGTGTTTTATCAAGTACAAGTATAAAACCATCTTCGATTTCTGAATACTTTAAAACTCTAGAGCTAGTTTCTAGATATTCATAACCAACAAATTCAGAGCCTTTTCCTTTTAAAAGCTCAATCCAATCAATACTTTTTTCTTTCAATTTAAAGTTTCCCGCTTGCCTGGCTTTATCTTTTTGCTTTGCCATTTCAAGATGAAATCCTTCTTCGTCAACATCAATATTTTTTTCCCTTGCTATTAGCTCTGTTAAATCAAGAGGAAACCCATAAGTGTCATAGAGTTTGAAAGCATCGCTACCTAAAATAGTTTTACCACTTTTGAGACCACTCATCAGTTTTTCTAAATGAGTAATACCTCTATCAAGAGTTTGATTAAAAAGAGTTTCTTCTGTTCCTATAACTAGCTTTATGTGAGTACTTTTCTCTTTTAATTCTGGATAAGCATCTCCCATTAGGTTGCAAACAGAAGGAACAATTTTATGCAAAAAAGGTTTTTCAAGCTTAAGTACTCGCCCAAACCTCGAGGCACGTCTTAAAATTCGTCTTAGGACATATCCTCTGCCTTCATTCGAGGGTAAAGCACCATCAGCGATTGAGAAACAAAGCATTCGTATGTGGTCCGCTATAACCTGAAAAGGTACTGGATTGTCCACATATTTACATTCAGAACTTGATTCCAATTCTTTAATGATTGGCTGAAAAAGATCTGTTTCATAATTACTCGTTTTTCCTTGAATAACGCTTGTAATGCGTTCTAAACCAGCTCCAGTATCAACATGACTTTGAGATAAGTTTATTAATGAACCATCAGCTAAACGCTCATTTTGAATAAATACTAAATTCCATAATTCCCAATATTCATCTGCTCTATTGACACCTTCTTTTGACTGATTAGATAAATCATCACCAATAAAGTAATGAATCTCTGAACACGGTCCACATGGACCAGTCTCACCCATCTCCCAAAAATTTTCTTTCTTACCGAACCAGAGTACACGATCTTTTTTAATATCAGTGTTATTTAGCCAAAGGTCATAAGCTTCTTTATCGTCTTTGTATACAGTTACCCAGAGTCTATTTTTATCTAAACCCCAAACTTCAGTTAATAATTCCCAGGCCCATTTTATAGCCTCACTTTTGTAATAATCTCCAAAAGACCAATTACCTAGCATTTCAAAAAAGGTATGATGAAAGGTATCAATACCAACTTCTTCAAGATCGTTGTGTTTTCCACTTACTCTAATACACTTTTGACTATTAACGGCTCGTGGATAGTTAGGCTTAGATTCATCAAGAAAAATAGGTTTGAATTGATTCATCCCAGCATTTGTAAATAAAAGAGTTGGGTCGCCGATTGGAACAACTGGAGCGCTTCTTATAAACTTATGATCTTTTTGCTGAAAGAACTCTATAAATGATTTTCTTATATCTGATGATTTCATATTTAAAATGAGAAACTAGTCTCAATGCTTGTCATGTTAATAGTCTCTTCTTTTCCATTTACATCACCATCACCATCTATATCTCGAAAAGACTGCCTAAAAATGTAATTTAGTATCATACCATTTCCGAGTTTTATTCCAACTCGATAACCTGATATAGTACTTTCTGTATATTTAAAATTAAATGGATTAGGAACATTTCGCTGTTGGTAATACCATCTAGCGCTAGTGATTTTACTAATTGGTTTTTTCAATCCAATGCTAGCGATAAAACTTTGATTGCGATCTTTAATAAAATTGTTATCGTAGTTACTCCATTGTTCTCCAAAAAGGTTTTGATAGGATAATGAAGAACCAATTAGTTCGCCTAGATCAAGGCTCAGCGTAGAAAAATAACCTTTTTGTTTTCCAAATTTTCCCAACTTACTATCTTTCGTAATAATTACACCTGTTTTCACCCCAGGCATCATAGAAGCATTTGAAGCAGAAAAAGTCGCCCTCTCTATTTCATATGATCTATCCCAATATCCAAATTCAAATTTTCCTGAAGGCATCATTCTATATTCAAAATTAAATCTCGCAGGACCAAGTTTAACGGACAACCCTAATGGTATTAAACCATTTCCTAATGTAGTGCTAGCTTTCGTTATTGGATCAATAGTCTCACCAATTAATGTAGCATATTGAGCATAAACCGTAACATTCATATTTTTTTCGACTAAAATAGTTTTAGAGGCATCTAAGGAAACAGCAAAAATCGATCTTTCTTTTTCTTTCACATTAAGAGGTTCAGGTTTTCTAATTATTTCAGTGTCTAGGACAAAAGAAGTATCCAAATTCCAACCAGGAACATCACTATCAAGAGTATCTGTCACTCCATCCCCATCAATGTCCAATTCTTCAGGTATGCCATCCGCAAGTCCATCACCATCAGTATCTAGCCAAAAACCTGGATCATTAGGAAAATCGTCAACCAGGTCAGGGCGTCCGTCATCATCTCGATCTCTTAATCCTAAATATTGATTTCGATCAGTCACAAAGGACCCTCCAATATTTATACTATTCATAAGTTTTTTAGACACTCGAAAACCCGCTAAGCCCAAGTTTTCCTTAAAATCGTTAGTAAAGGCATAGAAATCCAAACCATATGTTTTGAACTTTAATTCCATCCCGACTTTTCTTAATTGCGGATATAAGATAGTATTCGAATATCTATTAACGAGGATACCTTGACCTATTGTCACATTTTCTAAAGCTCCAATTTGGAAATAAAAGGGCTCCCATTTTTTACCATAACGAACATAATATATCTTATCTATGATTGAATTTTTTGAATTCTTTCCATTTGAAAAATCCCACTCATCATCATGAATATTGCCATCCTGATCAATATAAAATACTATATCCAGAGCAAGTGTTACCTTACCAAAAGGAATTATGGGCCTTAGAGCAATCTGATTCCATATTTTTCCATCAATCGTAACCGCTCCAAAAGCCCCTTGGACACTGGTTGAAGTGTAACTTTGTGACTGAAGAAAAGAAACAAGTACAAACAAAAAAGATATGTGGAATATTTTTGTCAATTGACTCTAATAAATTGTAATATAAATTAACCTCATTATTTTTGAAGGAACAACCTGTAATTAGAACTAGTATTATCATAAATAATTTGTAAATATTTAAGCATGATCATGAACAAAAAAGAATTACTTCCTCCCCTTTTTGCAATTCTTGCTGGAATAATATTAATAATCATTCCTTTTTTCACAGATCTAAAAAAATCATTAATACTACTAGGTATTGTTCCCTTATGGCTTGGGTCTTATTTTATTTTTCATTTATTTATTACAAATAAAACCAGACCGGATGAAGAGGTTGATTCAAAAATCTCTTAAAACAGTTCAATTATGCTTGATGATCTTGATATTAGCATATAACAGTGGTTTTTGTAGTAATGTCCTAACTAATATAGAATTTGAAGAAAAAGAAAATGGCATAATTGTAGAGTTTGAATTTATAGAACCTATATCATCTGATTCAGTATACGCTTGGCAATCAGATAATCAATGGTTTTACTTTACTCTACATAACATTCTATCCGACACATTCAAACTTGATCAAGAAACAACTTTCGGCTTACCGATACTTGATTTTCAACCAATTATAAGTAGCGACAATACCCAAATCGGATTAAGATTAAAAAAACGAGTAGATTCATTCGAATTTTATAACCAAAATCAAAAAAACTTGTTAAATGCTCACCTCCATTACTCCCTTGACAATTTCGACTCAACTATTCTTTCAAATACTAAAACGAAAAAAGTAAGAGAGTTTGACAGTCTATTTGCACGATCTAAATCTTGGTTATTTATTTTAGCTAGTGGGTATTCAATAGCATCATTGATTAATGACAAAGATACGAAAATTAATGTCGAGGCAGGAATTATCACTCTTATATTATCTTATTTAATAAATAAATCTTGGACGAATAATTGAAATCTTATTTAATCTATTTTTCTTTAATTTGGGCAATAGTAATTATTCTGATGGGTC
>ENA-UOXV01000106-UOXV01000106.1-marine-metagenome-genome-assembly--contig:-NODE-106-length-104862-cov-7.624891_pt1 | contig 104862 bp, 102 predicted proteins | sample MGYA00238165_ERZ766961 | MGnify/ENA primary metagenome ERZ766961 (study PRJEB28924, sample SAMN03173240) | marine metagenome | biome: Marine; feature: Water; material: Subsurface seawater | place...
GGATATGGACGGTATTTTCAAACACCCATTGAACAACGTTATTTGGCTGTGCCTGGTATTTTAAGACAACACCTTATTGAGCCAATAACAAAGATTGTTAATCCACAGTTGGCTTGGAAATTGGCACGCGCGCAGAAATTTTTTGATGATGGGGGCGCATACCTTCATGAGCACACAACATTTTTCTCAGCGCATATGCGTCAGCGATTACAGGATAATTTGAAACCTGTTGGCTATGCGCAAGCGGCGGCTTATGAAGCTGCGTCAGGCGAGCGACAATCCCGGGCCTTAAAGGTTGATATCGAAACCTACTTACCCGAAGATTTGCTTCACCTGTTGGACCGGACAACGATGTCTGCCAGCGTTGAAGGTCGTGTCCCTTTTTTGAATACAGCTTTGGCGGATGCCGCCCTGGCATTGCCTGAACATATTCGCGCACCTGATGGACAACAAAAATGGCTGGAGCGTAAGATCGCTCAAAAACATCTACCGAACGATTTATTGAATGCACCCAAGCAGGGTTTTGCATCACCAGTTCCGGCATGGATGAAAAATGACCTTGATAAAAATGCGCGCTCCTTGTTGACGCGGCCGCAATCCCTAGAGCGCGGTTGGTGGACAGCGCCTGGCGTAGAAGAATTACTCCGTGAGCCGTCACGCTATGCCTTTCAATTGTATGCGCTGATCATGCTGGAACTAACGGCGCGTATTTTCGTGGAATCCCCCTTGATGACTGACGCACCGACCATGGGCCTCGCCGAGTTGTGCAATGCATAACCCGGCCTCCGTCGGCGTTGTCATACCGGCGTATAATGCAGCCGATACGATTGAGCGCGCGCTAAGAAGCATCGCGGCGCAAACCTTAAAGCCTGCTCAGGTTGTTGTTGTTGATGACGGCTCAGTAGACCAAACAGAAACAATTGCACTGGCATGTGGTGCATTTTTGGATGGTGTCGCTCTAAAAGTTGTGCGCCAGGAAAATGTTGGTGCGGGTGCTGCACGTAATCGGGGCATATCAGAAGTCGATCAACCTTATGTCGCATTCCTTGATTCTGATGATGAATGGTTTCCAAAGAAACTAGAACGATCAATGGCTGTTCTCAAATATGGCGACTTTGATCTCGTCGCGCATGATTTTGTCGCCTATCAGGATGGTGTTGATCGGGTTGTTGAGGCATCACGATATTTTGGCAGGACCGAGCAGCCTTTGGCGGAGTTGTACATTCGGGGCTACATCCCAAGCATCACTGTCGTGGTGCGTCGCGATCTGATTACATCTGTATCCGGCTTTGATGTGACGCTTCCAAACGCACAGGATTTCGATTTGTGGCTTGCGATGCTGCTGCAACCGGGCATTCGGTTTACGGTCTTTGATGAACCATTGGCACGATATCGCCAAGGCCCTACTGGAATCATGAGCCATACTGAGCGTCGTCTATCATGTTGTATACGGATCGCCCGACGATACGCGCCACAATTTTCGTTCCGTGCTCATACCACACGTATAATGGCCGTTCATAAAGAAGCATTCGTTGCCCATGTAGCTAATAAAAAATGGGTCGTGGCAATGCTGATTCCGATTCGTTTGTCGCTGGCTTTGATCGCAGAACCGCTGACCGCCATGTTTATGAAGCGTAGCGAGAATATTCGTGAACCTATGATCAGGCGATCATTGATTCTCGGTATTTCTGGAGTTTGGGCTTTCGCGGTTTTCACGCTTTATATCGCGCAGTTCAGTAATATTTTCGGTGCAGTTTTGCGCGTGATTGGTATTCAATGACAGCGCTGCTGTTTACGATCATCCAAGGGTTTTCTGCGCTTGGATATGGCGCTATCGCGATGCGCATTTTGCGTATTTCAGACGTGGCGAATATTTGGCTGCGGGTGTGTCTCTGTTTTGCTTTGGGTTTTGGTATTTTGGGTTGGGCTATTTTGCCCTTGTCCACGATGCTCAGCTTAAATTCAGTATCGCTGGGGTGCGTGTTGGCCGTCGGTGTGATCGGCTTGTGGGGCCTTGTGAGATCACTAAAACCTATGCCGCGCGTCCCATTGGGCATCACGCAATTCGTTCTTATCGGGGCTTTGAGTGTTGTCTTTGGGTTCGATTTAATTGAAGCACTGGCACCGCCCAGTGATGCAGATTCTTTGGCCTATCATTTTGCCCTTCCAAAGCTGTTCCTCGACGTAGGGAAAGTTATTTTTATTCCCCGCGCCGTCGATGGGGCGACACCTTTGCTGGTCCAAATGACCTATCTTTCGGCACTCCATTTCGGTGGAGAAAGAGCGCTCAATCTTTTGATGATGTTGTCTGGTTGGGCTGCCGTCGGGTTTTTGTATGCGCTATGCCGAGAGTATTTATGTCGAACCTGGGGGCTAGTTGCCGCGGTTATTTTTGCAAGCATCCCCGCCGTGATTTATGGCGCGGGATCCGGACAGGTCGAAGTGCGGATTTCGCTATTCGTGATGTTATGTGCGTGGTCGTGCGCCCAATTTTTTAAAAGCCAGCGCTACCCTTATTTGATTTTGGCTGCAGTCGCCGCTGGATTTTTTGGGGGTGCGAAAGTCACAGGTTTGATTTTCATGGCGTCGGTTATAATCGTCTTGTTGCCGCGATCCTCCTGGTTCCAAACAGGCATTATATTTTCGATTGTTTCCGCAATGGTCGCGGCGCCTTGGTACATTTGGACATTCATCCATATTGGCGATCCGGTCTTTCCTGTTCTATATCCGATCCTTGGTGTATCGAACCCGTTATATTGGGATCAGGCTCACCAAGATCTTTTTAATCTGGCTTTCCGGTCGTCCGAAACGCCGTTGCCGGCCAATCTATTTTCATTATTTGCATTTCCTTTCATCGGCACGTTGTTCCCGTATCCAACGATGGAGGCAGGTCGCACAGGTTTCGGCCCGGTCATCATCATGTTGCTGCCTTGTGCCTTGGCGCTCACCTGGGTTGGTATTCAAAAGCGACAGCTGAACGGCATCGGTGTTTATGCGCTGATATCCGTTGTGTTCTTTGCGGTTTGGTTCCTCAGTGGCACACCGCAGAGAATTCGCCATCTTCTACCTGTCTTGCCGCTGATCATCTTGTGCCTTGTCTATAGTGCCGCATGGGCAGCCAAGGTTTGGCGTATTTCTGGTGTCGTATCTATATCTTTGGCATTGGTGATTGTGATGCAGCTTGGCGGGGCTGGTTTATTTGGTGCTCAGTTTTTGAAAGTTGCGACGGGCAAGACGACCCGGTTTGATTTTCTGGAAAGTACCGTATCACTGTATCAACCGATTCCGTGGTTGAATCAAAACTTAAAGGCCACGGATAAGCTGATGACACCAATCCGCCAGCATCTGTTCTATTTGGATATGCCTTATTTCTTTGCGCATGCTTACACACAAGCAGAAGTCGATATTTCCCCGGAATTCAGTTCGAAAGATTTAATCTCCAGCCTGCATCGATTGGGCATCACGCATATATTGGCGTATCAGGAAATCATTGATGGGAAATCGGTGTACGGGCCTAAGTACCAAGAACTGATCGATGCGGGATGTTTGTTTGCCCTGCATTCGGGGGACAGCGTTGCCATCCGGTCTCGCACGTTGGGGGGGGTACCTGAGTTCCAAACGTATAGCGTTTTTAAGTTTGATCAGCAGGCCTGCCCACCGTCCTGATATAGTATTAGTCCGCCTGAACTTTGCTTTTACGCATTAATGCGGCCAATGACTTGAACGGATGCTGCATCATCGAATAAGGCGAGTAGCAGTTCATCCAGCATTTTGGGCATTTGTCCCGGCGGATTTCTTCACGAACTTTCGCGGCCTCAGCACTTCCATAAATGTCAGAAATGTTATCCGTCTTAATGTTGCCAATGGCTGGCATAAACATGCATGGTTGGATTTCGCCCTGGGGCATGATGTGTGCGGACGTATTCATGACTTCGCACGGGATGACATTGCCTTCGAATGGCTTATCCAGAAATAACATCGATATCTTGATGTGGATTTTTTCGAGTAATTCTGAGAAATGATCAATCCGATAGTTCTTGTAAATATGTGCAAGGCCCTTATGGATTCGATCATAATTGACGGCATTTTCTTTCTCGTAGATACCGCCGCTATGTACGAACGTCACAGATTTCAGATTTTCCGCTCGTGACACATACTCATTCTTGATGAAGTCATAATTCTCATCGGCGACGGTGATTCCGTAATAAACCGGAATTTTGGCCGACTTGAGCATATCGTAAGTGCGTTCGCACTTAGCGTAATTCCCTTTAATACCGCGAACGCGATCGTGGAATTCTTCGTCACCGTCCAAACTGATGGTGACAAAAACATCCAGTCCCTGATCTTGGATAAATGATGCGTACTCAAGCACACGGTCAGGTGCCAGCGCATTCGTTGTAAATGTGACCATCCGCAATTTCGGGCAGTGTTTTTTGGCTGAGACGATCATTTCCTTGAAGTACTTAACCAAAGTGATCTCGCCACCGGATAATGCCAACCAGATCAGATCATCACCCAAGTTCTCAAACATCCGATCAAGGTCATCAAGTTTGATTTCCTGGCGAAATAATTCGGGGTTTTCCGGGTTAATTTTCCAGATATCGCAGTATTCGCAGCGCGAATTACACTGATTGGTTAGGGAAACCAGTACCTTATATGGACGCAGCTTAGACGTTTGACCCAATGCCTTATAGGTCCAAATTTTGACATTCCGAAGAACGATTGCACTGACGGTGGATAAGCGCATTTAAAAGGTCCTGCAGCGACGCTGAATGGTTTCTCTTGAAGTCTCATGGCAAGACTAGACTGTCAAACCTGATATGGGGATGGCCTGGGTGGGTTGGCAACCGAAAATTCACCTTTTACATTAATGTTCTTGCCGTTATGAAGATGATATTTAATCGATTTTCTTCGTTTTATTAATCTGCCCGGTGGCCACTTAGCTAATTTGGGCGAAATGCAAATGAGCCCCAGTATATGAGTGATGTATTAAACGCCCTCGATCCTGACTACGCGCATTTACGCATTGCTGTATTGATTCCGTGCCTGAATGAAGAAGTCACCATAGGCAATGTTGTTGCAAACTTTAAAGCAACCCTGCCCGAAGCATCAATTTACGTGTGCGATAATGGATCGACAGATCAGACCGCAAAAGTCGCTGCTGAAGCAGGCGCCCACGTGATTTCCGAGCCACAGCGTGGCAAAGGCAACACGATCCGGCGCATGTTCGCTGATATTGAAGCTGACGCGTATCTGATGATTGATGGTGATGATACCTACGATGCGGCATCTTCACCTGAAATGGTTGCTAAATTATTCGATGATGGATTGGATGTCGTATATGCGTCACGGGTTGACCAGGAAGTAGCATCGTATCGCCCGGGTCACCGCTTTGGGAATCGGCTGCTGACGTCGCTGGTGGTTTGGGCATTTGATAGCCCGGTTGATGATATGCTGTCTGGTTTTCGGGTGTTTTCCAGAAGATTCGTGAAATCTTTTCCGGCTCATTCGACGGGTTTTGAAATCGAAACAGAGTTGACGATTCACGCACTTGAATTGCGTATGCCGGCGGTTACGATTCCCACCCCTTATAAATCCCGCCCTGAGAACTCATCCAGTAAACTCTCGACGTACAGTGATGGGCTTCGCATCTTGATGACAATCGTTGAGTTGGTGAAAACCGAGAGACCTTTATTCTTCTTTTCCTGGCTGGGTGCAGCACTGGCGATTGCGGCCTTTGGGATTGCGATCCCACAAATTATTTTGCCATGGTTGGAAACAGGTACGGTCATTCGCATCCCGACAGCCGTTTTGGTCACAGGCATGACACTTATCGCTTTCTTGTCGTTCAGTATCGGGCTTGTGCTTGATACGGTGACTCGGGGGCGACGCGAAGTAAAACGACAGGGTTATTTGTCGCATCCAGGGCCGAGCCATGCCAAAGCTGATAAAACCTAAGCGCTGTTGGTCATCACAAAGACCATGTACAGATCCAAGAGCATTGCCAGTACAATGTATTCTGTATCGTGATGCGAATTAAAAATATTCTGATGTTGTTGGGCGCGGTGGCATTCTCGTTGATTGCCCTTGAGTTTGCGGCTCGGGCAATCGGGCCCGGGTATTTGACCGACTCGTGGATGATGATCGACGATCAGGGCTTAGTTTTAAACCGCCCAGGTTCCGTTGCGACGCACCATCGTGGCGATACATCTGCGACCTACCGTATCAATGCGTTGAATATGCGCGGTAATATGCCGACGGTTGATATTCCGTCAGTCCTTGTTGTGGGGGATTCGTTTACTTTTGGATGGCTGGTGGACAACCGTGATACGGTGGTATCTCAACTTCAAAAACAAGCGGACCAAGCCCGTGGCAAGAACAAGTTGGTCTTCCTCAATGCCGGCACTGGGGGTTGGGGAACGGCGAGTTATCTCGATTATCTGACACGCTATACAAAGAACAGCCAGCCATCTGCCGTGTTGATTTTTGCAAATGCCACCGACTTCAACCGCTCGCTACAAAGTGGCCTTTTCGAAGTATCATCAGACTCAAAGACGGTGACTCGGACCGTCAGCGAACGACCAATGCATGTTGTCGCAAAGAAAATAATTACGGATAGCGAATTATATCGCTGGCTGATCGGACGTTCCTATCTTTTAAATATGTTGAAGCAAGCCCTGTTGGCGACGGGCAGTTCTGATGATGACAAAGTCATCGCCGGTGCAGAAATGCTTGTCAGTGATAAAATCAATCCACCAACTGCCAACGTCCAGGCCTACAATGCGGCCCTGTATAAACACCTTAAATCTGTTCTTGATGATCAATCTGTGCCGGTATTTGTGTCGAGTCAGTATCACTGGCAATACACCGCCAATGCCTATGATTGGCTGGTGCCTGTAATGCAGAATCTGGGCATTCCATTTTTGAGCGTACAACGTGACCTTGCAGCTGCGACTAATGGCGAAATTGCGGGATTTTTTATCGATGGTGATCCGCATCCAACGGGGGCAACCTACGCTCTTCTTGCGCAGAAAACCTGGGATTGGCTTTTGCCAAAATTAAAGGAACAAGACATTGGGCGATAATGCTGCCACGCCTTTGCCGTTCCGCCAAAAATTAGCCGGAATGTCATTTGTGGTCGTTACAGGGACGCTCCCTGTGTTGGCGCTGTTTAACAACCGCGCTATTGTGCCTGTTTGTGCCGTGTTGGCGGCCATTGTCTTTTTCGCTTGGGGGCCGTCGAAGGTATGGGATTTTCTGAAGGCTTTATCTACTTGGACTAAAATCCTCGTAGGTGGGTTTTTTGTGTGGGCGGCACTTTCCATATTTTGGGCTCCCGATATGTCCCAATCGGCAAGAACACTCGTAAAAATCACGGGGACAGGGTTCCTTGCGCTGGCATTGATTGGCCCTGCTGCGTTTTTGTTTAATGGTTATGCGCGCAAGATACTCTGGGTCGCCTTTATCTCACTCGTCAGTGTTTCATGTTTATTGCTCGTGGATATTTATACTGGCGGTATTTTCAGTAAGAACGTTCTAGGCAAAGGCATCTATGCGCCTTATGGGGCGTTCTGGCTTAAGCCTGCAGCGTCCTTGCTAGCGATCACAATATGGCCCATCGCGGCCTTTCTATGGCGAGATCAACGACGGTACCTTGCGGGCTTTGTTATCATCTTATCGATTGCTGTATTGCACGCCATCAGTGTGAATACCGGTCTGATCGCAACGATCCTAGGCATGGCCATTGCGATCTGTTTTCTGGCAATGGGATCACGGCGTTCTTGGATTGCGATTGCAGTGCTATCAATGGTCTATTTGGCGACACCTATTATCGCGGGGTCTGTTCTTCAGCCCAAAGAAATAACGTCTGAATTATCCTTGGTTAGCCCAGCCCAAAACTCAATCGCATATCGTCTGCACATATGGCACTTCGCAGCCAATGCAATTTTTGATAAACCAGCCACTGGATGGGGCCTGAATTCATCGCGCTTTATAGGGAGTGATGAAGTCGTCTCTGATGCCGTTCGTGGTGAAATCGGCGAAGCGATCCCCCTCCATCCGCACAATGCAGTCCTGCAAATCTTCCTTGAATTAGGGATTGTCGGTGCGGTGTTAGTTTTGGCGCTTTTGGGCAGAGTTTTGCTGCGCTTGGGTGCCGATGGCTGGCCTCCATCAGACCGGGTTTTTGCCATTGGTATGTTTGCTGCAATCTTGCTTTTTTATTCTGCCAGTTTCAGCGCATGGTCTAGTTGGTGGAACGCCTACCTCTGCTATGCTGTGGCATTATTTAATGTGGCGCGGCAATCACACATCGAAGTGGAGTAAACGTGTCGATTGAGGATACCATCACAATCGTCATCATCTCTTTATTGAGCTGCGGCCTGACACGCGCCCTCATTCCTGTGCTGACCAAAAAATCCCTGATCGATCATCCAAATGAGCGCAGCTCTCATATAGCGCCAACGCCGCGAGGGGGCGGGTGGGCCATTGCGGTTCCCGTTTTAGCGGTGCTGATCTTTAAATCGGCGACGGGGGCTTGGCCGGATATTAGCTGGGCTGTTGTGGGGAGCGCCATCGCTTTGGCGGGAATTAGCTGGCTAGATGATGTGCGCTCGCTTGGGGTTAAAACTCGATTGAGCGTTCAGTTGGCAGCGGTCGTGATCACCGTGATGGTGACCGCTTCTGTGCTGGTTGGGGGTATGCCCATGTTACCGACCATTGCAGTTTCAATCGCCATCGTCTTGGGGTGGGTCTGGTTCATCAATCTATATAATTTTATGGATGGCATTGATGGGATCACAAGTGTTCAAACGATCTTTATCTGCATTGGCGCTGCAGTTGTGCATTGGATATCGGGTACAGAAGCCATCGGTAGTGTTGCTCTGCCGCTTTTGATTGCAGGGGCAACTGCGGGGTTTCTGGTTTGGAACTGGTCTCCTGCGAAAATATTCATGGGTGATATCGGATCCGTTTTTCTGGGTTTTATCGTCGGCTGGTTGTTGATCGAATTGGCGTTTGCGGGACATTGGGCGGCAGCGATTATCTTGCCGCTCTACTATTTGGCAGATGCAACTATTACGCTGGGTCGACGGGTGCTGCGCGGTGATAAATTTTGGGAAGCCCATCGTGAACATTATTATCAGCGTGCGCATCAGGCTGGGCTTGGGCACAACGATATCGTGCGCCGTATCGCGCTTGGAAATATTATTTTGCTCTGTCTTGCGATCTGGAGTGTGAATGGTCCATCACTTTTTGCACTGGCGGGGGCGATTTGCGTTACGGGGATATTATTGTTTGAGTTATCAAAACGTCCGCCTGCATCATGAAAATTCTTTTTTTCAGTGATAATTATCCACCTGAAACAAATGCCGCTGCGACTCGCGTTCATGAACGCGCAGCATATTGGGTAAAATGGGGTCATCAGGTCACGGTCATCACCTGTGTCCCAAACTTCCCACATGGCCGGGTGTTTGATGGATATCAGAATAAATGGCGCCAAGAAGAAATCATTGATGGCGTACGGGTTATTCGGGTTAAGACATATATCGCGGCGAACCGGGCTGTACTAAGACGAACGCTGGATTTTATTAGTTACATGTTCACTGGGTTTTTGGCGGGTGTTCGGATTGGTCGCCCGGATGTGGTTGTATCCACATCGCCGCAATTCTTTGCCGCCGTCGCGGCGTGGGCGTTATCTCATTTTCGACGAATTCCATATGTTTTTGAGCTTGGCGATCTCTGGCCTGCTTCGATCTCTGCAGTGGGGGCCATGCGGCCGAACTTTGGTTTGCGGTTGCTCGAATTGCTTGAACTTAAAATGTATCGGGACTCGGTGGCGGTGGTCGCCCTCACCCATGCATTTAAAGATAACTTGGTTCGTCGGAGTATTTCTGGCGACAAGGTGCATGTCGTCATTAATGGTGTTGATTTATGGCGTTATGGGCCTCGAGACCCTGATTCAGATTTGGTGTCTGAGCTTGGAACCGGGGATAAATTTGTTATTGGTTATGTTGGCACCCACGGAATGGCGCATGCGCTCAAAAATGTGCTGAAAGCGGCTCAACGTCTAAAAGATCATAATAATATCCACTTCCTGTTTGTTGGGGCAGGTGCTGAACGCGATATGCTTATCGAATACGCAAAAGATAATGACCTCGGGAACGTCAGCTTTTTACCTTCTCAGCCAAAGGATCGAATGCCGCAAGTTTGGAGCGTATGCAACGTCGCGTTGGTGCACCTAAAAGACAGCCCTGCTTTTAAAGAAGTGATACCGTCTAAGATTTTCGAAGCGATGGGTATGGGATTGCCAATTTTAATGGCGGCTCCCGAAGGTGAGGCGACGAAAATCATTTCGAAGGAAAATGTTGGTGTATGCGTGGCACCGGAAAATCCAGATGCGCTTGCGGATGCGGCTAAGGTGTTGGCATTGGATGCTCAGCAAACCAAAAAATATGCATCCGCCAGTCACAAGGCTGCCTCCCAATATAGTCGCGAAGCCCAAGCTCAAAACATGATTGATGTGCTAGAGGCTGTTACTCAATCAGATGCGGATGCAGATGCGCATGTAAAAAGTCGACCGCGATGAAGATATATGTGACAGGGGCATCGGGTTTTGTCGGCAGGCGACTTGTGGCTGAACTCACCCAACGAGGCCATGAGGTAACAGCTTGCGTTCGTCACGCTTCCAAGGCCGACGATTTGGATGCCTCCGCATTCTCGGTCATCAGTGAAATTGGCCCAAATACCGACTGGGGAGACGCATTGGCTGGTCAAGATGCTGTCGTGCATTTAGCAGCTCGCGTGCACGTTATGGATGATCATGATGCTGATCCGCTGGCGGCATTCCGGCGGGTGAATGTTGGTGGGCTAAAAGGCCTCATCGCGGCGGCGATCAATGCAAATGTGGGGCGGTTAATCACGCTTAGCTCGGTCAAAGCGATCGGCGAAGATTCTGCGACCTTGACGGCGATCGATGACGAGACGCCGGCACATCCTGCGGACCCTTATGGCCAGTCAAAATACGAAGCAGACCAAGTGCTTTGCGACCTGGCTCAAGAATCAGGAATGGGATGGACAGTACTTCGCCCACCTTTGGTTTACGGTCCAGGTGTTCGGGGCAATTTTTTAACTCTTTTGAATGCCTGCGCTCGACAAAAATGGTTGCCTTTGGGGGCAATCGAAAATCAGCGTTCGATGATTTTCTTGGGTAATTTAACGGATGGTTTATGTGCGACCATTGAATGCGCCGAACCTCTAAATGATGTATTTTTGATCGATGACGATGAACCAATATCGACCCCGGACCTGATCCAAAATGTGTCTCAGGCGATGGGGGTCTCTCCAAGAATGGTTAATGTCCCGGGCAGCTTCTTGCGGGCAGCGCTTGGTCTTATTCGAAAACGCGCTGTGGCTGACCGTTTGATGGGGTCCTTGGTTGTGAATAGTCGCAGATTTCAGCGCGTTGCAGGCTGGACGCCTCCGTATAAAATGTTACAAGGTCTGACAGAGACGGTAGCGTGGTACAAAAGCCGAAACGATCTGTAAGATTTTGGTGATTTCTTGACCTTTTTATATCGGATTTCAAATCGAGGAATTGTCGCATTCGTCCATGATATTTTCATGGCTGGAGCGTCATTTATTGTCGCTTTGTTTCTTCGATTATACGGCACTGATTACGACATTGATGATCGGACAGTCCTTGCGGGTGTTGCTGCAATGGCGGTTATCGGTGCGGGTGTTTTCCGATTTTCTGGCATGTACAAGGGCGTATGGCGATATGCATCGATAAATGATCTGTTTGCGATCTCGCGGGCCGTCACGTTAACGGTACTTGTTTTCACCTTTTTTATGTTTGTTTGGGCACGGTTGGATGAAGTGCCGCGGTCGCTGCCGATCATCAATTGGCTGGTGCTGATGGCGATGTTGGGCGGGCCGCGCTTTATTTATCGTTTTGCCAAGGATCGACGGCTCGACCTGCAAGGTGCTATGGATTCACATCAACGGGTCCCGGTTCTTCTGGTCGGTGCAGGCGACGAGGCGGAGCTGTTTATTCGTTCATTACGCCAAGACCCGCAGCCGACGTACCGTGTCGTTGGTATGGTGTCTGAAAGCCAAGAACGAGTCGGTCGCACTATCCACAATGTGACCGTAATTGGCGACTTTTCTGATATCGATGCCGTGCTTGGTAAACTTGCGGCCGATAATAATAGTCCGCAACGGATCGTTATCACGAAGCCTCGCATAGATGGGGCTGTTGTTCGTCGATTGCTGGATGTTGCAAGCAGTCATGGAATGGCTTTGGCGCGGATGCCAAAACTAACAGATTTCAAGTCTGCGGATGGAGAAGTCCTCTCAACACGTCCCGTTGATGTCAGTGACTTATTGGGCCGCCCTCAGACACCGTTAGATCGCGATGCGATGGCCGAACTTGTTCATAATCGTCGTGTTGTCGTCACCGGTGCCGGTGGCAGTATCGGTTCTGAACTTGTAAGGCAGATCGCAGGGTTTGAGCCAAGTCTATTGGTGCTGATAGATAGCAACGAATATGCGCTATACCAAATCAACCAAGAAGTTGCGGAACTGGCGAGTGATGTAAACCGTGAAGCAGTGATCGCCGATGTGCGTGCCCGTGATCGGATCATGTCACTCATAGATCACGAGCGCCCCGATATCGTTTTCCATGCCGCTGCGTTGAAGCATGTTCCCCTCGTTGAGAGTAACCCGTCTGAAGGCATCCTAACGAACGTCATTGGGACGCGGAATGTCGTCGATGCATGCATTCAAAGCGATGTTGCCGTGATGGTTCAAATTTCTACCGACAAAGCCGTCAATCCATCAAGCATCATGGGCACATCCAAACGATTGGCTGAGATGTATTGTCAGGCGATTGATCTGGATAAATCACTCAGTCTGAGCACGCGGTTTGTAACGGTCCGATTCGGTAATGTATTGGGCTCTACAGGCTCTGTTGTACCACTTTTTCAACGTCAATTGGCAGCAGGCGGACCTTTAACAGTCACGCACCCAGACATGACGAGATACTTTATGACGGTACGTGAGGCCGTTGAGTTGGTATTGATGGCCTCGGCAAAGGGATCGTCGAGTGATATGTCAACAGAGGGACGCATCTTTGTCCTCGACATGGGAGAGCCTGTCCGCATTCTGGATTTAGCCAAACAGATGATCCGCCTGGCAGGATTAGAACCTGATGTTGATATTATGATTACATTTTCAGGCACCCGCCCTGGCGAAAAGTTATTCGAAGAAATTTTCCATGGTGCTGAGGCGCCAGTGCCAACAAACAGTCCAGGATTATTGTTAGCGGCACCAAGGTCTGTGGACGCCGCTGAACTGACTCTTGCCATCGCAGAAATCGAAAAATCAGCCCTTAAGAATAATGATGACGATGTGATCCGACAGCTTCACATTTTAATTCCTGAATATGACAATGATCCTCAAGATGCTGCTGACAAGACAGCCCAGATATAAAACGAAAACGATAGGACCTACGACCAAATGACCCATCCGATTAAGCGTGCACTCATCTCCGTATCTGACAAGACGGACCTCACATCCTTTGGTGTTTTTTTAGCAGCACAAGGTGTTCAGATTTTATCCACGGGTGGGTCAGCGGAAGCACTCAAAGATGCAGGCGTTGAAGTTACTGAAGTATCGGCGTTTACCGGATTTCCCGAAATCATGGATGGGCGGGTAAAAACCCTACAGCCAAAAATTCATGGCGGCTTACTGGCGGTGCGCGATAACGCAGATCATATCGCCGCTATGGAAGAGCATGGCATCGAAGGGATCGATCTTCTGGTCGTTAATTTATATCCGTTCGAAGAGACAGTTGCGAAGGGTGCCGATTTCGATACCTGTATCGAAAATATTGATATCGGGGGCCCTGCAATGATTCGCGCAGCGGCCAAAAATCATGCGTATGTCGGGGTCGTTGTTGATCCCAAAGACTACGAAAATATTAAGGCTGAAATGACAGAAGCTGGCGGCGCCCTCAGCGATGATTTCCGTCGGCGGCTTGCAGCAAAAGCCTACGCGCGAACAGGAAGTTATGATGCTGCCATCTCAACGTGGTTCGCCGAACAGTTGGGTGAGGAGTTCCCTGAACGCCTGGCATTCGCAGGACAGCGCCAGGAGATCCTTCGTTATGGTGAAAACCCACATCAAAAAGCGGCGTTCTATATTGGCGGTAAATCACGCCCTGGTATTGCAACGGCGGAGCAACTCCAAGGGAAAGCGCTGAGTTTTAATAACTTGAATGACACCGATGCAGCGTTTGAGTTGGTCTCTGAATTCCAAGATCAGCCGGCATGTGCAATTATCAAGCACGCCAACCCCTGCGGTGTGGCGATTGCGGACACGCTCGTTGATGCATATCACCGGGCGTATTCGTGTGATACGGAAAGCGCGTTTGGTGGTATTATCGCATTGAACAAAACACTTGATGGGGCGACGGCCGAAGAAATCGCTAAATTATTTGCCGAGGTTATTATCGCTCCTGATGCGGACAACGATGCCCGCAAAATTCTATCGAGAAAGAAAAACCTACGTGTGCTGATTACATCAGAACTCGCAAATCCAAATGACCCAGGCATGACGGTTCGTAGCCTTGCCGGTGGGTATTTGTTGCAAGGTCGGGACAATGCGTTAACTGATGATCTCAAGGTGGTTTCCAAACGCCAACCCACCGAGAGAGAACTCGTTGATATGAAGTTCGCGTTTACGGTGGCTAAACACGTTAAATCTAACGCGATTGTGTACGCTAAAAATATGATGACCGTTGGGGTGGGTGCGGGACAAATGAGCCGTGTGAACTCTTCACGTATAGCGTCATGGAAAGCACAAGATGCAGCGCGGGTTGCCGGCGATGATGAAAGTTGGGCCATCGGTTCAGTGGTTGCGTCGGACGCATTCTTCCCATTCGCCGATGGTTTAATTGAAGCCGCGAGTTCAGGTGCGACGGCCATCATCCAGCCAGGTGGTAGTGTTCGAGACGAGGAAGTGATCGCAGCTGCCGATGAAAAAAATCTCGCAATGGTCTTTACGGGCATGCGGCATTTCCGGCACTAAGGTCTATTTCAAACTATGAAAAATCAAAACCCGTCACAAAAAATTGCAGTTATTGGTCTTGGTTATGTCGGCTTGCCTTTGGCACTGGCGTTGGCAAAACATTTTCCCGTTATTGGCTTCGATGTATCGTCAGCGCGTATTACCGCGCTGGGTGTCTTTGAGGATGCCACGAACGAAGTTGAACCCGACGAGCTTCGCGAAACATCGATGATCTTCAGCGATCAGGTTGACGACATTATGGCCTGCGATACATTTATTGTGACGGTTCCAACACCTGTTGATGATGACAACACGCCAAATTTGGGTGCCGTGCTATCGGCCTGCCAGACGGTGGGTTCAGTTATGAAGCCTGGTGCAGTCGTGGTTTTTGAAAGCACTGTTTACCCCGGCGTCACCGAAGACGTCTGTGGCCCAGCATTGGCAGCGGCCAGCGGCCTGGTATGTGGTGAAGATTTTTACCTTGGATATTCACCAGAACGGGTCAACCCGGGCGACCGCGAACACACGATAGAGCGCATCACGAAAGTGGTTGCCGGACAAAACCCGGTTGTCACCAAAAAGCTGTTGGATATGTATGGTGCGGTGACATCAGGCAATGTGTTTGAAGCCAAAGACATTAAAACTGCCGAAGCCGCCAAGGTGATCGAAAACGCGCAACGCGATATCAATATCGCCTTTATCAATGAAATTTCGATGATCTTCAACAAAGCGGGTATTTCCACGAAGGACGTGCTTGAAGCCGCCAACACAAAATGGAATTTCTTGAATTTCACACCGGGCCTGGTTGGTGGGCATTGCATCGGTGTCGATCCATTTTATCTGGCACATCTGTCCCGTGAATTGGGTCATGACCCCGAAATCATTTTGGCGGGGCGGCGTATCAACGATGGTATGGCGAGCTTTATCACCAAAAGCATTTGTTCAAATTTTGATGAAGGGCCAAAGCATATTTTGGTCCTAGGTCTGACGTTCAAAGAAAACGTGCCCGACCTTCGAAATTCAAAGGTCGCCGATTTGATTTCTTGTCTGCAAAACGCGGGTCATCGCATCAGCGTCCATGATGCTTTTGCTGACAAGGATGAAGCAAAAGCCGAGTACGGGATTGAGTTATTGAGCGATCTGGGTTTAGACCAGGCAGCGGATTGTGTTGTCGGTGCTGTGGGTCATGAAATTTATCGGGCGTTTGATGCGGCTACCCTTTCTGCGCTTGTGACACCCAACGGCGTGGTTGCGGATCTCAAAGGTATTTGGTCAGATATTGAGCTTGGTTCGGGTTTGAAGCGCTGGAACCTGTGAGACATTTCTGAGGTGCGCAGTCTTCTATTTGACCTAGATGGCACATTGATCGATAGCGCCCGCAGCATCGTTTTTGCGCTGAACGATGTATTTGCCGATGCCGGGTTTGGTCCGGTCGACGTCGACGCGGTGAAACCGCTGTTGGCAGGCGATGCCATGAAGCTGGTCCGAACATTGATCGCTGAGCAACACCGCAAAATTTCTGATGATGAGAATTCGGTGCTAACCAAACGCTTCCTTGAAACCTACAAGGCCAACCCGGCCCGCGACGCGGCGCTCTATCCCGGTGCACTTGATGTGCTTCAACATTTTCGCGAAGCCGGGCATCCCATGGCGATCTGCACCAACAAACCATCAATTACAGCTGCCCCGGTATTGGCGGTGTTTGATCTGGGCGGTTTTTTTGATGCTGTCATCTGTGGTGATCAGACTGAATTTAAAAAACCTGATGGACGCCATGTGCTTGAGACCGCTGTGGCCATTGGGGGGGATGCAACCCACGCAGTCATGATCGGCGACAGTGGTAACGATATTTATGCCGCACACGATGCGGGGGTCACATCGGTGTGGGCTGCATTCGGGTATGGCTTGGAAAAGGTCGAAGATTTGCGCCCGACCGCAACCATCAATCATTTGTCTGAACTGCCCGGCGTGATCGCAGATTTAGTTTAAGTCTCAACCCGAAAACATTCGCCATTTGACGATGGATTGTGACGGCTCGTGATTCCCTAAAATCACAATCTGCTGGGTTCGATGTTGGCGACCGTCATGGAAGCTGACGCTTTCGTCCAGCATGATGGGGTGATCGGATTGAAAGCGCCAACCGCGCCCCTTGGATGGTTTGATGATCACTTCGCCGCCGCCTTCGACCATGGATGCATTGACGCCGGGGTGCAGATGGAACCGGATTGAAAATGATTTCGACCGCCCGTCTTTAAGCTGATCCTCGCCCCGGATATCTGTGCCCGTGGTATCCAAATAAATGGAACGTTGATGCTGAATACCAAAGGCCCCCTGATATCCATCATGGGTACTTTCAATCAGCCGTGCACCATCATGATCACGTCGACTGGCCTGGACATCATTTATAGCGCCGATATTTTTATCGTCGATGATTAACGTAGAATACGCTGCTGTCGCCCGCAATACATCTCCCCACGCCGCCGCACCCTTGTCCTGTCCCAGTCGTGTGCCGCAGTTTGAAAAGATACGCTGCTTGCCGACGCTAAGCTCAAATGATGCTGGCGCGCGTTGTGCATCGTGGGTTGAACCTGTACGCCCACTATCGAATAGAATCGTCGTTTGTCCTGACCGCATTCGATAAAACCCGGAATGGGGGGCCTCGGACATGGCCCGACCGCGACTGCCCGATGCGCTGAGAACGTCATCAATCAGGTTTCCGGTTGATGACGTTGCACCATTGATCAGGGCAAACCCGCCATCGCCATGACGCATGCCTCTGATCCAAGGGGCCATCCGATCAATCGCCGAGATCAATCCGCTGGGCGCTTCGATATGGCGGGCGATCAGGGCATCGCGGATTTCGATCAGCAGGGCAAAGACGGCGAGCGCGATGGCGGGGGAGCGCGATACATGTCCCCCATCGCCCAATATCTGTTGATCAACATCATCGCCAAAGGCACGTAATCGATCTGGTAATGTCGCGGAAAATCCATCGACCGCAAGCGCTGATATGACACGGCCTTGGTGGTACAAAAATCGCTGCCATCCGGAAATGTTTGATGTTGATGCATGGTTTAAATGGCGTGCATGACGTCTTATTTGCATCAACCAAAGTGCAGACATCTGTATCTTCATTGTGGGCCCGATGATCGGAAACGCGTTAATCCAACGGGTCAATCGCTCGCCAACGATATCGGTGCGCCATGTTTCAGGGTCAAACCGGTCATGCGAGGTAAACCAAGCGGCCAAAGTGCGATTGGTTTCTGAAACGTTGTTGGTCATGATGGGCAAGGTTCTAAAGTGCCCGGCTCTGGCTGACTCTAGATGGTTCTTTGTTAGATTTAAGCCTTCGGCAAAACAAAGTGTTTGCGCGGACAGCGTGTGATCAAACGCCGATGATGTGATCGAAGGCGGCAGATGGCGTCCCAGATACAGGTCATAGACCTTTGAGCGATATAGGGTATTGAGGCAGCGCTCAAACAGCATGGGGCGCGGTCCGTTCATGTTGGGTTTTATGAAACCTGGTCAACATAATGATATATTTGCGGCGAATTTATGGCAGCATAATACTGTGGCGTAAAAACAACGTTTAGATAGTGACTTAATCGGTTTCAGGTGGCCGTTTTTACCAGCCGTGCAGCGTAGAAGCCATCAATACCGCCCCTGTCAGCGAGCATGGATGGTAACGTGCGCAGGTTTTTCTGACGATCAATGGCTTCGGGTATTTCTGGCAGGTCTTCGGGGGTGATCGGTTGCGATGCGAATTCATTGTTGCGAACCAGAAACGCGCCCACCCGGTCCTGCCCCTCTTCGGGCTGCAACGAACATGTGATGTACATCAAAATTCCACCCGGCTTAACCAGTTCGGCGGCAGCATCCAACAGCTCATTTTGGACGATGGTCAGCTTGGCAATATCTTCGGGTGACTTGGAATATAAAATATCAGGATGACGCCGTGCGGTGCCCGTTGATGAGCATGGTGCGTCCAAGACAACGATATCGGCCAGCTCATCAGGTGCCCACTTTCGAACATCTTGAATCAACACATCGGCGGATAAGCCAACACGGGTGAGATTTTCTTTCAGCCGTTCCAATCGGCGTTCGGAAATATCAACGGCGGTGACGTGCGCACCCATGGCAGCCAAGGCCATGGTCTTGCCACCGGGAGCAGCGCACAAATCAAAGACGCGTTTTCCCGCAATGTCACCCAGCAGGGTTATCGGCAGGTGCGCTGCAGCGTCCTGTACCCACCATGCGCCTTCATCGTACCCTGCCAAATTGCGAATGTTTTCGGCATCTGCCAGGCGGATGCTGCCGCCCAGAATGGTTGATCCGCCCAAAGTCTCGGCCCAGGTTTCAAGGTCAGCTTTGACGGATAAATCAGTGGGTGGGGTTTCGGCATGGGCTTCGGCGATGGCGCGTGCAGCAGCGCCGCCAAAAGCCTTGTGCCAACTGTTCCAGAGCCATTCCGGCGTGTTTAAGATGACGGCATCTTGTTCTGCGAGCAGGGCTTCTCCTTCGCGCTGCAGGCGACGCATGATCGCGTTTACAAGTTTCGCAAACGGGTCCTGACCAATGGCACGGCAAAGATCAACGGTCGTCGATACGGCGGCATGTTGGGCCGTCACCGAAAACAGCAACTGCGCGATACCAACCCGAAGCACATCCATCACCGGCATGGCTTTGCGCGGCAATCGGCTGGTCATGCAATGGCTCATCAATGCATCGATCTGTCCGCGCCGTTTCAAAACGGTACGGACGATGAATTCCGCATAGGCACGATCTTTACCCGCAAGCTTACGGCGCTGCGCCATGGAATCAAATGATCCATCCAATGGCAGTCGCTTGTGCAACACATCCGTGATCACGTCGAAAGCCACAAGGCGTGCCGTCAATGCGGGATCATCTTTTCGTCCGGCTGATTTTGAGCGTTGGGCCATCTTATGCTTTCGCCAAAGGGAGTGATGAATTGAGTTCTTTTGGAACTGCAAACGGATTAATATTCAAAGTCTCATCTTTCCATAAATCTGTCGCATCATTGAGGGAGAAAGGTGAGAACGTATTTTGGACATGGTCGAACAAGAAGATATCGTAATTTAAATCATCAAAGAAACTGTTCAGGCCCGGTCCGAGTTCTGGATTGTATTCAAACATGATCACAGGGCGATGCTCAGATAACGTTTCCCTCAACCCTTGCAAGACGATCAGATCAAAACCCTCGGTATCAATTTTCACGATTGAAGGCGACAAATTCAGCGTATCAAGAGGCTTCACATCAATCTCATGTGTTTCATACTCAATCTTTTTAAGTGCTCCCTCGGATAATATCCGACCCAAGGCTTTCTCGATATATTCAATATTCGTAGATGTGTTCGCGTGTAACGGCAGTCCGCGATACTTGGGGGTGTGAAACGTCAGCCGTGTCTTGGTGTCGCCTGCACCCATGATATGATAGCTGAAATTCCCAACGGCTTTGCTGACGGCACGCAAAGCTGGCTCGTGCATGGGATTTGCCTCAATGGCGACAATGCTCATGTCTGGACGGATTTTGTGAAGCGACCGCGAAGAAATCCCGTTGTTTGCACCAATATCAAGGAAAATGCCCTCGCCATCCTTGGCGAAATGTTGAAAGCCATAGAACGCTCGGTCATGGGGCAGCAAGAACGTTAATCGCGGCACAATCAGCCATGCAACGTAAAGCGTGATCGGGTTCCCAATGACCAATTGAGAAAGAAAAAATTTGAGGCGCTGAAATATCTTGGACATGCCTTTAAATCGCATTCACACAACAGTTTTCCAAGCGATTAATGGATTGGACTCAAACGCTTTATGGCATAACCATTGTGGTTAGGTAGCAACATCTGTAAGATCGTTTTATGCACATCGTTGTAGAATACCGATTAAAAGGCGTGCTTTAGGCTATTCGATGACAAAATCTTTGCATCTTGAACGGCTTGAGTCAGAATCGATCCACATTTTTCGTGAGGTAGCCGCGGAGTTCGAGCGCCCCGTCCTGATGTATTCGATCGGTAAGGACTCGTCGGTACTGCTGCATTTGGTGATGAAGGCGTTTTATCCGGCCAAGCCGCCGTTCCCGCTGTTGCATATCGATACCACTTGGAAATTCCGTGAAATGATCGCGTTTCGCGACCAATGCGTCAAAGACTTGGGCATTGAGTTGATCGTCCATACCAACCAGGACGGTCTGGACCAGGGTATCAACCCGTTCGACAGCGGCTCGCAGTTGCATACGGACGTTATGAAAACGCAGGCGCTCAAACAAGCGCTGGATTTGAATCGTTTCGATTGCGCCATTGGCGGTGCCCGCCGGGACGAGGAAAAATCTCGCGCCAAAGAACGCGTGATGTCGTTCCGCGATTCTCATCATGCGTGGGATCCTAAAAACCAGCGCCCAGAGCTTTGGAACTTATATAATTGTCGGGTGCGTCCGGGCGAGAGCGTACGTGCGTTTCCGCTTTCAAACTGGACCGAGTTTGATATCTGGCACTACATCCGCGCCGAGGGCATTCCCGTGCCATCGCTTTATATGGCGGCGATGCGCCCGGTGGTGGAACGCGATGGCCAACTGATCATGGTGGATGATGACCGAATTCCTTTGGGTGTTGGCGAAGAACCAAAAATGGAAATGGTCCGGTTTCGCACCTTGGGATGTTATCCGCTGACCGCCGCCGTGCGATCATCAGCAACCACGTTGGATGCGGTCATCGATGAAACATCGGTTACCGAAACATCCGAGCGCCAGGGCCGGATGATCGATCACGATCAATCGGGATCGATGGAAAAGAAAAAGCGCGAGGGGTATTTCTGATGAGTACGCCCGAGCAAGCTTTATTGCGGTTCCTCACGTGCGGCAGTGTCGATGATGGCAAGTCGACGCTGATCGGACGGCTTTTGTACGATTCTAAACTGCTGTTCGCGGATCAGTTGGAAACACTGAATAAGGATAGTCAGAAATTTGGCACCGTCCCAGACGGGATGGATTTCGCATTGTTAGTGGATGGACTTGAGGCTGAACGCGAACAGGGCATTACCATTGATGTTGCGTATCGATATTTCGCGACGCCCCAACGGTCGTTTATCGTGGCTGACACACCCGGGCATGAACAGTACACGCGGAACATGGCCACGGGGGCTTCGACGGCTGACCTTGCCGTCATTTTGGTGGATGCCCGCCACGGTGTCGTGACGCAGACGCGCCGCCATACGTTCATCGCCCATCTGTTGGGCATTCAATCGATCATCGTGGCCGTCAATAAAATGGACCTGGTCGACTATGACCAATCCGTGTTCGACGATATCGTTGCTGATTATTACGAAACGATTGCGGACCTGGGTTTCAATCACATTGCCGCCATTCCGATTTCTGCGTTGTATGGTGAGAATGTCACGACGCAGTTTGATCAGATGTCTTGGTACGATGGTTTGTCCGTGATCGAGAGTTTGGAAACGGCGCCTGTTTCATCATCATCTTCGAAGACAGGGTTTCGCCTGCCGGTGCAGATTGTCTCTCGTCCAGATCAGGATTTCAGGGGATATGCGGGCACGCTTTGCGGAGCACCGATGACAGTCGGTGATTCTGCGATTGTGTCTCCCGCAGGCACGCAGACATCGATCAAATCGATCACAACGCCTGAAGGCGAGGTCGAGACCGCCGATGCGGGCACAGCTGTCACAGTCACCTTGGCAGACAATATCGATGCCAGCCGGGGCGATATTATATGTCACGGTGATCAGGGCATGCTCGTGACCGACCAAGTGCAGGCGCATCTGATCTGGATGTCGGACGAGCCGATGATTCCCGGACGGCAATATTTGCTCAAGCTCGCGACCCGTTCGGCGACGGCCTGGGTCAGCGAATTGAAACATACCGTCAACGTCAACACGATGGAGCATGTGGCGTCCAAGACGTTAGAGCTCAATGACATCGGTGTGTGTAATCTTAGTTTTGATCGCCGTATGGCTTGCGATGCGTACGGCGATTGCCACGACACAGGCGCGTTCATTCTGATTGATCGCTTTACCTATGCCACGGTCGGGGCGGGGATGATCGATTTCAGTCTACGCCGTGCGCGCAACCTGACCTTGCAAACACTGACGATGGATAAGGTCGCACGCGCGCGCTCGATGGGACAAAAGCCCGCTGTGATTTGGTTCACGGGGTTATCTGGATCGGGTAAATCCACCGTTGCCAATGCGGTTGAAAGCAAGCTGTTCGACAAGGGGCACCGCACGTATTTATTGGATGGTGACAATGTCCGTCATGGTTTGAACCGCGACCTGGGTTTTACCGATGCGGACCGGGTCGAAAACATCCGTCGCTTTGGCGAGGTGGCGAAGTTGTTTGCGGACGCAGGACTAATCGTTCTGGTGTCGGTGATTTCGCCGTTCCGGGGCGAACGGGATATGGTGCGCGACCTGCTGGATGATGACGAGTTTATCGAAGTTTTTGTCGATGCGTCATTAGAGACCTGCGAGAAGCGCGATCCCAAGGGGCTTTATGCCCGCGCGCGTAAGGGCGAAATCCAGAACTTTACAGGGATCGATTCACCGTACGAAGCGCCGCTCAATGCCGAGCTTGTTTTGGATACAGATGCGCTCAGCCCCGATGACGCCGCCGAACAGGTTATCGCGTTGATCGAAAAACGCATCCTCGAAGATTAAGGTGTTATCTTCGAACTCATCCCCAGGGGCGGCCGACAATCCCGGCTAATTCTTGAAGCTTCTTGATCCGGTTTGCGGTCTTGGGGTGCGTTGAAAACAGATTATCGACCCGGTGTGCATGCAGCGGATTGACGATAAACATGTGTGCCGTCGCCGGATTGGCTTCGGCTGGATTATTATCAATCGCCTGTGCGCCGCGTTCCAATTTATCCAGGGCACGGGCCAACCACATGGGGTTTCCGCAAATTTCCGCACCGCCCGCATCGGCCCCGTATTCGCGGGTTCTGGAAATCGCCATTTGCACCAGCATCGCTGCCATCGGGGCCAAGATCATGACCAGGATGGTCCCCACAATGCCCAATGGATTATTGCGATTATTGCCGAAAAATAATGCGAAGTTGGCCAGCATCGACAGCGCACCTGCGATGGTGGCTGTGATCGTCATGATCAGGGTGTCACGGTTTTTGACGTGCGCCAGTTCGTGCGCCATGACGCCTGCAATTTCTTCTTGGTCTAAAATTTTTAATAAGCCCGTGGTCGCAGCGACAGCGGCATTTTCAGGATTGCGTCCGGTCGCAAAAGCGTTCGGTTGATCGGTGTCGATTATATAAACTTTGGGCATGGGCATGTCGGCGCGCCGCACCAATTGTTCGACAATGCCGTAAAACACGGGCGATGATTGCGCCGTGACCTCTCGCGCGTTGTACATCTTCAAGACGATTTTATCGGCATTCCAGTACGCGAACGCGTTGGTGCCGATGGCAAACACGAGCGCGATCATCATACCCGCTTCGCCCCCCAGCATAAACCCAGCCCCCATAAAGAGCGCTGTCAGGCCTGCCAGTAGAATTCCCGTTTTAATGCTGTTCATTGCTCAATGCGCCACTGCATGTTGTTAAACGCTCATATAAGACTTATCTCAAAGCTAAGCGCTTTCAATAGGCGGCGACAAGTTACAAGGCAGATAGATATGAATGACGATAAGACCGCGACCCAGACGGCCAATTTTGAGGAAAAAACGGCGGAAACCGCCACGGATGAAGTCAAAGGCCAAAACCCAGATACCGGCGAAGTTGGCGGCCCTAAAGGGCCAGAACCCACGCGTTATGGTGATTGGGAGAAAAAAGGCCGCTGCATCGATTTCTGATCCAGAGTGCACGCGGCTGAGATGAAGACGGTCAATTGCGTCCCCTCATCCAGGTGATTAAGATCAATTATCGGACTTGGTCATGAGCAGGGGGAGATGCTGACCGCATGGGATGGCTAGGGTCAATCTTCAAAGGACTTTTGCCTGGGAATACACCGGGCAAAAAACGAAAGAAAAAACGTCGTGCCCGGGTGAAACTGGCCGAGGGCGGTGGATTTACACCTAGTGGTGCTGGTCCGCAATCACGGGTCTTGGTGGCGAACCTTTTTGGGGCTGGCGGCAAAGACGTATCTGAACGCATTGTGGGCATGGTCAGTCAGGAATCCGGGTTCGCGACCTATCATTTTGACAAAGCCCTGAAACAAAACCTCCGTTCACCACTGTTAGAGCGCCTTTTGGCTGCAAGCGAACAAGGTTCGACCTGGTTGCGCGAAGAAAAAGCCGACCTGCTGATTTGGGGCGAGATGGAAGAAATGGGCACGGTTGCCCGCATCCGTTTTCTGGCCGCGACGTCACCGGGTGATAACCAGCCGGGCACATTTGGTCTTGCCGATACCTTGGATATCCCGATGCCGTGGCCAGATAATGCAGGTGATATTTTGCGTGCGGTTGCCTCTGCGGCGCTGTTGCCAGTGGCATCTGGGGATAGAAAAGGGATTGCAGAACGCCTCCGCCAAATGCCAAAAGCGGCCTATAAGGCATTGGATGAATTCCCCGCAGATACCCCACAAGAATATAAAGCCAACATGCTGATGGGCATTGGCAATGCGTTTGCGACGTCGTTCCGCTATGGAGATAAAAAAGCACTGGCCCGCGCGGGGGCGTGTTATGCGGCGGCTGATGCATACCTTAGCCCCGAAGGCACACCGCTTTATTGGGCATTGCTGCATTCCCATTGGGCGGCACTCCTCGAAGCGGACGCGCGTGTCCGTAAAAGTGTCGAAGATTTAGAGATGGCATCCAAAAAATATCTTTTGGTGACCGAGGGCTTGGCCCGCGAAACCAATCCGTTCGATTGGGCCTTGGCCCATGTCCGATATGCCATGGCGTTATATAAGTTGGCATCTATCGATGAGGCACATGCATCAAGCCACCTCAAGGCTGCGGCAAGTTCGTTCGACGAGGCGCTGACCGTTTATGATCGGGACACCCTGCCCAAGCGATGGGCCGAAGTGATGAACCATTATGGTGTGGTGCAAATGAGTCTCGGTGGTATGGGATCGAACAACGCGATGCTGCAACAGGCGATCACGTCGTTTCGAAAAGCCCTCGAAGTCAGAACCAAAGAAATCTCTGCGATGGATTGGGCACAGACCACTAATAATCTGGGTGCCGCGTGCTTTGCGTTGGCCAAACGCACCAAAGAAGATGTGTTATTCGAAGAAGCCGCCGCATGCTTTGAAAGGGCGATCGAAGTTTATCGCCAACGACCCGGTCAGAAAAAACGCGCCAAAGTGATCTTTAGTAATCTCAACAAAGTCCGTGAGCTTCACAGCAACGCTGCCGCATAAAAAAAGACCCGCAACTGCGGGTCTTTTTCTCAATCGATGTGATCGATCTTAATCTTGCCGGTTTTGCCGGTTCTCAATCAAATCATCGACCACGGCTGGTTCGGCCAATGTAGATGTATCACCGAGGCTAGAGAATTCATCTTCGGCAATTTTCCGCAAAATACGGCGCATGATTTTACCAGACCTGGTTTTCGGCAGACCAGGGGCCCACTGCAACCAATCAGGTGATGCGATCGGACCGATTTCTTTGCGGACCCACTGCACCAGTTCTTTTTTCAATTCATCTGATGGCTCATCGCCCTTATTTAAGGTGACATACGCATAAATGCCCTGTCCCTTAATCTCGTGCGGCGCACCGACCACGGCAGCCTCGGCGACTTTGCTATGTGCGACGAGTGCACTTTCAACCTCGGCGGTGCCCATGCGGTGACCGGATACATTGATCACGTCATCGACGCGACCTGTGATCCAGTAATAACCATCCTCGTCACGTTTGCAGCCATCGCCTGTAAAGTACTTGCCCTTATAGGTCGTGAAATAGGTCAGTTCGAACCGATCATGATCACCATAAAGGGTGCGCATTTGACCGGGCCAACTGTCGATCAAACACAAGTTCCCTTCGGCCGCACCCTCAAGCACGCTACCTTCGTTATCGACCAGTTGCGGTTGCACGCCAAAGAACGGCTTGGTTGCGGAGCCCGGTTTCAAATCAATCGCACCCGGTAGCGGCGTGATCAAAATTCCACCTGTTTCGGTTTGCCACCACGTATCAACAATCGGGCAACGTCCATCACCGACGACGCGGTGATACCATTCCCAGGCTTCGGGATTGATCGGCTCGCCGACCGACCCCAGCACGCGCAATGATGCGCGCGATGTTTTTTTCACCGGCTCATCGCCTTCGCGCATCAGGGCCCGAATGGCTGTTGGTGCGGTGTAGAAAATCGACACGTTGTGTTTGTCACAGACTTCCCAGAACCGAGAAATCGAGGGGTAATTCGGCACCCCTTCAAACATCAGTGTCGTCGCACCATTGGCCAGCGGGCCATAAACGATATAGCTGTGTCCGGTGACCCAACCAACATCGGCGGTACACCAGTAAACCTCGCCCTCATGATAATCGAAGACGTATTCATGGGTCATGGATGCATAGACCATGTAGCCGCCGGTCGTGTGTTGCACACCCTTGGGGGCCCCCGTGGATCCCGATGTATATAGAATGAACATCGGGTCTTCGGCGTTCATTTCTTCGGGTTCACAATCAGGCGATGCGGCGGCGCACACGTCTTCGTACCAGACGTCGCGGCCTTCTTTCATAGTCACATTGCCACCGGTGCGTTTTACAACGATCACGGTTTCGACGCTGGGGCATTCTGCAACAGCTTTGTCTGTATTGGCCTTGAGCGGGATGGGTTTGCCACCGCGCACGCCTTCGTCGGCCGTAATCACGCAGTTGGATTCACAACCCTGGATACGGGCCGACAGGCTGTCCGGGGAAAATCCACCAAAAACGATGGAATGGATGGCACCGATGCGTGTGCATGCCAGCATGGCGACGGCAGCTTCGACCACCATCGGCATATATAATGTAACGCGATCACCCTTTTTGACGCCGCGGTCTTTCATGGCGTTGGACAGGCGACAAACGCGTTCGTGCAAATCCTTGTAGGTAACATGTTCGGAATCAGCGGGGTCGTCGCCTTCCCAAATGATGGCTGTTTGATCACCGCGTTTCGCCAGATGGCGGTCCAGGCAGTTGGCCGAGGCATTAAGTGTGCCGTCCTGGTACCACTTAATTGAGACGGGACTATCGAAGCTGACGTCTTTTACTTTTGTATACGGCTTAATCCAGTCGATGCGTTTGCCCTCTTCGGCCCAAAAGGCTTCGTTGTCTTCGACCGAGGCTTTGTACATGGCCTCATACTTCGCCTTGTCAGCGTTTGCATTGGCGGCGAAATCGGCTGGTACCGTATAAATATGAACTTCGCTCATGATGTGGTCCTCTCCCTGAATATTGTCTCGGTGGAGTTTGTCTCCACGCTTGTCTTAATTATCGTCAAAAACGCATGTCTGCCAAGAGCAAGCGGCGGAGCAGTGTGCCTCGCATGACTGAGTAGCACTGAACTATGTGGCGATGATGTATACGTCTTCGCCGCGGATTTCTGCATTGATCTTGATCAATGAATCTCCTTCGCATGGCCCTTCGGTGCAGTAGCCATCGGCGATGCGAAATTGCGCCAAATGGGTGCCGCATTCGATATGGGTGCCGTCGTCGTTGAGGAACTCCCCTGGAATGACATCCATTGGCGTGTCCAAATGGGGACAGACGTTTTCATAGACATACACTTGATCGCCCTGGCGTGCGGCAAACACCGCCTTGGCCTGGCCGTTGATTTCAGTCACGAACCCATTGGTGCCCTCGGCCGGGATATCGTTTAGCGCACATAAACGTGTCTCACTCATGGTTTTACTCCGCCCATGTCACAAATAATTTTCCAAGATGCCTCATCGATGGGCACAACAGACAAACGCGATTGCTTTAATAACGCCAGTTCATGCAAGCGCTCGTCGCCTTTGATGTCTTCTAATGTCACGGGATTGGGCACGGGTTCGACGGCTTCGAAATCGACCATCCCAAAACGGCCCTTGGGGTCGGTGTGATCGGGATAATATTCCCGCACCACTTCGACGATGCCGACGATGCGCTTTTCTTTGACCGAATGATAAAAGAACGCCCGATCACCAATGGACATGGCCTTCATATTGTTAGAGGCCTGATAGTTGCGCACGCCGTCCCATGGCTCAACGCCAACCTTGACGTGATCGTCCCATGACCATGCATTGGGTTCGGATTTAACCAGCCAGTATTTCATCGCTGTCCTCTTGGGTGGAATTTAGTCGGCAGGGAAAACTTTTTTCCAGGCGCGGATATCGACAGATGCAAACAAGCCCGCTTTTGCATAGGGGTCGTTGGCGGCCCAATCTTCGGCTTCGGCGCGGTCGTTGAATTCCATCAATAAGGTCGATCCGGTCATGTCTTCGCCGTCGTCCGTCAACATGGGGCCTGCGGCCACGATCTTGTCAGCGTGTGCTTTCAGATACTCAACGTGGGCAGGTCGGTTGTCCATCCGCACCTGTAGATGATCGGGCTTATCTAAGCAGTAAATGACGAAATGCATGGTTTCTCCTGTGGGGTCGCAATGAGTTTGATTCTGTTATTCTGATTCGGGGCGCAACGGTCGGTCCATTAGGCTTGCAATGGCGCCATCGATATCTTGATTATGATGAATGATCGCATTCACGGCTTGGCAAATCGGCATATCGACGCCAAGTTTTTCGGCCAACTCTGTGACGGAAACGGCGCTCGTCACGCCTTCGGTGACGGCCACACGACTGGCTAAAATTTCTGCGACACTTTGCCCTTGGCCGAGTGCATATCCGAATGAAAAATTCCTGGACTGCATGGCGTTACAGGTCAGCACCAAGTCACCCATACCCGCCAAGCCGGTCATGGTTTCAGATGTCGCCCCCTTGGCGCGCCCGAACCGCATCATTTCGGCCAAGCCCCGGGTGATCAGCGCGGCGCGGGCATTATCGCCCAGGCCGCGGCCTTCGACGATGCCACACGCAATCGCCAACACGTTCTTGACCGATCCACCGATCTCGGCACCGATCAAATCGTTGGACTGGTATATCCTAAAGGTTGAGCCTGCGATCATATTGACCAGTCGTCGGCCCAGCAAATCATCCGCGCAGGCCAGGGTTACGGCAGCGGGAACACCGCGTGCTACTTCGCCCGCAAACGATGGCCCTGAAATCACGGCCAATGGATTGTTTGGCACGACCTCGGCGGCAATTTCTGTCATCAGCGCCAACGTGCCCTGTTCAATCCCTTTGGCGGCAAGGACGATCGGGACTTTGGGCGATAATGTTTCGGCGAGTTCCTTGAGGGTGGCGCGCACAAACTGTGCGGGCACGACCAAGATCACGGCATCACAGTCATCGGCGGCATCGGCAATGGTGCTGACAGCGCCCAGTCCGTCGGGCAATTGCACATCGGGCAGATAAATCGGGTTGGGCGCGCCTGCATTAATCGCGTTCACGACTTCGGTCTCGCGTGCATACAAGACAACGTCGCGTCCGGCACGCCGGGCGGCAGCTGCAAGGGCAGTGCCCCAGGCACCCCCACCGATGACGAATACATTGTTCATATAAATGTTTTACGTGAGCCCCGCTGGCCTGTCACGGGAAGCGTGCATAACATACATGCTATTGTCATCCTGGCGAAAGCCGGGACCCATGAGTTTATAATGCGTATTGATGCTGGGCCCCGAATCAAGTCCGGTATGACAACGTATGAATTTGGTGGCTTTACGCCTTCACCCCGGCAAAGGCCGCGGGTGGTGCGTCGGGGTCCATCGGCCAGCGCGGCCGGGCCTTGAAATCCAGTGGGTCGGTATGGCCCAGGCGAAAACGCTCTAACCCGGCCCAGGCGATCATGGCACCGTTATCGGTACACAATGCGGGGGCGGGTTGTATCAGCGTAAGGCCCGTTTCTGTGCAAAGGGATCGCAGCGCATCCCCAATCGCATGATTGGCTGCGACACCGCCCGCAACCACCAAATGGCTCAGGTTCGGCGCGCTTTCCTTGGCCGTCTCGATGGCTTTGCGTGTGCGCGATACCAGGCTGTCAGCGACCGCCACCTGAAATGATGCCGCGACGTCGGACTGGGTCGCCGCGTCCAGATCATCACCCAATAATTCGATCGCGCGACGGACACTCGATTTCAGACCCGAAAACGAGAAATCACACCCAGGTTTGCCCTTCATGGGGCGCGGGAAATCGAACCGTGTGGCGTCACCCGTGGCAGCGGCCTGTTCGATCAGTGGCCCGCCCGGATATCCAAGACCAAGCATCTTCGCCGTTTTATCAAATGCCTCACCAACCGCATCGTCGATGGTGGTCCCCAGCCGGGTATAGGACCCGACGCCGTTACACATCAGCAATTGGCAATGCCCGCCCGACACTAAAAGTAACAGATAAGGAAACGCGATATCATCGGTCAGACGTGCTGTCAGCGCGTGGCCTTCCAAGTGATTTACGGCGACAAACGGCTTGTTAGCGGCCAGGGCAATGGCCTTGGCCGACATCGCACCGACCAACACGCCGCCGATCAGGCCAGGGCCTGTGGTTGCGGCGACGGCATCGATATCATTAAAGCCGATATCGGCGTCTTTCATAGCCTGTCCGATGACGTGATCTGCGTGTTCCAAATGGGCGCGCGCCGCCACCTCGGGGACAATGCCGCCAAAGGGTCGATGGTCTTCGATCTGCGACAAAACCACATTGGACATGATTTCGCGGGCGTCGGTTACAACCGCCGCCGCTGTTTCGTCACAACTGGTTTCAATGCCCAAAACAATCACGGGAAACCCCCCTTTCTCTTTCGGCGCGGGGACTTTACTCTTGGCGGGCAATTTCGCCAAGGGTTCACACTCTTATAAGTAACGACAGGCAGTTTTTTGGTACTATGACGACAGACTTAAATTCTATTGTAATCGGCACCCGCGAAAGCCCACTGGCCATGGTTCAGACCGAAACCGTCGCGGCACTCCTTAAAAACACCCACGAAGCCTTGGCCCAAGACGGCATGTTGAAAATCGATGCGGTCAAGACGACCGGCGATATCGTACTCGACCGTGCGTTATCGGAAATCGGCGGCAAAGGCTTGTTCACCAAGGAATTGGATAGGGCCCTGATGGATCGCCGTATCGATATCGCGGTGCATTCGATGAAGGATTTAGAAACATGGTTGCCCGACGGCATGGCCATCGGCTGCATTCTGCCGCGTGAAGATCCACGCGATGCGTTCATTGGTGCGTCGGTCAAAACCATGGATGAATTGCCGACAGGTGCACGCGTTGGCACCGCATCGCTGCGCCGTCAGGCCCAGTTGCTGGCGATGCGCCCAGATTTGGATGTCGATATTATTCGCGGCAACGTGCAAACGCGCCTGAAAAAACTGGCAGCGGGCGAATTTGATGCGACGTTCCTGGCCTATGCGGGCCTGATCCGCCTGGGTATGGAAGACGTTGCAACCCAGGTGCTTGCCCCCGAAACATTGCTGCCTGCATGCGCCCAGGGCGCTGTTGGCGTGACGTGCCGGGCGGACGATACGCGTACGCTTGAATTCCTCAAACCCCTCGATCATGAGCCGACACGTATTGCGGTGATGTGCGAGCGCGCGATGCTTGATGCGCTTGATGGCTCGTGTCGGACCCCCATCGCTGGATTGGCTGAAGTGTCCGGTGATGAAATCCATTTGCGCGGACTGGTTGCTAAAATTGATGGCACGGAAATTCTGCGCGGTGAACAGTCGGGTCGGACACAAGACGCCGAAGAGATCGGACGTCAAACCGGCGAAGAGCTGAAATCGCGTGCTGGGCCAGATTTCTTTCCCAAGCACTGATGGTATTTAATTTGTTAGGAGATAGCGTGACACGACTGTTGCTAACCCGCCCAAAAGAAGACTCTGTTGAACTCAGTGACGCCTTGGAAAAAATGGGCATCAAGAGTGTGGTCGCGCCCATGCTGCTGATTGAAAATATTCCAGGGCCTGACATTGCGACAGAACCCCTTCAGGGGTTTTTGGTGACCAGTGCGAACGGTGTTCGCGCATTGGCGGCCAGAACGGACAATCGTGATCTCCCGGTCTATGCAGTAGGTGATGCGACGGCGCGAGCAGCCCGTGACATCGGGTTTGGTAGTGTTACCAGTGCCGCTGGTGATGTCGACGATTTGGCAACGTTGGTGGCCCATGCATGCGATGCGGGTGACGGTGCGTTTTATCATGCGACAGGAACGGTCACGGCGGGTGATTTATCTGGACGCCTGACAGCGGTCGGGTTTGAGGTTATTCGTGAAAAAATTTACGAGGCGAAAACGGTCGAACATTTGCCCGATCATGCCCGCATGGCACTGGCGGCGGGCGCCATTAACGGCGTTGTGATTTTTTCACCCAGAACGGCTGAAACCTTTGTGAACCGGGTCGCAGCCGCTGGATTGATGATGATCCTTGGGGAAATGCAGTTGTTTGCCCTCAGTCAAAATGTGCGCGATGCGGCGGGGAACGCCTGGGACGAGACGATTGTCGCGGATAAACCGACGCAGGAATCCTTGCTGAATGCTATTCGGACTTGTTACTAATGATAGTATTACGGCATTCTGTAGTGCTGATAAAAAGAGCCTACCGACGTTTTAGAGCGAGATTTACCAATGGCCGAACCCACGGACCCGAAAAAAACCGACGCGTCACCGGCAAAGGACGAAAAACCTGCGCCCAAGAAAGCGTCTGCGCCATCATCAGACAAGTCCTCAACGGCCAAATCGTCGACGGCAAAGTCTGCGGCGCCCAAGGCAGGATCTTCTGCGAGCACGGCCGATAAATCATCGACCGCCGCACCCAGTTCGGTGGCATCGGCCACGGCCAAGAAATCAAGCTCAGTTCCTGGAACGAGTCCCGCTAAACCGGCATCTGCATCCAAAGAAAACGGATCAGGTGGTGGTGGACGTGTCGGATTATGGCTCGTGGTTATCATCGCACTTGCCGGTGGCGGTGCCTTTGTGACCAAGGATGTTTGGTTGCCAATGGCAGAGCCGTATTTGGCAAAAGTCCCAGGCATGAGTAATGATCAATCGGCATCCCAAGGGGGCATGGCGTCTCCTGTGGATGTGCTGGGTGAGCGGATCACAGCCTTAGAGCAGAAATTAGCCACCTCAGCCGCGAACGATGGCGCGATGGCGAGCCTGAAAGCAGAAAAAGACCGCGTTCAGGCGGAAATGAACAAGGCCTTGGCCCGGATTTCTGATCTTGAACGCCGACTCAAAGAAGTCCGCGAATTGGCTCAGGCTGTGACATCCAGTTCTGGTGGCGATATCGATCTTAGCCCCGTCATGTCGCGGATTGACCAATTAGAAGACACCGGTCGGCGCACCACCGAACAACTCGCGGTTCTTGCGACACAAGTTGATTCAGGCCTGCAGGCATCTGCCGCAAACAGTGGCGACGGCAAAGCCAGCGGTCTTATCCTTGCGTTGGCGCAACTCCGCGATACGGCACTGTCCGGTCAGCCTTATGCATCGCAATTGAATGCATTTCGCATCTTGGCAGGCGACAATGCGGACTATGTGGCTGCAGCCAGTCGGTTGGCGGGGAGCGCCGATGCCGGATTGCCAACCGCCGATGAGTTATCGGATAAATTTAGCGGTGTGGCAGGCGATATCATTGCATTGGCACGGTCTCAGGATGGCGATTGGTTAGAACAAGCCGCAGCGCGGATGTCGTCGCTGGTATCCATCCGTCGCACCGATGGCCAGTCGGGTGACCCGGTCGAAGATGCGGTCGCTGAAATCGAAGCACGACTAGACGCGCGTGACGTGCCGGGTGCGGTGCAGGTTGCCAGTGGGCTTTCAGATATCCTGACGGGCGAAGCGCGCAGTCTCCTAGAAGGATGGTTGTTGGATGCCAAAGCCCGTGCCGGAGCGGAACGGGCTTTGAACGCTATTCACACCTCGGCGCTTGCCGGGCTCGGCGGTTGAGCGGGTAAGGTAGAAAACCATGTGGCGTTGGATATTTTTTCTCATCGGTTTGTGCCTCGCTGTCGTGGCAGTGGTTTGGTTCGTCCAAAACCCAGGTGATGTGACCCTCGATTGGCGCGGCCGTCGGATCGAAACATCTGTTGGTGTGCTGCTTTTGGCAGGCGTTATTTTTGGTGGGCTGTGTGCGATCGTGTATCGGTTCTGGCGTTTCTTGCGCCGTGCACCACACCAAGTGGGCTTGGCGATGAAGAGCCGGCGCCAACGCAAAGGTTACGAAGCATTGGGCCGGGGCATGGTCGCAGTCGCTGCTGGCGATGCATCCGAAGCGCGCAAAAACGCACGCCGGGCTGATGCATTACTCGAAGGAAATGCACCGCTGACCCGATTGCTGTCGGCGCAATCCGCACAATTAGACGGTGATGAAAAAGCGGCCGAACACTTCTTTAATGATATGCTCGATGATCCGGAAACGCGGTTCTTGGGCGTGCGGGGTCTACTGACACAGGCCGTCAAGAATGGCGAAAAATCCAACGCAATTGAACTGGCCAAACGGGCTTATTCGATGGAACCCAAAAGCGATTGGGTTGCATCGACATATTTCGATCTGCAGTCGGGCGATGGTCAGTGGGTCGAAGCGCAAAAAATCAACGATGACATGGCGCGCAACCAATTGCTGAAACATACCGAGGCAGAGCGTCGCAAAGCTGTCATCCAGTTTGAACAAGCGAAGGCCAATTCAACAGACTTGAAACAGAGCCTCAATGCGCTGAAACGTGCGTGTGACGCGGCACCCAATTTAACGCCCGCGATTGTCGCCTTGGCCCGACGCTTTGATGCCGATATGAAGCCTAAAAAAGCCATCGCGCTGATTGAAAAAACATGGCCCCATCATCCGCATCCCGATTTGGTGATCGCGTATTTGGAATCCAAGAAAACCACCGGTGGGTTGGCCCGCGTCAAAGCCACCGAACGTTTGGCGTCATTAAACAAAGACCACATCGAAAGCCACCTCGCATTGGCGCGCGCATCGTTGGATGCCGAGCTGTGGGGCGAAGCCCGCAAGCATTTGGCAGATGCCGGTGCTGGTGATGGCTTGGAGCCACCTGCACGCGTATGTCGTTTGATGGCAGAGCTAGAAGAACAAGAAAACAAAGACCTGGAGAAATCCCACGAATGGCTTGTCCGGGCAGGTTCGGCACCTGCGGACCCAGTCTGGGTCTGCGAAGCCTGCGGCAACGCCGTACACACATGGACTGCGCACTGTGGCAATTGCCAATCGTTTGATGGGTGTCGCTGGAAAGTTCCAACTCATGTGCCGGGGGATGGCACGGATGCGGATGCGCCGATGATGTTGCCTGCGACAACGGCAAAAGCCAATGCTGGCACATCCGCGCTGACAATCGGTGATGCCAATGTGCCTGCTGTGAAATCTCCGACACCACCCCCTGCCGTATAGTCTCTGTGGCGACGACCCCGCAACCGATCCGAACGGTAAAAGCCTTTTACGCTGGACGTGGCATCAGGTCGCTGTCCCGTGATGTCGCCCGCAAAATAATTATTTCGCTGAAGGCATCACGCCGAAATCCCACGGGTAGCACCGGATGGGTACGGTTTCCGTATTATCATCATGTGTTCGATGATGAACGTGCGGGTTTTGAAAAACATCTTCGCTACTACAAATCCATCGCTGACATCATCAGCTTGGACGATGCACTTGAATTGATGACGGGCGATACGCCCATCGATGGTCGTTACATATGCATTACGTTCGATGATGGATTTAAAAACTGGACTGACAATGCGCTGCCGATTTTAAAAGATATGGGCGCCGTCGCCGCGTTCTTTGTTGCCACCGACTATATTGGGACCGATGTAAATGCGGATCGTGACAAGCTCCTTAAGTTCTATGACAGCGGCGATAAGCTGATGGAATTTATGACCTGGGATGACTGTCGTTCGCTGCACGACGCGGGCATGACCGTCGGGTCGCACAGCGTCCATCACGCGCATCTGGCAGATATCGATTATGAAGCCGCACAGGCGGAAATGGTGAATTCTAAAAAAACCATCGAAGATGAGTTGGCGAACCCATGCGATCATTTCTGCTGTCCGTTCGGTGTACCGGGTGTGGATTTCGATACGACGACTCATCCATCTATGGCCAGGGATGCCGGGTATAAATCTTTTTTGACCACACGCCGGGGTCCCAACACATTGGGTGCTGATCCATTTGCGGTCCGGCGTGACCACATGCTGGCCAATGCGTCTTTGCTTGAGGTTCGATATTTCCTGGGCGCAGAGGATAACCCATGACCGTTTCCATTCGACCTGTTCAACCCGGTGAAATGCGCCAAGCCAATCAGTTTCTGATCGACATGGGATTGACCTTGCCCACGGATCCAGACGCTGTTGACCAATTTTGGGCGGGCCGGGGCCAAAACAATCCGGCGCTTCAAAACCATGATGCCGATGTTGCGCGGGGCTGGATTTTGGAAGATGACGGCACCATGGTGGGGTTCTTTGGTAACTTGCCGTTAGCGGGCATCCATCATGGCAAGCCCGTGCGGATCGCGTGTGCCAGTGCGTGGGGCATTCAACCCGATTATCGCGACCATACCGAGGCCATGTGCCGCGCGTACTTTGAACAACCGAACGTTGATCTGTTGATCGTGACCTCGGCGATAAAGCCGACCGCCCGGCGCTTTGAACAATTTGATGGCGTACCGATTCCGCAACCAGGCCTGGCCGAAATCCCCTACTGGATTGTCGATACGTGGGGCTTTTTACGTGCCGCATTCCGTAAAAAAGGGCGCGGCAAAACCATGGCGTTCGTGCTCGGGTTCTTGGCGTCGGTGCCGCTCGATTTCACCATGCGGATGAAGGGTCGGCGGCCTTATGGTGGACTGAACCACATCACGCCAGTGGGCCTAGATGGAATCGATGCAGCGTTTGATGATTTGTGGGCGCGCAAACAATCAGAACTCAAAGACCAGATTGTTACGGTCCGCGATGCGGCGGCGCTCAAATGGTGCTTTGGGTTGGGCTCAAATCACAGCGAAACCCGACTGATCCGATATGATAAGGATGGCACGCTTCGCGGCTATGTCGCAGTGGTTCAAGAATCCGTGCCAGATATCGGATTAAAACGCCTTAAAATCGCCGACGTGATGATCGAAAACGATGACCCGGATGTCGCCAAGGCACTATTTGCAGCGGCCTATGAATACGGCATCGCGACGCGCTCCCACGTGGTCGAAGTCATTGGCTTGCCGCCGTCGCTACGCGCCCTCGTGGATCAGCACAAACCGTATACGCGTCCGATGGCAACTCAGCCGTTTTATTGCAAGGTGATCAATCCAGCGTTGTCCAAATCCGCGGCGGATCCTGACGGTTGGTACATCACGGCCTTTGATGGCGATACTGTGATTTTGTAGACCAATCCGACATCTCAGTTCTTGACAGCAAACCACGTCGGTGTAATTTGCGCGCCTGTAACCTTCAGTGGCGTTCGCCACATAGCCGCCTTAGCTCAGCTGGTAGAGCATCGCATTCGTAATGCGGGGGTCGGGTGTTCAAGTCACCCAGGCGGCACCATTTTTTTGTCAGAATCATGCTTTTCGTACGTCTAGGACGGCCTTAATCAGGTCTTCTGGCATGCCATCCATGTGCGCACCTCCTTATGAGGGTAAGATTGTGAATACATAGCGGATCAAATTTTATCGACAAGTTTTATAACCTGTTGTGATTGCGATCATCTAAGCTTAGCGATATCGACAATGAGTTAGGTTGGGCAGATGCCAAAATGACAACGGGTCTTCTTTTATTGGCTGCATTTGCGGCGTGCTACGCGATGTTGGCGCGATGGGTCTCGTCGACGGTTTTGACGGCGCCCATGGTCTTTATCGCTTTTGGCTTGTTGTTATCTCAAACCGGGCTGTTCCCTGTCGGCGATGCCGAAAGTATTTTACACCTCGTCGCCGAGGTCGCTTTGGTTTTGTTGCTGTTTTTGGATGCGGCGCAGATTAATCTTAGCGCGTTGCGTCAGCGGCATGTCTGGCCGCAAAGGATGCTGGTGATCGGCTTGCCGCTTGCGATTTTGTTTGGAAGCTTTGCAGCTTGGTTGTTTTTACCGCATTGGCCCATTTTCGCATTGTTGCTGTTGGCATCCATACTGGCACCTACGGATGCTGCTTTGGGCCAAGCGGTTATCACCAATCCCATCGTACCGGAACGTGTACGCCGAGCGTTAACTGTTGAAAGCGGGCTAAACGATGGATTGGCGCTGCCCGCCGTATTGCTTTTTGCTAGTCTGACCGCCGCTGCGATGGACCAAGATGGCTACAATTGGTTGGCATTTGGTGCCAAACAGTTGCTGTTGGGCCCACTTGCGGGGGCGGTGGTGGGACTAGGTGGCGGGACACTTCTTGTATGGGCGCAAAAAAAGAATTTAACCGCCGAGGCATTTGAAGCGGTCGGCACTATATCAATCGCAGGTGTTGCATATCTTTGTGCCACCGCTGTCGATGGCAATGGCTTCATCGCGGCGTTCGTTGCTGGGCTGTGTTTCGGCCATGCCGTCAAAGGTCGATGCAAATATGTTTATGAATTTACTGAAAGCGAAGGTCTGTTGCTGACCTGGGCTGCATTCTTTTTGCTGGGCCTCGCACTGCTCCCAGAAGCCCTAAATCATCTTTCATGGACAACTGTTGGAATTGCATTCGTAAGTCTTTTCGTCGTCCGCCCGCTCGCGATCTGGATATCATTGGTCGGCACCGACGCGTCTTTAACAACACGCTTGTTCTTTGGATGGTTTGGCCCGCGCGGATTGGCCACAGCCTTGTTTGCGCTGTTGGTTGTCCCACAAATCAATCAAGACCTCGCCGCCGCCCTGCTGGCCATCGCGATCAACATTGTATGGATGAGCGCCATCCTGCATGGCGTTACTGCACAACCTGCAGCCAAATGGTATGCCGCGCGCATCGCCGCAATGGGCGATTGCCCGGAAACAAAATCAGCTGAAATAAGTGCCAAGCCGCTTATCACACATCCAAACCCGGAAACCGATTTACCGTCTAAGCCATCTCTTAAATAAAGCTGCAGTTACAAAACTCAAAGGTTTTGCCGACCGGGTCCCTGGGAATAGCATGGGTCTCTAAAGTCGATCTTGTCCGGATGTCACCTGACAACCTGAAAGAATAGCTCCACCCAATAATGCTAGTCCTATTTTTCTACAAAAGCACAACACGTGCGAGCATCCTATAAATTAACCCAATAGTAGAATACAGTATCATTCGTGCTTTTGGTGTTGTCTATTCTTTCTAAAGTTAATGGTTCTAACCAACCAATATGAGTAAAGGTTAACGGTTACGTATAATCACGTACCCTCATTTGGCGAGTTTCCTGTTAGCTTTTTCGCTTGGGTCTCGATCAATGCAAAGCACTCAATTTTGCGCGCCCTGCAGGGGATATTCGGAGAAGATGCTATGAGAATTTCATCTCGGTTACCGCTCATTATCGTCATGTGTACGCTGATCTCGTCGATCGGTGTGGGGGCGGTTGTGTACTGGCGCGCTGCCGATGCGCTAGAGCAAAAGGCCATTAACAATTTAGTATCGTTGCGGGAATCACGGGCGGCTTCATTCAAGAATTACCTTCAAGGGATTGAGGAAGACCTGGCGTTGATTGCGCAAAGTCCGATTGTAAAAAATGCCTTGTTGGATTTTACTGTAGGATTTAACGCTCTCGGGACCTCTAAAGAACGGTCTGAGAAAACCCTCAAAGAATATTTCAACGCCGCTGATCCCGCAGGGAACGCTCTGGGGAAGATCAATTCAGCTCATAATTTGTATCAGTATCAGTATGCACATCAACGTCATCACGTTTGGCTAAACCTGCTCCGTGATTTGAAAGGGTACTATGATGTGTTTTTGGTAAATGCTGGTGGTGACGTCGTGTATTCCGCCACCAAAGAAGATGAATTTGCGACCAATCTGGTGACGGGACGTTGGAATAAAACCGAATTGGCCCGCACCATTGATGGGGCGAGCGATACCCCGCCGAACGTCAAAAGTATGTTCGCCGATTTCAAAAGGCACGGGCCCAGTGCCGATGCGCCAGCGGGCTTTATCTCTGAACCGGTATACAATAACGGTCGGTTCATTGGGGTGATCGCACTGCAAATGCCCATCGATCGGTTGAACAACATCATGCATGTCACGGCCGGTATGGGTGAAACGGGTGAAACGTACATCGTTGGCCAAGACACGTTGATGCGATCGGATTCCCGATTTGATAAAGAGCCATCAATACTGGTGACACCGGTCAATACCGTCGCAGTCGATAGGGCGCTGGTGGGTGAATCGGGTTATGCTGAAATGTACGATTACCGAGGTATCGAGGTTTTAGCCGCATACGGGCCATTTGATTTTAAAGACACGCGATGGGCATTAATGGCCGAGATGGATCAGGCAGAAGTGTATCAGCCGATCAGGGAACTGGGGCAGTTCATCATCATCGTTGTGATCATCACAGGGATGTCCGTTACGTTGATCGGCAGCATGGCGGCGCGGTCGGTGACCGATCCACTGTCGCGTGTCCGCGATGCCTTTGAGCAGTTTGGCCGAGACAAACGAAAAACCGGCGACATACCAGGCGTTAAACGCAACGATGAGTTGGGGGATATTGCACGCACGTTCTCAAGCGTTGCGGATCAGGTTTCTGAATTTATCGATGAACAAGAAAGCCAAGCGCAACAACTTGAATCCCAAGTCAACGAACGGACCCAAGACTTAGAAAAATCGCAGAATAAACTCGAAACCCTGGTGAAGCGGGGGATCGATATGAGCGGTGAACAATCCGAAGGTAAGCTGTTCGAAGCGATCCTGGACAGCGCCAAGGAACTCGCCCTCGCCGATGGTGGCACACTTTATCTTCGCCAAGATGACGAGCTTATTTTTGAAACCATGAAGACGGACTCGTTGGGCATTGCGCTCGGCGGCGCGACAGGTCAATCCATCGATCTGCCACCGGTACAGATGTATCAAGAAGATGGTGTCACCCCGAATGAAAAAAATGTCGCCAGCCACGCTGCGATGATGGGCCAAACGGTGATCATCGATGATGCGTATGAAGATGACCGTTTTGACTTCACCGGCACCCGATTGTTCGACGAGAAAACGGGGTATCGTTCGAAATCATTCTTAACGGTGCCGCTGCGCCCACGGGGCAAAGATGTCATCGGCGTGTTGCAGTTGTTGAACGCGCAAGATGCCGAAACCGGCGAGGTCATTCCGTTTGACCAAGAAGTTGTTGGCTTTGTTGAAGCCTTGGCGGCCCAGGCTGCGGTGGCACTCGATAATCAAAACCTGATCGAGGCACAGAAACAACTTTTGGATAGTTTCATCGAATTGATCGCGAGCGCAATTGATGCCAAGTCAGCGTATACCGGCGGGCACTGTCACCGCGTGCCAGAAATCGCAATGATGCTGGCCAAAGAAGCTGCTGATGCCAAGCAGGGCCCGTTTGCTGAATTTGATTTCGTTAATGAAGATGAATGGCGGGAATTTCGGATCGGGGCCTGGCTGCATGATTGCGGCAAAGTCACAACGCCCGAATATGTCGTCGATAAAGCGACGAAACTGGAAACGATCTATAACCGGATCAACGAAATCCGCATGCGGTTTGAGGTCCTGATCCGCGATAACCAGATCGCCCTGCTAGAAGCCCAGCTGTCGGGCGACACCCCCGACGAAGCTACGTTTGAGGCCGAACATACAAAGCTTATCGAAGAATTCGAATTTCTGGCAAAATGTAACATCGGTGGCGAGTATATGGACGAAGAGGAAATGGACCGTGTCCGCCAAATTGGGGACCGGAGCTGGACTCGCCATCTCAACGATCGGCTGGGTTTGTCGGCGAGCGAACTTGAACGGTTTGAGGGACAACCGGAACAGGCCCTGCCCGCAGTGGAAAAACTGCTCGATGATAAACCGTCGCATATTGTTAAGCGGCCCGATGGTGATGTGTTTGGTGATAACCCCCATGGCTTTGATATGGAAGTCCCAGAACACCTTTATAATTACGGCGAGGTTTATAATTTGTGTATCGCGCGCGGCACGCTGACCAACGAAGAGCGGTTTAAGATCAACGATCACATCATCCAAACCATCATTATGCTGAACGCCCTGCCGTATCCGAAGCACTTACAACGCATTCCTGAAATCGCAGGTAATCATCACGAAACCATGATTGGTACCGGGTATCCACGGAAATTATCCAAGGGTGATATGTCGATCCCGTCTCGGATTATGGCCATCGCGGATGTGTTCGAAGCCCTGACGGCATCGGACCGACCGTACAAGGCCGCGAAGACGCTTTCAGAGTCTATCAAGATCATGGGCTTTATGAAAAAAGATCAGCACATCGACCCGGAACTGTTCGATCTGTTCCTGACCAGCGGTGTCTACAAGGAATATGCGGAACGCTACCTGTTGCCCGAGCAACTCGATGAGGTGGATATTCAGGCGTATATGTAGGCGCGCGCTATCGTGCTGAAGGTAACTGCTGTTCCACCAACGTGACCCAGTACTGACACCCGACGCCCAAGATCTCATCGTTCAGATCGTAATGCGGATTATGTAACGATGCACTACATGGCCCCGTGTCGCCATTCCCAATCAGAATATAGCACCCGGGTTTTTGCTGCAGCATGCGGGCAAAGTCCTCGGATGCGCCGCAGGTGGGGCAATCCGGATCAACGCCAACTTCACCTGCCACAGTTTGTGCGGCACGGATTGCGGCATCAGTCTCGGTCGGTGAATTCACGGTCGGGACAAAATCATTTTGATAAAGCACATCGGCCTCTGCGCCATGGGCCGCACAAATGCCGGAGACGATTTCGCGCATGCGGCGTTCAATCGTGTGCTGGACGTCTGACGTCAGCGCACGGCAATCGCCCTTAATCGTAAACGTCGATGGGATGATGTTGCGCGCCCCATCGGTAAAGACTTCGGTGATCGACACCACGCCCCATTCACGCGAACTGAGTGACCGCGATACAATGGTCTGTAGGGCTTGGATAATTTCCGCTCCCACGATGATTGGATCAACGGTGCGTTCCGGCATGGATGCGTGACCGCCACGGCCATGGACCGTGATCTCAAACACATCCTCGGATGTCATGATGGTGCCTTTGCGGACCGCGAAATGCCCCGCAGGGATACCTGGCATATTGTGCATGCCATACACGGCGTCCATGGGGAATCGTTCGAACAACCCATCATCAATCATCGATAACGCGCCCAGGCCATCTTCTTCGCTGGGCTGGAAAATGAAATACACTGTCCCGTCAAATGTGTCGGACTCTGCCAGTATCTTGGCTGCACCCAGCAGCATCGACGTGTGACCGTCGTGGCCGCAACCGTGAAACACGTTCTCAACGGTCGATTTATGATCAAAGTCGTTGGCTTCTTGGATTGGGAGCGCATCCATATCGGCACGCAGCCCGATGGCGCGGTTACCACTGCCGCGGCGTAACACACCAACGACTCCGGTCTGGCCAATGCCGCGATGAACCTCGACACCAAATTCTTCTAGCAGCGCCGCGACCTTGTCCGACGTCCGGATCACATCAAAACCCAATTCAGGGTGACGATGGATATCGCGCCGCCAACTGGTCATGTCGGTAGTCAGGGGTTTGAGATCTGCAGCGGCATTATTCATATGGATTTCCTGTGTGATGCTGTGTTTTTTTATAAAGAATCTTTACCCAACAAAAAACCCCGGTGCTGAACACCGGGGTTTCTGTAACGTGTCTGAACTGTGCGGTTATTCGCGATTACCGAACAAGTGCAACAGCATCAGGAACATGTTGATAAAGTTCAAGTACAGCGAAAGTGCGCCCATCAGGCTTTTCTTGGAAGCCGTCTCGCCGCTGTCACCTTCGTAGTACGAAGACTTGATGCGCTGTGTGTCGTACGCGGTCAAACCAGCGAAGACCAGCACACCGATCACGGAGATCATGAACTGCATGGCTGAGCTTTCGAGGAACATGTTGACGATGCTCGCCAAGATAATCCCGATCAAACCCATCATTAGGAACGAGCCCATGCCGGTCAGGTCTTTTTTGGTTGTGTAACCAAACAAGCTGAGGCCTGCGAACGCGCCCGCCGAGATGAAGAACACCCGTGCGATGCTGGAATCCGTGTACGTGATGAAGATTGTCGATAGCGACACACCCATCACTGCGGCAAATGCCCAGAATACGATCTGTGCGGTTGCAGCACTCATTTTGTTGATGCCAAAGCTCAACGCCAGCACAAAGCCGAGCGGGGCCAGCATGACAACAAAGGACAAGCCCGACCCAAAGAGGGTCTGCATAAGAGCGGGTTGCGTGGAAACGACATAAGCCATCAGGCCGGTGATCGCGACACCTGCAGCCATGTAGTTATAAACGCCAAGCATATAACTGCGTAGGCCAGCATCAAGTGATGCGTCATACGCTTGCGAAGGGTTCATTCGCTGGGTGCGAGCACCATTGCGGTCGTTAGATCCGAAAGCCATTTCAAACTCCTGTTATCAGGTAACAATTACCTGAAATGAAAATAGGGTATGTACCCCCCACATTTCAACGGTAAGTGGGGCAACTTAACAAAATTTCATGAATAACGAAACCATTGAAAAACAACGATTTTTAGTCATTTCGCAGATATGGGGCTGTTTTCATCCCTAAAATCCGCCACGATCCGGCCAATCCAAACCCGATTGTGGCCGCCAAAGCCAAAACGACAGTCATTCCCGCATCTATCGGCAGCCACACCCAATCCATCCGCATCAGGAACGTAATCACCCCCCACGATGCCAATGTGCCAACGCCGACAGCAGCCAGTCCGGTGATTAAACCCAGCACGCCATATTCTAAAATGAACATGGCTGCGATGCGGCGACGGGTCGCGCCCAAGACTTTAAAGACGACCGCATCAAACGTGCGGCGACGCTGCCCAGCGGCCAAGGCCCCTGCCAGCACAATGGCACCCGCGATCACGGTGACCCCGGCGACGGAACGGATCGCGCCACTGATGCCCTCTAATAACTTGGCGGCGGCCTGCAGGGCTTCGCGCACCTGCACGGCAGATACATTATCGAACGCATCGGTGACGGCGCGTTCCAGAACTTTTTCCGCATCGGGTGTCGCGTTGGCAGCAGCGATGTGGGTGTGCGGTGCGCCTTCTAAAACACCCGGCGAAAGCACCACGGCGAAATCGAACCGCAGCGATCCCCAATCAATATCACGCAAGGATGCGATCTCGGCTTTGATCTCGCGACCCAACACATTGATGGTGAGCGAATCACCGACCCCGACGCCAAAACCGTCCGCCAATTTGGAATCAAAACTGATCAACGGCGGCCCGGCATAATCGCTTGGCCACCATTCGCCGGCAACCAGTTCAGTGTTCGGCTTCATGGCAGCGGTCGAGCTAAAAGCACGGTCACCGCGCAGCGCCCATTGGTTTTCAGGCGGCACGTTTTTTGGATCGGCGGCAACGCCATTGATTTCAACGATGCGCCCCCGCACCACGGGCTCGCGGATCAAACCCGAAACCCCGGGTGTGGTGTTCACAATGCGATCGAACTCTTCGACCTGATGCGGTTGAATATCGATGAAGAAATAGGCCGGCGCTTCGTTGGGCAGGCGTTCAGATATCTGCTGCGACACGTTGCCTTCGATTTGGATCACGGCGACTAAAACCGACAGTCCCAGGCCCAATGATAAGATCACACCCGGTGCGGCGGACCCAGGGCGATAAACGTTTGCCAAGACCAACCGCAACAGCGCGTTGCTGGGTTTTAACCTTCGGCTCACGGCGATCAGTGCGGCCCCGGTCAGACGCAACAGACCAAATGTCGCCAATGCACCCAAGATGAACCAAAATGCAAAGCGCGGATCGGTCGCGGTGAAAAACACCAGTGCCGCCAAGATGGCGATCCCGACACCAATCCAGACCAGAAAAAATAATGGCGGGCGCTGCGCCAATGGCTGCGCGGCGGCGCGGAATAAATCACGCGGCGATACCTGACGTGCGCGACCGATGGGCCACAGTGCTGCCGTGATCGCAATCACCACACCGAATGCGGCGGCGGCGATGATGGCGCTGGGATATAGGGCGATCTCGGGTCGTACCGGAAGCGTATCGGCAAAGGTGCCCAGCAATGCAGCTGGCAGTGCGATCCCCCCGACAATCCCGACCACGATGCCAATCCCGGCCAGGCACAAAAGCTGCAGCAGATAAATGCTGACGATCAACTGTGAATCAGCGCCCAGACATTTGAGGGCAGCGATGGTGCGTGTTTTGCTTTCAAGATATGCAGTGACAGCGCGGGTGATGCCAACGCCGCCGACCAACAATACGGTATAACCCACAAAGCTCATGAACAGGGTCAGACGGTCGATGAAACGTTGCACGCCGGGAGCGGCCTCGTCCGTGCCGCGAATGCGCCATCCGGCATCGGGGAATGCGGTGGTTAAATCTTCACGCCAAGCCTTGGTATCGGTTCCTGCAGGTAATGTCAGACGATAGTAATGGCGGATCAGGCTGCCGGGCTGTATCAGGCCAGTCGCTTCCAGGGCGTCTGTGGCGATCATCAGCCGGGGCCCAAAGTTCACCATGTTGGTGACGCGGTCGGGTTCCTTGTCGATGGTGCCCGCGATGCGGAACTGGGCTTTGCCGACCCGCACCAGATCACCGATCTCGACTTCCAGCTTTTCCAAAAGGTTGGGGTCAACCAGAGCCCCGGCGTGGCCATCACGCATGGCCAACGCATCCTGCACCCTGGCCGTAGGGGTCATTTTTAATTCACCCGCCAGCGGATACATATTATCAACGGCCTTTAACTGAATTAATGTGCGTTCCTTGGTCCCCACGGTGGAAACCGCCATCGCGCGCATGCCGACGGCTTTTGAAATCGCGTCCGACGTTTGATCAAGGTAGGCATATTCCTCGGCAGATGTGGGGCGATGCACCAAGCGCAGTTCAACATCACCGCCCAACAATTGTTTGGCATCGGCCCGCAACCCACCAATGATCGCTGAACTGGACCAGCCAACGGCGGCAATTGCGCCGACGCCTAATGCCAGGCACGCTAAGAACACGCGAAAGCCTTTGATGCCACCGCGCATTTCGCGCTGCGACAAGCGCCATGCCAGGGATAAATTTGTCATGTGAATGCCCTAGTCCGCTGCAGCGACGATGGAGGTATCGTCTGCAACGATTTTGCCATCCGCGATGGAAATCCGCCGTCCGCATTTATCGGCCAAGCGCATTTCATGGGTCACCAAAACAAGCGTTGTGCCATTGCGATCATGTATTCCAAACATCAGGTCCATGATCTTCTCGCCCGTCTCGCCGTCCAAATTTCCCGTCGGCTCGTCGGCCAAAATCAATGCGGGGCGCGGTGCCAGGGCACGGGCCAGGGCGACGCGTTGTTGTTCACCGCCCGATAATTGTCCCGGATAATGGGTGATGCGATGGCCGAGACCGACTTCGGTGAGTGCTTCTTCGGCGCGGTTGAATGGGTCATCCCCCCCGCTGAGTTCCAACGGCAGCGCGACGTTTTCCAGTGCCGTCATGTTGGGGATCAAATGGAAATCTTGGAACACGATACCGATGGTGTTCCCACGGACCTTTGCCAACTCGTCTTCGCTTTTGCCATCGAACGTGATATCTGCGACACGGACGGATCCTTTGGTTGCGCGTTCCAATCCGGCCAAGATCATCAACAGTGATGTTTTGCCAGACCCGGACGGCCCGACAATTCCTACGGTTTCTCCCTGACCGACAGTTAAGTCGATACCGCGCAAAATCTCTACCGGGCCAGCATCGCTCGACAAGGTCAGTTCGACATCGTTAAGTTGAATCAGTGAAGAATCTGCAGACGTCATGTTTAATTCCGGTTTCTCATGCGTATATAGGTCGAGTGGCATAATGATAGGGCCCAGTTATTTGATGGATATGCGCCAAATTCTAAGAAATTCAATGCACGGTCTTGTGATCGCACTTTGCGTCACGGTTATCTCATTTACGGCGCAGGCCGCGAATTCGATCACCCTTGTGGTTTTTGGTGATAGTTTGAGTGCCGGGTACGGCCTGGAAAAAGCGCACGCGTTCCCGACCCGATTGGGCCAGGCGCTGGATGCCAAGGGCTATGACGTCAACGTCGTGAACGCGGGTGTGTCTGGCGATACGACCGCTGGTGGGCGGTCCCGGTTGGCCTGGACGTTGGGCGAAGACGTTGATGCGGTGATTTTGGAACTGGGGGCAAATGATGCGCTGCGCGGTCTGGGCACCGAACAGGCGTACCGGAATCTAGCCGCCATGCTACAGGTTTTGGCCGACAAGAATATCACCGCATTGTTAGCGGGTATGCGCGCGCCGCCCAACATGGGTGAAGATTATGGCAAAGCCTTTGATCAGGTGTATCAGCGCTTGGTGGCCGAATTTGATGTGGTGTTCTATCCGTTTTTTTTAGAAGGCGTCGCGGCAAATCCAGCGTTGAACATAGAAGACGGCATTCACCCCAACCCGGCTGGCGTTGATGTGATTGTTGATCGCATCCTCCCCGATGTTGAAACCTTGTTAAAAAAGGCTGGTGCCAATGTCGGTGGTGCCTCGTGAGTTATTTCCAAATTGCGTTTTCAAACTCCGATGATCCAGCGGCGATCTCTTCTGAGCTTTGCGATGGGTTGAGTGCAACAAAAGGCTCACCCCTCAACAGTGTCGAGCATGGTGGCCTGGGCGTGTTGTACGCAACCGATGTGGTCGGCGATCAGCTCCAAAACATCGTGGCGTCACTGAAGCTGGCCACGGGTGTCGATATTTGGATCGGCACGTTGGGGGTGGGTGTCGTGGCTAACGAGCGCGCGGCGTTCGATCGGCCCGCCGCCGTCGCGATGATTTTGGATATCCCGTCGAGTGATTATCGCATGCTACCGATCAGCCCGATCCCCGGCAGCCTGCCCGAAGATGTTCAGCAATGGGTTGAGACCGTTCGCCCAAGTAGCGGCCTTGTTCATGCCGACCCCTCGTCGCCGACCATTGCGACCATGATCGAAGGCATTGCGGAACGCACCGGGGCGTATTTGGTTGGTGGCCTGACGTGTTCACGCGGCCCCCAGCATCAATTGGCAGGCGATGTGGGCAGCGGTGGATTATCGGGTGCTTTGTTTTCGCCCGATATTGCGGTGACGGCGGGACTGTCGCAGGGCTGTAGCCCGCTTGGCCCAACGCGACAGATCACAGCCGGCGAATCCAACATTGTGTATGAGCTGGATGGACGTCCGGCGATTGATGTTTTCAAAGAAGACATCGGCGAAATGCTGGCCCGCGACCTGCAGCGCGCGGCAGGCTATGTGCATGTGGCGTTTCCTGTCAGCGGGGCCGACACGGCGGATTACATGGTGCGCGATTTGATGGGGATTGATCCCGAAAGCGGCTGGCTCGGTGTTGGTTCGGAAATCACGGTCGGGGATCGGATAATGTTTGTGCGCCGTGATCCGGTGAGTGCGCAAAAAGATCTGGGCCGGATGTTACGCGACGTCAAAAAACGCCTGCCCGGTCCGGCGCGTGGCGCGATTTATATATCGTGCGTGGCGCGTGGCCCCAGCATGTTTGGCGACGAAGAAACCGAGGCCGAGATCGTCTCGGACGGTTTGGGTGGGACGCCGGTGATTGGTTTCTATGCCAGCGGCGAAATCTGCCACGACCGGATTTATGGTTATACCGGCGTGCTGTTGGTGTTTGGGTGATCTGCGTCACTTGACAGTTGGGGGGCGCTGCACCCATTTAAACGCCAGCCAGAAACACCCTCTCGACGAACTTCCAAGGACCTCTCCATGCACATGAATACCCTCGGCCGGACCGACATCCGGGTTAGCCGCATTTGCCTCGGCACCATGACGTTTGGCGCGCAAAACGACCAAGACTCCTCTTTTCGTTTGATGGACATCGCGTTTGAGCGTGGTGTGAATTTCTTTGATTCCGCCGAAATGTATTCGTTCCCGGCCAGCGCCGAAACTCAGGGTAAAAGCGAAGAAATTTTGGGGGCTTGGATCAACGCACGAGGGTTGCGCGATAAAGTCGTGATCGCAACCAAGGTGACGGGACCCGGTGGGCGGTTCGAACATATCCGGGGCGGTGATTTGAAATTCACCCGTGCCCAGGTGGCCGAGGCCGTTGATCTCAGCCTGAAGCGCATGGGCACCGATGTCATCGATTTGTATCAGACGCATTGGCCGGAACGCGGTGCGAACTATTTTGGCAAACGTGGCTATAGCCACGATCCAGCCGATACGGATTGGACACCCATTGCCGAGGTCGTGGCCGCGATGGAAGAACAAGTCCAGGCCGGGAAAATCCGCGCCTTTGGCGTGTCCAACGAAACGCCGTGGGGTGTCATGGAACATTTACGGTTGGGCGGTGAAGGGTCAACTCGTGTCGCTGCGATTCAAAACCCCTATAACCTTTTAAACCGGACGTTCGAAGTCGGCTTGGCCGAAATGGCGATCCGCGAAGATGTTGGTCTTTTCGCCTATTCGCCGCTGGGCTTTGGCGCGCTGACGGGTAAATACCTGGATGGTCCTGCGCCCAAGGGCAGCCGCCTTGATCTGTTCCCCGACTTCACCCGTCATTTCAAACCGCGCGGGATTGAGGCGACGCGGCGTTATGTTGATCTCGCGAAACAGCACGGCATGGACCCGACGATCATGGCGTTGGCGTTTGTGAATTCGCGTCCGTTCCTGACTTCAAACATCATCGGGGCAACGACCGAAGAGCAGATCAATATCAACATCGATTCCGATGATGTGACTTTAAGCGATGAGGTCCTTGCCGCCATCGACGAGATACACGAGGATCTTCCCAACCCCGCTCCATAAGTTCAGGCGCCCCCGCGATGTTGAGATTGTTTGTTGCCATCCCGATCCCGGACGATTTACGTCAGCGATTGTTGGCGATCTCGTCAGGTGTGCAAGGGGCCAAGTGGGTGCGGCCAGAGGGTATGCACATCACGTTGTTCTTTGCGGGCGAAATGGACCACGACCAGGCCAATGATTTGGACTCGGAACTCGAAGCCGTACAAATGCCACCGTTCGAGTTGTCGTGCCGGGGCTTGGGATATTTCGAGCGCGGGTCCCGCATCAAATCGGTATGGGCCGGGATAGAGCCGAGTGATGCGCTGGTATATCTCCATGACCGGGTTGAAACCGCTGCGGTCAAAGCGGGCTTCAAGCGTGAAGAGCGCAAATTCAAACCTCACATCACGTTAGCCCGGTTAAAGGGCGGGCGGGCCGACGACATCGGCCCCTGGATCGAAACCCACGATCATTTATCCGCGCCGCCGTTCACGGTGGATCGCTTCACACTCTATCGCTCACACCTGGCGCGCGAGGGTGCGATGTACGAGCCGATGGTGGATTACGCGCTGAGTAGCAATCCCTTAATGGATTCCGAATCAACCTGAATTTAGGATGGCGTGATTTGACGGCGTTAGTTTGAATTCGTCAGTGACCGTGCAACACGAAATCCGACTTCATGGCTTCCAATTTCTGAGTGCATTGCACTGCGGGAAGCGGAACGCAATTCTTTTGGAGAACTCCACCAGGAACCGCTGCGGATAAGTCGTGTGCGGCAGGTGCCTATGTTGGTCCACGCGGAGCCATCATCAGGGGCACCATCATAATGAAAAAAATCCACTGGATGACAATCTTCTAGCCATTCATCAACATTGCCGTGCATATCATGAAGACCAAAGCCATTGGCGCGGAAGCTGCCCACGGGGGCGGTTTTTATTTCAAAGCCATCATTACATTCTTTGTTGTTATCGTCTTTATCGGCGAGGCTGAGATCAGCGCCGTTGCCGTAAATGCACATGTCGCGTTTCAGGTTGCCGAACGAATAAAGTGTGTCCGTCCCGGCGCGCGCCGCATATTCCCATTCGGATTCACTCAGAAGTCGGTAGGACTGGCCTGTAATATCGCTCATCCAGGCCACATACGCCTTGGCATCTTCCCAGGTGACGCAGGTCACCGGGTCACGGCCTGTTTGATCAAAGCCAGGGTTTTGCCAATTGACCACGGCGTCTTGTTCAGAAGAATTATAAATTGTCCTACCGCACCCATCGATTATTTTCCGATTGGTCGCACGTGAAAATGCTGCGTATTGGTCTCGTGTCACTTCATACTTTCCGACGGCAAAGCTTCTCGGAATAGTCACTTGATGGACAGGGACTTCGTATTTTTCGCCAGCCCCATTTAAATCACCCATGCGAAAACGGCCCGCCGGGATCACCACCATTTCGGGACAGTCATCACAGTCTTTAAATGTGCTGCCCGGTTGGAACGCAGATGGGGTGGAATCTGTTGGTGCTGCGGCGGCATTGGCCGTCGGCGACGTTGCGGCATAAACCGAAGGCGCTGCGGCCGGGGGTGCAGAAGATGGGCTCAGCAGATATCCGATGACATACGCCTCACGCCCATCCAGATCGAGCCGATACCACTGTTTCCCCTCAACCATTGTTCGGCCTGTGACGTCGACTTCAGTACCTGCCTTTAATCTGCCGATTTTATCGGCCTGAGCTGAAGGTTGCGCCCGAACATTTGCCGTGCGGAGTACGGTCAGGATTTCATCCAGTGTTTCCACCCCTGATGATGATAGAGATGATGATGCAGGAGCGGATACAGTCGATGATGGCAGCGTTGCGGCCATTCGGGGTTGCGTCAGTTTCGCTGCGATTGTGCAGTTTCAGGATGCGGCTCGCCACCTTTGAAGACCTGACCGAACAGGCTCTCGTGGAAACTGGGTTCGGGGCCTAGGCTGGAAACAGCTTTCCCATCGATGGAAACACCTTTGGCGACGTCGCGAAAGAATTTCAAATAGCTCTCTTTATTGCCAGCAGATATTTGGAACGTAATATTCCCATAGGTTTCTTGTTCGTTCAAAATGAGACCGTATTTGCTAGCAAGCGCGTGAGCACCGTTTTCAAGGTAGATATGCGTGTAGGCATTTTCAGTTGTTCGCAGGACAGCAATATCTAACCAATCGCTATTATCGGATTCTTCGGGGCGTTCCTGCACCAGAACCAATCCGTCGCCGATACGCATCGCATAATATGCACTTCCGCCTGTGCTATAATATTGCTCTGTGGCATTCCATGATATGGATTTACAAATAGACCTCATGTATTCCAGGTCTTTTTTTGCTTCCTCTGACGTGACGGGACAGTATAAACCGTCGGAAATCTCGCTGATTTGTTAGCTGTCCGCACGGGTGACGATTTGCTTGTCTATTTGAATGCAACCCGCGAGTAGAAAAAGCGCCGCTACGATTATCGTAAATTTCATGTGATGCCCCCCGGCAGATATAAGCTTATCATAAATATAAATGCAGACGTTTTCTATGCTGATGTCGGCGCGATAAATTATGTGTGAGTAAACAAGGAATATGAAGTCACATGGATCTCAAACTGGGCGGAAAATGTGCACTGATTACAGGGGCAACGGCGGGCATCGGTGAAGCTGCTGCAAAGCTGTTCGCTGCCGAGGGTGTGCGGCTTGTTCTCTCAGGGCGGCGTGAAGATGCGTTGAAGACATTGTCCGAGGCGATTGCCGCTTCGGGCGCGCCTGCACCAGCGATCATCGCCGGAGAACTGGACAGCGCCGATGGGTGCGAAAAGATCGCCGCCGAGGCATTGGATATCACCGACGGTCAGATCGATATCTTGTTTAACAATGCGGGGGCGTCGATGCCGCTCGATAATCCTTGGGATGACGCCAAATGGGATGCTTCGCTGCAACTTAATTTCGCCGCGTCGCGCCAGATGAGTGCTGCGATTGTACCGGGCATGCAGACGCGGAAATGGGGCCGCATCATTAACACCACGGGTGCGATGGTAACGCCTGTGCCCAACGCCGCGATCCCCGCCAAAGCCGCCCTTCAATCCTGGTCGCGGAGCCTTGCGATCCAGCTCGCCCCCGATGGCATCACGGTGAACACAATCGCGCCGGGTCGAATTGATACAGAGCAAATCAGAAACAAACTGCACCCCACCGAAGAAAGCCGTCAGGCCTTCATCGATCGGTTCATCCCGGCGGGGTATTTTGGCGAACCAGAAGACTTAGCAGTCCTCGCCGTTTTCCTCGCATCGCCCTTGGCAGGATACATCAACGGTGCCGCCATCCCCGTCGATGGCGCGATGCTGCGGATTACTTAAAGCCCCAGTAACCCTGGAAGCTCAGTCATGTCATCGAACACCAGATCGGCTCCGGCGGCGCGGAGTTTATCGATATCATCGGTGGTGCGGTGTGATGCGCCGATGAAACCGAACGCGCGTATCCCTGCCCGCTTGGCACCCAACACGCCGACGGCGCTGTCCTCAATCACGGTGCATTCGGATTCTTTTGCGTTCATGCGCATGGCCGCGAAATGGAACAAATCGGGGGCCGGTTTGGGATGAGCGACAAGGCGACCTGAAAACAAATGGGGATCGAAATATTTGATCAGGCCTGTCAGTTCCAGATTCTTTTTGATCTTGGCAGGCGGACCGGACGAGGCGACACATTTTGGAACCGCGATTAATTTTTCCAACGTCGCTTGAATACCGGGGACGGCCTGTAAATCCGCTTCGAAGGCTTTGACATCGAGTGCGCGCAGTTGATCTTCGAAATCATCAGGCAGATCGATACCTTCGTCTTCAACCATTTTGATCACGCCCGGAATGGTGCCGCCCGCGAACCGTTGCACGCTTTCCATCGCGGTGATCGGATAGCCATGACGGGTGAGCAATGCGGCGAGCACGCGGTTGGCGATGATCTCGCTGTCGACCAGCACGCCGTCGCAATCAAAAATGACAACCATATGTGCAGCCCTACAAATGCGTATCGCGGATATGCGCGAGCAATCCGTTAGATGCGGCATCAATCATATCGAATACGTTGGCGAACCCGCCGTCTCCACCGTAATAGGGGTCGGGGACTTCTGTTTCACCGACATTGGGTGCGAACGACAAAAACATATGAATTTTATCAGAATGCTTGGCCGGACTCATGGCGGTCAGCGTATCAAAATTATTGGTGTCCATGGCGATGATGAAATCAAAGTCTTTGAAATCGCTGTCGCGGGTCTCACGCGATTTCAGATCATCGATCATAATGCCGCGACGTTTTGCTTCTTGGCACGCGCGACGATCAGGGGGATCGCCCCGGTGCCAGCCGCTGGTGCCGCAGGAATCGGTTTCGATTTTATCCGATAACCCTTCGCGGGCGACCAGATCTCGGAACACACCCTCGGCGGTGGGTGAGCGACAGATATTGCCAAGACAAACGAACAACACACGGATCATAGAGGGTTTCCTTGGCAAGATAGAGCGGGCGACTATGCTGTTTGATTATCATGACCCCGCGCACGCGCGGCAAGGGACAGCTTTATGAAACTCGACCGAAATGCATCGATTGTCATTCTGACCGGGGCCGGTATTTCCAAGGAATCAGGCTTGGATACGTTTCGTGACGAAGGCGGTGTGTGGTCAAAGGTCCGCATCGAAGACGTTGCCACGCCCGATGCTTACATTGCCAACCCGGACCGGGTGCATGAATTTTATAACATGCGGCGGGCTGCGGTCTTGGATGACAGCCTGCATCCTAACGCCGCGCACGCAGCGCTTGCCGAATTAGAACAGCATTGGCCAGGAAATGTGTTGGTCGTAACGCAGAACGTCGATGATCTGCATGAACGCGCGGGTTCGGAAAATCTGATTCATATGCACGGCGAATTGTTAAAATCTCGCTGTACCGCGTGCGGCGATATCAGTGACTGTCGCCAGGATTTATCGGTCAACAGCGTGTGTGATGCATGTCATGCGACGGGTACGGTGCGTCCGCACATCGTGTGGTTTGGTGAAATGCCGATGCAGATGGATGACATTCACGATGCCTTGGCGGATGCCGGATTGTTCATATCCATCGGCACGTCGGGCAACGTGTATCCAGCGGCGGGGTTCGTCGATGTCGTCCGCGTTGCGGGTACCGGGCAAACGGTGGAACTGAATCTAGAACCCTCAAGCGGGGCGACGCATTTCGATGATAGCCGTTATGGCCCGGCGACAGAGATCGTGCCCGCGTTCGTAAGGACGTTGTTGGAAAACGCCTAACTGCCTTCTAGGCGGACACCGTCGAAGCGAGATAAATTATTGACTTTGATAATGCTCCGTAAGCGTTTGCCGTATTCCTCTGGTATCTCTGAATACGCCTTCAGGTAACTTGTGAGCGCGAGGCCGTTTGGCGTTTTACCGCCATCGCGGGCTTTGGCCCGCGCGGTCCGAAGCTTCTTGTAGGCACTGTGGGTATTAATATTCAGCATGTAAAAACGCACGCTGTGCGTGATGCTTTTGTATTTGATGACTTTAAATCCCTCGGCCTTTTTCGGTGCAATACCTGGAACATCTTCGTCGTAGGTCCGCATGCCGAAAAAATTGTTTCCCTTGCGCGCAAACCGCGATGATCCCCAACCGCTTTCAAGGGCGGCCTTGGCAAGGACAAGAGATGCGGGAATGACATCGACGCGCTTTAACAGGACATCCACGTTGCCGACCTCGACATCGTATTTTTCGTACAACGACGTAGGTGCATCGGCAGGATCATCGGTAATTTTTTTCCGTTCGATCCGAATATTGTCATTCTGCGCGGCGATGATCGGCAGCATGATTTTAAAGAACGTGGCTTTTTTCTCGTTCACGTCTTTGATTCTGTTCAGATCCACGTCGAGTGACTTGATAAAAACGGCGGGCACACTTTTCGTTCGTCCGACTTGATCCAGGCTATAATCCAGCGCCCGGTCAATATCGCGCGCGGTTAACCCGGGGAGTGCGGCGATCTCTTCGGCGGTTTTTGGGGCTTCTTCCAGATCATCGATATTTTCATCACCGCCCGACACGATGAACGCGATGGCTGCGATTGAAATGAACACGGCAACGATGATGCTGCGTAAGTTCTTGCTCTGCTTGTCTTGGTTGTCGTGCGCGGCCATGCGTTAATGCTCCCAGATATTCATCTTATTGGTATCAGTTGCGGTCTTATGTCTCAAACAGACGAAACATCGGCATCCGAAGATTTAAATGCCCTGCTAGAACGTGTGCGCGCATGTGAAATTTGCAAGGCTGAATTGCCATTAGGGCCCCGCCCCGTGGTCCGGGCTCAGGCGACGGCTCGGATATTAATTATCGGTCAGGCGCCGGGGACCAAGGTCCATGAAACGGGTATTCCCTGGGATGACCCGTCGGGTGATCGGCTTCGGGAATGGCTGGCTTTAGATAAAGACACATTTTATGACGACAGCCGCATCGCCATCGTGCCCACGGGCTTTTGTTATCCAGGCCGGTTCGATAAAGGCGGAGACCGCCCGCCGCGCCCGGAATGTGCACCCCAATGGCACGGGCCAATCTTGTCGCACCTTAAGGATATCCGTTTAACCTTGTTGGTGGGCTCCTATGCCCAGGCGGTATACTTGGGCAATGACAAAAAACGGACCCTGACAGAGACAGTGGCCGCTTGGAAAAGCTATATGCCCGCCTATTTACCGACGCCACACCCCAGTTGGCGAACCAAGCATTGGGCCAAGAAAAATCCATGGTTTGAGGCCGAATTGGTACCTGAAATCCGCCAATTGGTGAGCAAAATTCTATAAACATCTCATCTGCACCGGGATTACTTGACAGCGCGCCCTGTTCAGCGCCATTGTGCGCTTACAAATAAGATCAGTCCATTGAACGCGATTGGTTAATATGGAATTCCATTAGGGGTTCCAAGAGTGTAACCGGATTGTGGGCGGCGTGACGGGGGCCCATGCATACGATCACCGATAACGACCTATTTCATCGACTCGCGTTTGATAATCCGTGGTGGGAATTCACGGACAAGACCCGTATTGCCTTTAAAAACCCAGCCAAACGGGCGTTTTTTCCGGCGTTTTCCAATCGTGTAAAGCAGGCGGGAACGGGCAGTGTTTTGGTGCTCGCAGGCCCACTTCGTGCTGGCAAAACCGTTATGATGCGCCAAATGGTTGCGCAGTTGATCGAACAGGGCGTGAAACCCACCAGCGTGATGTATTGCTCGTTAACGACGCCAAGTTATACGGCGGCCAACCTCAGTGTTTTGTTTGAGATGTTTTGCCGCCGGTATCGCCATGGACCTAACGCTGAGATTTTCGTATTTTTTGATGAAGTCCAATACGCCAAAGACTGGGAAAAGCAGCTGTTGCAACTGGCCAAAATGCGGCCAAACGCAAAAATTGTCGGTGCCGTTTCGTCGTCCTCGCCATCCTTGGTGACCGGTGATGTGGTGCAAGACGGTAAGATGGAAATCTTTATCTTACCGCCGCTGACATTTTTAGAATTCATGCGGTTCCGTGGGTCCGAAGAAAAACTTTTTGATACGGCGACGACGGCCAAAAAAGGGTCCATGTCGTTGGTCCCGAACGGGCTGACTGCACTCAACCAAGAATTCCAGCGTTATGTGAATTTCGGTGGATTCCTGGAAGGGATTTTATCGGGCAAGGACGGTGTCCCCGCCCCGACGTTTATGCGCGACGGCGTCGCGGACCGGGTGTTGCACAAAGATTTGGCATCCCTGAACGGGGTCAATGATCCGCAAGAGCTTAACCGACTGTTCGGCCTGCTGGCGTTCAACACGGCACGCGAAATGTCGATGGATGATCTGGCCAAGGGCACGGGCATTGCGAAAAACACGCTTCGGAAATATCTCGATTATCTGGAACAGGCCTTTCTGATCCGCCGCATCAATCGCGTCGACCGTGATGGTCAGCGATTCCAGCGCCAGGTGTTCTTTAAGGTCTATTTGACCAGCCCATGTTTGTACGCGGCCTTGTTCGCACCAGTCCCGCCATCGGATCAGTTTTTTCAACGATTGGCTGAAACCGCGTTGGTGTCACAATGGTTGGGGTCAGAATCGATTGCCAACCTGTATTATGCCAGTTGGCGCGGCGGTGCCGTTGATCTGCTGACGTTGGACCCTGAAACCGGCCAGCCTGATCATGTCTATGATTTGGATTGGCAAAATACCTATGTGCGCACCGATAAGCGGCCCGATCAATTGGTGACGTTCGTCAAAGAAAATAACCGTGCTGCGACCAGTTACGTTCTGACCGGCAGCATTGCCCGGACCGCGACCATGAAGGGGATCAACATCACCCTGGCCCCATTGTCATTGTATACGTATTGGGTTGAACGCGATTCCAGTATGCGATCCGTTCAAAAGGTTGCGAGCTAAATCAGATCGAGCTTTCCGATCCGTCTTTGGAATTCAGCGCACCGGAAATTTGAGTGGCGTAGTTGCCGATCACAAAGCCTGCAAAGCCAAAACAAATAAATAACACGGCACCGCCAAGGGCTTGGATTGATCCGCTGTGATAGAAAAGACCAAAGCAGGCAACGCCAGCGATCACCAAAAGTCCCGCGAAAATAAACAGTACCATGCGCATGGACGGCACTCCCTCGTTCTTTTTTTAAGAGCACATTTTTCTTAGACAGAGCTTAGGCAATAATAGGTTCAACGGTCAACCTATGTGACGTGTGCTATGTGACGCAGGTCCGCACGGCAATGTTATTGGGGGCCATTTTCGCCTGGTCCGTCGATGCGATGACGGGCGAGCAGACGGGGCAAGGCGGTGCCTGCCAAAATCGTAGCACCCAACAAAAATATGGCTGACATCAGGGCGATGGTGTCCATTCGGATTCCGTGATCGATGGCGACGCCCATCATCGGGGGTGACAGGGCACTGGCAAAAACCATCAACGCCCAGACCAGCGCTTTGATCGCGCCTAAATGGACAACGCCATAAAGCTCGGCCCAGATCGCACCCCCCGTGACCGTCGCGGCCCCGCCTGATAATCCAAACAGGGCCATGAATATCGCCCCCGCAATGGGCGCGTCAGATTGGCTGAGAATGAGCAGACCCGCAGATGCTGGGAGTAGAAATAGGCGGACCAATTTGGTCGCACCCCAGCGATCGACAGCGACACCGGATGCGATCGCCGCACCCATTTGGACACCCGCAAAGATGACAAAGAAACTGGCAAACACGGCGAGGCCCCATCCTTTTTCGGTAACCAGATGCACTTGGTGGAAAAACACCCCGGTGCCAATGAACGGCATCGCCAGGACCGTTGGGATCAGTACATAGAATTTGGGGTCGCGCAGCACTTGGCCGCGTGTCCATCCCGACAGCACACTTCGACCCAACGTTGTTTGGTTTTCTTCGACAAGTGCGGCGTGACGGTGATGGTGCCCGCGCAGCAACCACATGAGTAAGGGAAAAAGACCACACAAGATGATGGCCCCCAACGCCAGCCACATATCCTGCCAGCCGATGGTGGTGATGATGGCAACGACAATGATCGGAAATACCGCCTCTCCGGCGGGAAAACCCATGGACGCAACGCTGACGGCCTTGCCGCGATGGGCATCGAAATACCGCCCCATCGACACAAACGCGATGTGTGACATCAACCCCTGCCCGGTCAACCTGAGCGCAAAGATTGCCAGCACCAATGTGATCGGGCCGATCACATGTGCCATCCCAATGCATGCGGCGCCCAAGCCGACGATGACGCAGGCGGTAAAGACGCGAAGATCTACATCATCGATTTTACGACCCAGCCATATCAACAGCACCGCACTTGATGTCGTGCCGATGGCATACAACAGGCCAAAATCACCATGGCTGAGATGAAACGCTGCCCTGATTTCGCCTCCCGAAAGTGCGATAAAAAATGTTTGACCGAACGACGAAAAGACGGCGGCTAAAAACCCAAAGGCTAGAAACCGTTTATGCTGAACAAAAAAGTTCAGTGTCACCCCTTCTGTTTGCCGAGCAACCGCAGGCGTAGAGCGTTCAAGCGGATGAAGCCCTCGGCATCACGTTGATCGTAAACGGTGTCTTCTTCGAACGTCACGATGGCTTCGTCATACAATGACAACGGTGATTTGCGTCCCGTGATGATCACGTTCCCTTTGTACAGCTTCAGACGCACGGTCCCGGTGACACGTTCGCACGCCTTATCGATGGCGGCTTGCATCATTTCACGTTCAGGTGCGAACCAAAAACCGTTGTAGACCATCTCGGCGTATTTTGGCATCAGTTCGTCTTTGGTGTGCATGGCGCCGCGTTCCAGCGTGATGCTTTCCATCGCGCGTTGGGCATGGAACAGCACAGTACCGCCCGGTGTTTCGTATACACCGCGCGACTTCATGCCGATGAAACGGTTTTCAACGATATCGATGCACCCAACACCGTTACGGCCACCCAACGTGTTCAGTTTTTCGAGCAGCGTTGCGGGGGACATTTTTTTGCCGTTGATGGCAACCGGATTGCCCTGCTCAAAATCGATGGTGATTTCTTCGGGGGTGTCAGGCGCATTCATCGGCGTGACCATGCGGGTCAGAATCAGATCGTAGTCAGGTTCAATCCATGGGTCTTCGAGGATTTTACCTTCGGATGAGATGTGCAACAGATTGGCGTCTTGACTGAAGGGCGCTTCGCCGCGCTTGTCCTTTGGCACCGGAATTTGGTTTTTCTCGGCGTATTCGATCAGCTTGGTCCGGGAATTCAAATCCCATTCACGCCACGGCGCGATGATTTTGATATCGGGCTGCAGCGCATAATAACCTAACTCGAACCGGATTTGATCGTTGCCCTTGCCGGTTGCGCCGTGTGACACCGCATCGGCACCCGTTTCGCGGGCGATTTCGATTTGGCGCTTGGCGATCAACGGCCGTGCGATGGATGTGCCCAGCAGGTACGTCGCTTCGTAAATTGCGCCAGCACGGAACATCGGAAATACATAATCACGCACGAATTCTTCGCGGAGATCTTCGACATAGATCTCCTTGATGCCCATCATTTCGGCTTTGGCGCGCGCAGGTTCGACTTCTTCGCCTTGGCCCAAATCGGCGGTGAACGTCACGACTTCGCAGTCATACGTGTCCTTCAACCACTTCAAAATAACCGATGTATCAAGACCACCTGAATAGGCGAGGACAACTTTATTTACTTTAGAGCTCATGAGTGCGCGCTTTCATGTAAAAGGGGGCAAAGCGGGCGCAGTATAGGCACCCGGCCCCATGGGTAAAGGCGCTTTCACTAAGAATTTTTGGGGGATCGAAGGGCGCTTTAGACGTGTTCTGCGCGGGCCTTCAAGACTTTGGTGATGATATCTTCGACCAATGCGCGCTGATCGTATCCCATCTCGGTCAAATCTTCTTCGGTCAGGGCGAGTTCAAGCAGCAGTCTCTCTCGACGGAGTTCCTGCGCGATCACTTTGTCGCTGATATCTGTTAGTTCCATAAATTCCATGGGCCGCTTATATAATGCGTCTGCTTAAAGGAGCCTGACCCCCTGACATCTATGACCCGGAAACGGCTAATTTTTCCTGGTAAAACGCGATCAGGCCTTTGATCTCTTCGGCCTCATCAATGGGGTCATTATATGCCCAGGCAATGTCGTTCAATTCGCCTTCGGTTGTCTGTGCTGTATAGTACACAGCTTGCCCTTTATACGGGCAACGGCTTGCCGTGTCTGTGACCTGCAACACATCCATGTTGACGTCAGCAATCGGGAAATAAAGCCTTGGCGTGTAGCCATTTTCCGTCAACACAACCGCGTCTGCACTGTGTGCCAGTACGGTATCCCCTGCTTTGATGCTGACGGAGCCGAGTGTGCCGGTAAATGTGATGCGGTTTGTGATGGGCATGGTATTGCAAATCAATAATGATGAATGGGCGGCTCTATACTATACATAAGGTTGTAGTGCGCACATTGAAACCCTGCGTCTGATCACTTTTCAGTGGTTTGTGGCATTGGTTGCATTCGGTCAGCTCTTTCAAACATACCCCCTCACCTAACCTCTCCCCCCAAAGGGGGAGAGGGATGAGAACGAGTCATGCTGATACAGGGTTCCTCTCCCTTACGACGTGGAGGAGAGGACAGGTGAGGGGGCCAGACTCAAATCATTTTTCGCTGGTCTGAGGTGATTGCTCGGCCTCAATATTCTCCATCAACACATATGCCGCTCCCAACCCATGGGGCGTGGCCAGGATTTGTTCGGAAATGCCGGTGGTGGCGGCTTCTTCCTCTGGCGTGTCGCTCAACGCGTCTTCTGCGGTCAATCGCTGCTGAATTTCCAGGGCGACCATGCGCTCAATCTGATCACGTTGGCTGGCTGGCATGTTTTCCAAATCTTCCTCGCTGAGGCCCATGGCCTCCAGAATCTTCTCGCGCAATTCTTCTAGTTTCTCGATTCGGATATTATCGGTGTAGGCCCGAAACCCTACGTCCAATATATCCTTAAACGTTTGGCGGAATTCGGCCTTCCATGCGGCTTCTTGATCCAGTTTGGGGCCTGTATCCAAATTGACAGGAATGGCCGCAGGAATCGGATTGTTGGGGTCAATCATCTCATCGTGTCCCTTTTAGATCGGCAAACGCTGCCCCCATCGGACAGCACCCGGCAAAAGTTACCGAGATGTTAATGCAGCGCTCAGGCATTCGGTGGCCCAAAAACATCTAAGAACATCGCCATTTCCGTCAGGCCGTCTGGACCCTGTTCGGGGGTGCGCGCCTGCGCAAAGTTTTCGTTTTGTCGCAATGCCTTGAGGCATGCGGCATAGGTCTCGGACGGGCCATGCGGCTCGACCTCGGGGGTCTGTATTTTTGATCTTAATTGCCCATCAAACATGGGGTGTCTCCTTATGCGTGTTGCCTAAGGAGATGCAAACCCGATGCCAATTTTAAGGTATGGTTAAGACGTTGCGGGCTGGTCAGAAAACTTGCGGACGCGCTCGGTCGCTGATTTCAGCTGACCGCATGCTGCCATAATGTCTCGGCCGCGCGGCGTGCGGACGGGCGATGAGTATCCCGCATCATTGACGATGTCGGCGAATTTGCGAATACGGTTGTTGGACGAGCACTCATACGGCGCACCCGGCCACGGGTTGAACGGGATCAGATTGATCTTGGCGGGAATGCCGCGCAGCAGATTGACCAACTCGTATGCATCGGCGTCGGTGTCGTTGATACCCTTTAGCATTACATATTCGAATGTGATGCGGCGCGCGTTGGACGACGTTGGATAACGGCGACACGCGTCGAGTAATTCTGAAATCGGCCATTTTTTGTTGATCGGGACGATCACGTCGCGCAAATCATCGCGCACCGCGTGCAGGCTGATCGCCAGATTCACGCCCAGTTCGTCACCGCAGCGCTCGATCTCTGGAACAATACCCGACGTGGATAAGGTGATGCGGCGTTTGGAGATGGAAATCCCCTCGCCGTCCATGATGATGGTCAGCGCCTTGGCGACGTTTTCGTAATTAAACAATGGCTCGCCCATGCCCATCATGACGATGTTGGATAGCATCCGCCCACCGTCCTGTGGAGTCGGCCATTCGTCGTAACTGTCGCGCGCGGCCATGAATTGACCGACGATTTCGCCCGCCGTCAGATTGCGCACCATCGGCTGGGTTCCGGTATGACAGAACGTGCAGGCCAATGTGCAGCCGACCTGGCTGGAGACACATACGGCACCGCGATCTGTTTCGGGGATGTAGACGGTCTCGACTTCTTTGCCATCAGCGAAATTGAACAGCCACTTGCGGGTGCCGTCTTCGGACGTTTGCTCGGTCGCGATGCCGGGGCGCGTCACCTTGTGGGTTTCGGGTAGCTTGGCGCGGACGTCTTTGGACAGCGTCGTCATCTCGGCAAAGTCAGTTTTGCCCTGATGATAAATCCAATGCCAAAGTTGCTTCGCACGAAACGGTTTCTCGCCGAGTTTGGTCATTTCCTCGGCAAGCTCTTGGCGGCTTAGGCCCACCAGCTCGGTGCGGTCGTCTTTGATCGGTGCATCCATGGCGCGGGGTGTACACCGAAAATCGATCTGGGCCAAGGAGAACACGCATGGGGGCTGTCGTCGAAGGATTGGACATCATTTGATTTTGAGGTTACGAGCCATCCATGAATGATGCCGAGTTCAAGTCTGAAAAACGCCGAAACGTGATGCTGTTGAGCTTTGCGCAGGTGTTCGCGCTGTCGGTGTGGTTTTCGGCCAGCGCCGTGGTGCCGGACCTAAAAGCGAATTACGGCCTGAGTGGTTGGCACGCATCGTTGTTCACCAGTGCGGTATCGATCGGGTTCGTGTTCGGCACATTGATCAGTGCGACGTTGACGCTGGCAGACCGCTTTCCGCCATCTAAACTGTTTGCGGTGTGCGCAGTTTTAGGCGCTGCCGCCAACGGTGCGATCTTATTTTTTGAGCCAACATCGCAGGCAGTCATCGCGCTGCGCTTTATCACCGGAGCGACCTTGGCCGGAGTGTATCCAGTGGGGATGAAAATCGCGTCGTCGTGGGCGCGAGGCGATACCGGGTTTTTGGTCGGTGTGCTGGTCGGCGCGTTGACGGTCGGGTCCGCGTTGCCGCATCTGTTCAATGTGTTGGGCGGTATCGATTGGCGTTTCACTATTGGGGCTGCAACGGTTGCGGAATTGATCGCGGCGGGGGCTATTCTAATGGTTAGGGCCGGCCCTAATTTAGGCCCGTCTGCGCCGTTTGATCCGACACAGATGTTACAGGCGTGGCGCAATAAGTCATTACGTCTCGCGAACTTTGGATACCTCGGCCACATGTGGGAACTGTATGCCATGTGGGCCTGGATCGGCGCGTTCTTAGCCGCGAGCTTTACCGTCAGTGGCGTTGATACGCCCTTGGTGTGGGCAGGATTGGCGACCTTTGCGGTGATTGCCGCTGGCGGCGCCGGGTCTGTATTTGGCGGTGTGTTTGCAGACCGGATGGGGCGCACCACCTTGACGATTTTAGCCCTAGGTATCAGCGGGGTTTGTTGTGTGTTGGTCGGATTTATCTATGGCGGCGCGCCGTGGCTGATGATCATTGTGTGTTTGATCTGGGGGGCGGCGGTGATCGCGGACTCAGCACAGTTTTCAACCTGCGTGATCGAACTGGCGGACAATCGCTACGTCGGCACAATGCTTACGTTCCAAACGTCGACCGGGTTTTTACTGACCTTGCTTACGATCCATCTGATCCCCGAGATTGCGGCTTGGATCGGCTGGCAATGGGCTATGGCCCCCTTGGCGCTGGGGCCTGTGTTCGGGGTTTGGGCGATGGCCCGACTACGCGCGCATCCAGATAGCGTTAAACTGGCTAATGGTAACCGCTGACTATCCTGTCGCGAGGATACTCACCCCTGCCAAAATCACGACCGCCCAACCCAGGCGGCGTTTCAAATCGCCCTCGCCCAATATCATGCTGCCCAACAGGACGGTGATCAGCACGCTGCTTTCGCGTAACGGGGCGATGTAGACAACAGGTGTGAACGTCAACGCATAGAGCACCAGGATATATGCGAGGGGGCTAAAGATCGCGATGATCATCACTTCCCATCGGTAGTTGTTCCAATGGGATTTCACCAGATCGAACCGTTTGATTGCGACGGGCGTCAAAATCGTCATCCGACACAGGATCGATGCCAGATCCAACACCAGCGGTGGGACCAACAAGATGGCGACGGCGTGGGCATCCCACACGGTGTAGGCACCGATAAAGGTCCCCGACCCAATTCCAAACGCGAGGGATGACGAGAGATTGCTAGATCGTTTGCCGAACCCGCCGGTCAAACTGATGACACCGAAAATAATCAAGGCGGCCCCGGCGGCGATCTGCAGGGTGATGTATTCGCCCAAAAATAAGACGGCGAAAGAGACCGACAACAAAGGCCCCGTGGCGCGCGCCGTCGGGTACACCAATGACAGATCGCCTTTGCGATAGCCTGCCTGCAATAACAAGAAATAGCCCAAATGCAGTAACGAACTGCCGACCACAAATCCGAATTCTAACCAGCCAAAATGCGGCTGCACGGTGACGATGATGTAGATCGTGGCGGGCAGGTAAAGGACGCAGGAAATGATAGAAAACAGCCAGACCAACTCGGCCCCGCCATTGATGCGTTTGACGCACAAGTTCCAGGTGGCATGACAGACGGCGGCGGCAAGAACGAGGAAAAAAGCAGAAAGGCTCATAAAATCACCAGACGGTCAGACGTTGATAGGGCGCGCAGTTGCGCGCCTGTCCAACCCCCCTTGGCTTTTGTCCCCATCTGTAATTTTGGGGGTGTCTGCCTGAATGGCTCATAACGGCGCTTGGACCAGCTTGACGGCAATCAATGCGTCAACGGAACCCTAGCCGCACTTGGAGAGGCATGTCCAAGTCTAGCGATGCCCGGTTCAGGGTAAAGCCAAATGTGTCCGTATCGTTACGTGCACGTTTATGCAGGCGGCCTATAGGTCCGGCGCGTCGATCCCATTTTGGCGGCACGCAGCAACCAACGTATTACGCAGCAGACACGCAATGGTCATCGGACCAACCCCACCCGGCACGGGCGTGATGGCCCCTGCTACGGCGGATGCTTCACCGAAATCGACATCGCCGACCAGCTTGGTTTTGTCGGGGCCTTTTTCAGGGGCGGGCACGCGGTTGATGCCCACATCGATAACCACGGCGCCGGGTTTGACCCAATCGCCTTTGACCATTTCCGGGCGGCCGACAGCGGCGACAAGGATATCCGCTTCGCGGCAACGTTCCTCGAGGTCCGCCGTGCGCGAATGGGCCACGGTGACGGTGCAGCTTTCATTCAGCAATAATGCGGCCATCGGTTTACCGACGATGTTGGACCGTCCCAGAACCAATGCGCGTTTGCCCGATAAGCTGCCAAAGTGATCTTTGAGCATCATCAAACAGCCATACGGTGTGCAGGGCACCAGCGCGTTTTGCCCGGTCCAAAGCCGCCCGACGTTAATCACGTGAAACCCGTCGACGTCTTTTTCGGGATCGATGGTCGCCAGGACTTTGCTTTCGTCGATGTGATCTGGCAATGGCAATTGCACCAAAATGCCGTTGCATTTCGGATCGGCGTTCAAGTCTTCAATCATGCCCAGCAATGTGGCTTCGTCGGTGGATGCATCTAAGCGATGGGTGACGGATTCCATGCCGGCTTCTTCGGTTTGGATACCCTTGTTGCGGACATACACCTGGCTGGCGGCATCCTCGCCAACAAGGATAACGGTCAGGTTCGGTTTTAGGCCATGGGCATCTGTGATGCGGCGGACTTCTGCGCCCACACGTTCGCGCAGTTTTGCTGCGAATGCTTTGCCGTCAATGATCGTTGCCTCAGTCATCTTTTATCGTCCCCTTTGGTGAAATGCCGATAAGAGTCTCGAGCCCTTTCAACATTTTTGCGTTACCCCCGGCGATCAGGACCGTTTTATGTCGATCCGTCTGGCCACGTAAAATTGTTATGTCGGTTTTTTGCAACCGCCACGCCTTGGCCAATATTCCGATAACCGCAGCGTTGGCGCTACCTTTCTCTGGAACCGTCGTAACAGCAACCTTGAGTACGCCATATCCTTGCCCGTCAGCGACCACTTCACCGATGGCATTCCGCGATGCCTTGGGGGAGGCGCGGACGCGGACTTCTAGGCCGTGACCTTTAAGCGAAAAAGGTGAAAGTGCGGCGGGTGTCAGGACGATACCAGGGGGCTACATCATTCTGAGTGCAAGGCGCGCGATGACGTCTTTGGCGAACCATAACAACAAGATCAAAATCACCGGGGAAATATCAACCCCACCCAAATCGGGCAAAAATCGGCGAATTTGCCCCAACAACGGTTCGGTCAGGCGTGAAACCACGTCATAGATCATGCGCACGAACTGGTTCGATAGATTGATCACGTTGAACGCGATCAGCCAGCTCATGATCACGCCAATGATCACCACCCAGGTGTAAAGATTGATGAGTTGATAAAGGAGGCCCAGTGCTGGCCCGACAACGACGTCCATAAATTCCCTCTCGGATGTGCGTGCCGGGCACGCCTTCAGTTTCCTTAAATTAGTCTGCTGATCCGGGCCGCGCAAGCGGGCGGTGGTTGGGTTAGAGAAGGATTATTTGAAATATCATAATTTGGTGACGTTATCGGGTGTGTGGGCTAATAATCCCTAGCGTCCGGTGCCCGGTCGCTATGCCTGGGGGTAATCCAAAACTGTGACGAAGTTAAAATCTATTCTGACAAACATCGGCTTGGCGGTCGTTGCGTTTGTAATCTTGTACATTCCGCTAGAGATCGTTTGGCGCAACATGCTGACAGTGTTCCCCGTGGTGTTGCACGAGCAACTGGGTCGGTTATCGCCGTTGGCACAGATTGGCAAAGAAAGTGTCGTCCCCGAAGACTACACACTGATCATTGGCGATTCCTATGCCGAGGGTTTGGGCGATTGGTTCATGCAACGGGTCAATGATGGCAATCCTGTCTACAACGCGGGGCACGTGCTCCACGAGATATCGGGTGATGATGTGATTTCGTTTGGGTATCGGGGCGGGTTTCCGAGCTACGTCATCCCGTATCAAACGACCAAAGACTTCGACGGCATGAATAAATATATGGGCTTCGATATAAAGCAGCCCCAGCGTGTCGTGGCATTTTTCTATGAGGGTAATGATTTCGCGGATGAATTGGCGGCGTTGCACCGGAGCGGTATATCGCTTGATCAAACGCAAGATGCAGCTTTCCTCAAAGGTCACTTACAGGGTGGCGCCGAGGCTGGCGCTAAGGCGGCAGGGAAACGCTGGAATTTCTTTCGCAATGCCCATTTGATCGACACGACGTCGAAGCTTTCGAAGTTGATGATAAAAAACCTGAGCGGCGATGGTGGAACCACAGCCTTTGCCCCCGATGATCGTTGGATCAGAAGTTACACGTCCATAGACGAGTACCGCGAGAATTGGGAACGCTACGAGGTTTCATCTGTGACGATGCGGTTGGCGGGTGCTGTGGGAAAATACCCCGAAGAAACGGTCGAGCCGATCGCCTTTCATACACCCGAAGAAGTCACGGGTATCGCCAACGTGTTTCAGGCTTCTATGGAATATTTGCGGGACTATTTCCCTGATGCCGAGATGTGGGTGGTCTATATCCCATCGCCGATCAATGCGTACGAGTTCGTTTCCGACTCCGTTATGATTTCGGACTTACAACACGATGGCGTCAAGGAAGTCCGAGCAGGACCGCAACCATTTCGTGTGGCGGATGTCATGGCAAAAAGTGATTTCGCATGTCGCGCCATCGAACAGGCGAGCACGGCAGCAGGTGTTAAATTTATAGATACACGCCCCGCGTTGCGGGTGATCTCGGCGCGGGATGGCTATTTACACGGGCCAAACGATGCGGGCCATTTCAATGAACGGGGCTATCGCTCGTTGGCGAAAATCGTTCATGACGCGGTAGGGGGTAAAATCGCAGCGCCATGTAATATTTCGGGTGCGGCTCAGTAGTAAATTATTGAGTTTGGATGCCGCCCTTCTAAACGTGTCATCCCGGGCTCGACCCGGGACCCATTGGGGTGGCAAGAAGATCTGGGTTTCGGCTTAGATCTTTGGTTCGCTTCGCGCGCACCGGAATGACAATTGCGATTTGGTCAGCGAGTATAGACAGCCGTAATCGTTGACGATGCGATGCTGTTGGCATTGACCATAAATCCAGCGAGCGCATTGCTGACTGAACCATCAATGCCAAGTTTTTCAATACCCAACGCATGCACGGTGAATTTATAACGATGGACTTCGCCCGGTGGTGGGCATGCGCCGCCAAAACCAGCAGCCCCATAATCGTTCCTAAGCTCGATTGCGTCTGCGGGCACGCCAGCATTCGCTTTGGCAGCGGCAGGGATACTGTTCACATTTCCTGGGATATCGAAAGCAAACCAATGCCACCATCCTGATCCCGTTGGGGCATCTGGATCATTAACGGTGACAGCGAAGCTTTTGGTGCCTGCGGGTGCATTGGCCCACGAAAGATCAGGTGATGTGTTGCCACCCTCGCACCCGAATCCTTGAAATACATGCGCGGCGCTGAGTTGCTGGCCTTCGGCGATTTTAGTGCTGCTCAGTTTGAAATCGTCGGCTTGGGCGGCGAGTGGTGTGCCGATCAATGCGACGGCGAAGAATACTGCTTTGAGGTTTTTCATTTTGTGTTTTCCTTTGTGTGAGTGACTTTGTCGTTTCATCTAGGCCGCGACAGCTTGGTTATCGCTAAAAAGGCTACCGCCACCAGGTGCGATGGCGGGTAAGTCCAGTGCTTGCAGGATGCTGCGTGTGGTGGCCACGGCAGCAGATAAGGTGGGAATGCCGGATGCCTTCTCGATCATTTCGATGGCGGGGAGTGATGGCATTTGCACGCACGCCGATGCGACGATGGCGTCTATCCCTTTGGTGTCGAGTTTCTTCCAAAGCTCTGCTGGCGCTGATGGATCTTGAGCGGCCACAGCCAAGTTGTCCGGGATCTCAAGTGCGATGAAGTCTTTGACCTCAATTCCTTCGCTTTCGATATAATCCACGACCATTTGGGTCAGCGGCTTCATGTAGGGACAAATGATCGATACTTTCTTGGCACCCGTGCTATGGAGCGCATTGATCAATGCCCCAGCCGAATTAATCGCTGGGCTGGGATAGCCGTTTTCGACCGTCGCTTGGTGCAGCCGTTTTTCTGAAACGCGGTGATATCCGGCACCTCTGCTCATAATTGCGACCAGGCAGGCATAGGCATTTACCTCAACTGCCGCGTCAGACAGTTCGAAAGCGCAACGCACGCTGTCATCGTCCATGCGTTCCAATTCTTCTTTTTGAACGCTCTTCATGCGCATGCGCGATGAATGGAACGTGAAACGGTCCGGCAGAATGCGCTCTCGGGCATGAAGCAGGGCGGGGATCTCTGTTTCCATGGTGACATTGGAACTGGGAACGATCAGACCAACGCGGCGGGGTTTAATGTTCATCTTGCTATATCCATCTGTTGTTATATTGCATACGTTATATTCTTATATGGATACATATGAAATATATAAAAATACATATGAGCGGTGATTGCATGCTTAAATTACGCCGATTAGAATTCGTGCAGTAAATTCAAAGGGCTAGAGATGGCACGGACAGCCGACAAATTAATTGATCAAATTAGCCAAGACGTTGCCGATGGCGTGTTGCGTCCCGGGGATCAGCTTGAAGAAGCTGATTTGGCGGCACGGTTTGGGGTATCACGAACGCCAATTCGGGAGGCCATGCGCGCTTTGGTCGATTGCGGATTGTTGGAAACCCGGCCGCGCAAAGGGGCGTTTGTCCGCGTCCTGAACCCCAAGGAGCTGCTGGATTTGTTTGAAGTTGCGGCGGAACTTGAAGGTTTGGCGTGCCGATTGTCGGCCGCCAATCTGACTCATGGGGGCGCCGAAGGCATTCGTGATGCGGTTCAGTTATGCCGCGATGCCTGCGCCGCGGAAGATACCGTTGCGTATCGAAATGCCAATCTGGCCTTTCATGACGCCATTCATCGCGCTGCGGATAACCAGGCGCTGATAGAACAGCTTGGGCAAATACAGCTGCATATCAACGCGTATCGGTCCATGCCATATGATGTTCGCGGGCGATTGGAAAAATCGGTCGAGGAACACGCCGAAATTTGTGATGCAATTCTGGCAGGAGATGGAGACAAAGCGAGCATGCTGATGCGCGATCACATGATGCTACAGGGCAAGCGCCTACCGTCGATTATTCGTTCAATGGAACAGCAGAAGAAGCCCGCTTAAAAGTATCATTTCGGACCCATCCTAGTTTGCGAAAAATTCCCCCTCACCTAACCTCTCCCCCCTCAAAAGGGGGAGAGGGATGAGAAGAGTTTTGGTTATTCAGGGTCCCTCTCCCCTGCGGCGGGGGAGAGGACAGGTGAGGGACCTAAACTGGACGCCCACCGATACACGTTGTGCGTTCCATGTAGCGGGGCACGTCGCCGTAATCCATGATCGCATAGTGCATCAGGGATCGGTTGTCCCAGACTACGACGTCGTGATCGCTCCATGAATGGCGATAGATGAATTCAGGTCGGGTCGCGTGGGCATAGAGATTATCCAACAACCAAGAACTCTCATCCGCATCGAAGCCTTCTAGGTGTGAGGTGAAGCCCGGATTGATAAACAGGCTCTCGGCGCCCGTTTCCTCGTGGGTGCGCACCACTGGATGCACCGCGCGGTTGGCGCCTGTTTTCAGATCATCCGTGACCAGCACCAGATTGGTGTATTGCTGATACGCCGCGACTTCGAAATCGTGAACGGCTTTTAGCGGACGCAGCAGGTCCTTCATCGCTTCAGATAATTCGTTAAAAGCTTTGGTCATGTCGGCAAACAAGGTGTTGCCACCGACGGGGGGAATTTCGACCGCGTGCAGGATCGATGCTGCCGCTGGGCGATCCCGAAAGCTGACATCGGAATGCCAATAGGTTCCGGCACCCTTGCGGCCCAAGGGCTCTCCGGTTTCGTCTAATTTATTGGAAACACGGTAAATTTCTGGGTGTTCGGGATGAATATAGCGACTGACGGTATCTTGTAACGGTTCCTGGTCGGGCGCGCCAAACAGTGGCCCCATGGCAGCACCAAATGCGATATGACCCTCGGCCGTTAGGTTCTTTTGGTCACGAATCACCATGAATCCGCCGTTTTCCAACCAAACCTGGCGCAAGGACTGGGCCAAATTGTCGCCCATGCCCGCATTTAGGTCGACACCGGTGACTTCGGCCCCCATGTGGGTTGAAAGTGGCTTAACCGTGAAATCCATATCGTGTTCTCTCCCTGTTCGCTCAATATTATGTGATTTGGAAATGATCCTGCAATGTCTATAAATCGCATTCACTGGAACACAGCGTGATCACAATAGGTTTATTTGAGTTGTGAATTAGCATCTACTAATTCAATAAGGATGCTAAACAAGGACTCCAGATACCTCTATGCCAGACAGCCAGACCCTCCTCGATCCGCAAAAATTTCGCGATCCCATCACCACAGCAGACGGCCAGCAACGCGCGGCGGTGACATTGGGTGGCTTGCGAACCCTGTGGTTCAACACCGGAAGCCTGTGCAACATCACGTGCGTGAATTGCTATATGGATTCGAGCCCTAAAAACGATGCGCTTGTCTACATCACGTTGGCGGAGTTCCGCACGTATCTGGATGAAATTCACACACAAAAAATGGACGTTGAGGAAATCGCCTTTACCGGTGGTGAGCCGTTCATGAACCCCGATGTGATCGCGATGATCGACGAAGCGTTATCGCAAGGCTTCAAGGTGTTGGTCCTGACCAACGCGATGAAGCCGATGCTGAACAAGCGTGATGCGTTAAAGCAGATTCAAGATCGGTTTGGCGATGCGTTGTCACTTCGGATATCCATCGATCACTTCACCCAGGAAGGCCACGAACACATCCGCGGCCAAAACACATGGCCGCCCATGATCGAAGGTTTGCGTTGGTTGGGCGAGAACGGTTTCGATATCGCGATTGCGGGACGGACATGTTGGGATGAATCTGAAGAACAAGCGCGCACGGGCTATCGAGAGTTTTTCGCATCAGAGAGTATTCCGGTCGATGCCGACAGTCCTGCCAAGTTGGTGTTGTTCCCGGAAATGGACGTCGACGTCGATGTGCCGGAAATCACCACCAGCTGCTGGAATATTTTGGACGTGTCGCCCGATGCTATGATGTGTGCGTCGTCGCGCATGATCGTAAAGCGCAAAGGCGCCGACAGTCCTGTCGTCGTGCCGTGCACGTTGTTACCGTACGATCCATCGTTCGAGATGGGATCAACATTGGCGGATGCGCCTGACACCGTTCACCTCAACCATCCGCACTGCGCCAAGTTCTGTGTGCTGGGCGGCGCATCCTGTAGCCCGGATTAACGTTTATGAACAAGACAACCACAGACAATCTTGATCTTGGCCCACTTGATGGCCCTGTTTTAATCTTTGGTGGCCCGTATTCCAATTTGCACGCCACGGCAGCTCTGAAGGTTGAGGCCGAGAAACTAGGCATTCCGACGTCACAAATTATTTGCACTGGCGATGTGGTGGCGTATGCCGCCGCCCCCGATGCGACGACCCAGTTGATGATGGATTGGGGTGTCGCGACGGTCATGGGCAATTGCGAAGAAAGCTTTGGCTGGCAGGACGACGACTGCGGCTGTGGTTTCGATGAAGGCACAGAGTGCGATATCTTGTCGCGCAAATGGTATGCCTATGCCGATAGTCGATTGAACCCCGACCACCGGGCTTGGATGCGTGCTTGTCCCCGCCAGATTACGTTTACACTTACGGGTCGTCGCTTTGCGGTCATCCACGGCAGTGTGCAATCGATCAATGAATTTGTCTTCGAAGCCAGCGACGATGCGACCAAGATCGCAGGCCTGGATGCGCTGGGCGTCGATGCGATCATCGGTGGTCATTCCGGTGTGCCCTTTACGCAGGTGATTGATGATCGGCTGTGGCACAACGCGGGTGTGATCGGGATGCCCGCTAACGATGGCACGCCACGGGTTTGGTATACGGTCCTGCACCCCGAAGACGGCGGTATCCGGATCGAACATCGCGCCTTGGATTATGACCATACAGGTGCTGCCGAAGACATGCGCCGTTTGGGTCTGCCGTCGGGCTATGCCGATTGTATTGAAACGGGCCTGTGGCCAAATTTGGATGTGATGCCGGAGCTTGAGAAAACCAAATCTGGTGCGGAGCTGTCCGAACGGACAGTCATCTGGTCACGTCCGGTGATGGCCGCGGCTGAGTAGACACTTCATAAATTGGGCACATCGCGCCCCGAAATGATCATCCCGCTGCCTTAATCCGCCACCCTGTTGTCATGATGGGTCGTTAGAACTTCCCCAACGTTAACCTGTTGTAGGAGGTGATCATCATGGTTCGTTTGAAATATTTATCTATCCCCGCTGTGTTCTCGGCAGTTATTGCGCTCGGCGCATGTACGTCGCCCGAATTAGAGGCGGTCTCTAAAATCGACATTAAAGGCGAAGGCGTCGCCGCCGAGGCTGCACGTGAATACAAACGCATGGCGCAATTCGAGGCCGAAGTCATGTGGGACCGGGCATCGGCCATCGCGTTCGCTGAAAAGGCGTTGGTTGCAGCGGAGGGTCGTGCCGTGCCAGACAATGCCGACGCGATGCCGTTGGATGCACGCAGCCGCGCCGAAATTCGCGATGCCTATAGAATGTTACAGGTCTTGCGCGCTTCGGGTGCCGACGAGGTGTCACCCCGTGCCACCGGCCAGGCCATCGCCCGGCTGGATTGCTGGAACGAACAAGCCAACGAGGGGTTTCAAGATTCTCACATCGGTTTCTGTAAACACAGTTTTGGTGAATACGTCGCTGAATCGGCACGGACACTTAAAGCCGCAGGCCTTGGCCATAGCGATGTGGTCATGGGGGCGCGCTCGTTCTCTGTGACGTTTCCGTTGGGCAGTGCGATCCCAAAGACGGGGGGTGATCACGTGATTGCGGCTGCCGCACGTCATGCATTGTCCAAGGATGATCTGCGGATCGTGTTGGGTGGACATGCTGATCGTTCGGGGTCTGCGGGGTTCAATCAACGCTTGTCAGCGGCCCGGGCCGAACGGGTGTCGCAACTGCTACAAGTCCATGGCGTGCCGTTGGATCGCATTTCGACCATCGGGTTTGGCGAAACGTATCCCAAAACCAGAACGCCTGACGGCGAACGCCATAATGACAATCGCCGCGTCGAGATTGTCGTCGGCCCGGTGCGCCCGCTCTGATCGTTGAAAATTAAACGTTAAACTTCGGTCATATCTCTGCACCTGTTCTCGACAAACCGTTGCGTGGTCGGCTTAATGCAGCCGTAACGAAGCGAATCTGTTGAAACTGTGTGTGGAGATATCCGTTGTCGGAATCCCTAACGTTCGAAGAAACCACCGATGGCATTCGTGTCATGGTGACCCCGGTGTACCTAGAGGGCCGTTCCGACCCGGACGAGGGCCAGCACGTGTGGGCCTATCAGGTCCGGATCGAAAACACCGGTGACGATACAGTGCAACTGCTGACACGACGTTGGCGCATCACAGATGCCCATGGGCACGTGAACGAGGTAATTGGCGATGGTGTCGTCGGCGATAAACCAACGCTGCGGCCCGGGGACAATTATGAATACGCTAGTGGCACACCGCTATCGACGCCCAGCGGCTTTATGACGGGGATTTTTCAAATGGTTGATCTGGCAGGCCGCCGATTTGCGGTGCAAGTGCCCACGTTTTCATTGGATGCGCCAGACCGGACCCGCGCCGTCCATTAAGGTGTTCTAATTTAAGGTTTTTACTGAATCTATTATCAGTGATCTGGTATGGTGTACTATCCGTAATAAGGTCACATATTGACGCCGATTGGAATTGTTCCAATATACAGTCATACAAAGTTTCGCCCGCAAAAACATGTGATAGACTTACATGTTGGCGAATCGAATAGGATATATTGTGTCAGACGTAAAAAACCTAAGTGTCGTGGACAGCAACCGTCACAAGCATAAGCCACTGGACAACGAAACGGCTGCGGTTGAAAAGCCAAGCAAAGAAGAAGCCGAATCTGCTGTGCGCACGTTGATCGCATGGGCGGGTGACGATCCATCGCGTGAAGGGTTGTTGGAAACGCCCGACCGCGTTGCGCGCGCCTATGGCGAGTTCTTTAAGGGCTACGAGCTTGATCCCAGCGATTATCTGGCCAAAACCTTTGAAGAAACCTACGGCTACGATGAAATCGTGCTGCTCAAGGATATTCGTTTCGAAAGCCATTGCGAACACCACATGGTGCCGTTTATCGGCAAAGCCCACGTTGCGTACCTGCCGAACCGGCGCGTGGTTGGTATTTCGAAACTGGCGCGCGTTGTCGATGCGTTCTCTAAGCGTTTGCAGATCCAGGAAAAAATGACTGCGCAGATTGCCAACACCATCGATGAAGTGTTGGAACCCCGTGGTGTGGCGGTTGTCGTCGAAGCGGCACACCAGTGCATGACCATGCGTGGTGTCCATAAACCAGGTGTCAGCTTGGTGACCAGCCGTCTGCTGGGTGCGTTTCGTGATGATCCATCGACCCGTCGTGAATTTTTATCGATGGTCGATCACAGCGGCGGCTCATATAGCTAATTCGGCAGATATTCTGGCAACGAAGCCGTTTTTGGCACTTCCCACAGGTTCATAGCAGGGCATTAATCATAAAAGATGCGTGCGTCATCGCGCTCATCGCTTGACCGATAACGGTTGCTGCGCTTCATATGTAGCTGTATCAGAGCGGTCGGGCGGAGGGGGCCCGCTGGATGGACGTTAGACCAGCGATATTTGTAGTGGGACTTTTACTGGCGACCCTTGCGGTCGTCATGTGCATTCCTGCGATCTATGACTATGCCATCGGTCATTCGGATTGGGAGGTCTTTGCGGTGGCCGCCGGGACCACGTTCTTTGTCGGCGTGACCATGGCGCTGACGACGCGCACCAACAACATGAAGGTGACGATCCGCCATGCGTTTCTGATCACCACCACAAGCTGGCTGGCACTGACGATTTTTGCTTCGCTGCCGTTCGCATTCTCGGACCTAGATATGAGCGTGACGGATGCGTTCTTCGAAGCGATGTCAGGGATCACGACGACGGGGTCCACGGTCATTATCGGTCTGGACGAAGCCCCACCGGGCATTTTGTTGTGGCGTGCCCTGCTGCAGTGGTTGGGCGGCATCGGTATCATCGTTATGGGTATCGCGGTTTTGCCGATGTTGCAGGTTGGTGGGATGCAGCTGTTCAGGATGGAAAGTTCCGACCAATCTGAAAAAGTGATGCCCCGTGCGGCGCAAATTGCGACCGCCATCGGCGTGATTTATATGACGCTAACATTCATCTGGGTGCTGTTTTACTGGTTGGCGGGGATGTCTGGGTTCGATGCCTTTGCGCACGGCATGACCACCATCGCAACGGGTGGTTTCTCGACCTACGACGAATCCATAGCATACTTTGATTCATCATTGATTGAATATATAGCCACCGCCGGCATGCTCATCGGCGCCTTGCCGTTTATATTGTACTTACGAATGTTGCAGGGCCAATGGCTGTCCGTCCCGCGTGATAGCCAGGTACAATGGTTCATCTTGTTCGTTGCCAGCTTGATCGTCGTCGCGTCAGCATATCTGGTCATTCATACCGCAGAAGAGCCACTCGAAGCCTTGCGACTGACCTCATTCAATATTGTTTCAATCATCACTGGGACAGGGTACGTGTCTGATGATTACGGGATATGGGGCACGTTCTCGCCAGCACTTTTCTTTTTCATCATGTTTGTCGGCGGGTGCGCCGGTTCGACTACCTGCGGGATTAAGGTTTTTCGCTTTCAAGTGCTATACGCCGCCGCACGCACGCAGATTCAACACCTGATGCAGCCGCATGGGGTGTTCATTCCTTACTTTAACAAACGTCCCGTTTCCGAAGAGGTCATCATCTCGGTGCTGTCGTTCTTCTTCGTTTGGTTCTTTACGTTTGCGTTGTTGGCGTTGGGCCTCTCGATGCTGGGGCTTGATTTTGTTACCGCATTATCGAGTGCTGCAACATCAGTCGCCAACGTTGGACCGGCACTGGGGCCGATTGCGGGGCCCAGCGGTAACTTCGCCGGATTCCCCGATGCGGCAAAATGGCTGATGGCGTTTGGCATGTTGCTGGGTCGGTTGGAACTGTTCACCGTGATCGTTCTGTTCACACGTAATTTCTGGAGACCATGACCCGATGTTAGGTCAGTGGATGCGCTCACGCGCGCGTAAAAAATACAGCAAAGAAGCGCAGCAGGTTATCAATCATCTGCGCTCGCTTGATAACCGCAGCATGGGCTTGGTATTGGCCATTGCGATGCATCAACGCAACGCGCTGATCAAAGATGGCGTCGATATGCGCGATCTATCCAAGATCATTCACGGCGCGCCGATGTATCATTTGGATTTGTCCAAGGCGGTGAACGTGCTGATCAAAAACAAACGACAGCACGATGCACTTGGTATGCAAATTTGGATGCATTCGTTACGCGCGTTGTTGGATGAAGAACTTTATCCGTTTGGCGTTGCGCTTTGGAAAGAGCTAGAGCGCGGCCAGCCGCATGTGGCGCGGGCGCGCAACACTGTCAAAGACGAAACGGATTTTGAACTCGACGTTACGATGTCCAGCGAAACCCCACCCGAATTCCTGACGCGGCGCGAACAAAAACGCCGGGGTGTTTAGCGGACGAAATCTGCCAAGTGCTTGCGGATCGACTGCGCCATGATCGGGTCGAAATCTTTCATCGTCGCTTCGGTCAGATTGAACCAAAGCTGCTCGCGCTCATTGATGGTGGCGTCTTCGGCGATGGATTGACTGCGGCTGACTTCGGCCTGTGCAAACGCTTGGGTGACACGGGGCACGCCCTCAAGTTTTAAGGTTGCGCGTACCTTGGAATCATAGCGGTGCGATTGGTCTTTGGTGATCAATCCTTTGAAACCTACGGTCTTTTTTAAATCTGTTTCGGTCACAGACGCGGTTTCGATGACGAATTTAGCAACACCCGAAACGCCGTTGGCTTTTAACCGATCACGGGCCCATGCGCGAAGGGCCGCTTCAGGGGCTGTCGGCATTTGCGCCTCAACATGTTTCACGCCAGTGGCCGTATTCGTGGCACTGTTGGCGCTGATGATTTGAATTTCTGCGACACCCAGAATAATCGGGGGAATGTGGTTGTATGAAAGTTCCGGGTATTTCGGAGCCGGTTGCGTGGCGCATGCGGCAAGTCCAACAACTGCCAACAGCGAAAGCGTCACACGACGACGTGCTTTAAATATGTTTTTAGCGACAGTCATTAATCGGACTCCGTTTTTGAAATCAACTCGTACAAATCATCAATGTTGTAAACGTAGTCTGTTCGGCAAAACTCGCAAGTGACTGTGATCACGCCATCGTCGGCCATATCGGCAATTTCATCACGTGGAAACGATTTCAGGGTCCGCCCGACGCGTTCGCCAGAACAGCGGCATTCGTGGTTTAGCTGCTGCGGATCGTAAAGCCGCACGCCGTCTTCATGATACAATCGATACAGTAATTGCGCTGAATTTAAGTTTGGGTCTAAGAGTTCATCGGTGGTGATGGAGCTCATCAACACGACGGCGCGGCGCCAATTTTCGTCCTCGTCGCTATCATCGGTGCCCGTTGGCAAACGTTGCAACATCAGCGCGGCAGCCTTGGGCAGGCTTTTGCCGTCGGGGCGTTCCGAACAGATGATGATCGCGGTATCCAACTGTTCTGAATTCCTGAAATAGTTCTGCGCGCATTCGGTCAGTGTCGCCCCATCAAGTTCGGTGATGCCCTGATAGCGCTCTGTATCGGGACCCTGATCGACAGTGAACGCCAAACGGCCAGCGCCGATAATGTGCGGGACCGATACCCCTTCGATGTTGGATAGGTCGGCACCTTCTTTTGATTTGGCATAGGCGCGGATGCCGCCCTCGGACGTCATGTCGGCCATCACCAGCGGTACGGGGCCATCGCCCTGGGCTTGCAGGGTAAAGATACCATCGTATTTAAGCGCGCTGGCGAGGGTAATGGTCAGGGCCATGGTTTCGCCAACGAAACGTGCCAATGGCACAGGGTAATCATGGGCCCGTGTGGCACTTTCAAAGATGTCTGATATCCGGACCAAACGTCCGCGAATGTTCAGATCTTCGATCTGAAAGGTTTGCACGAAATCGCCAAAGGGATCTTGATCGTGCGCGTCATTGTCGTTGGGCGTCATGGCCATAGTGTCCGGTAATAATATCCGTAAAGTGGGCGAAAGCCGAGCCGTTGATACAGCCGTTGCGCGCCAGAATTGCTGCGCTCGACTTGGAGATAGAGACCAATGGCCCCGTTATCAATGGTGGCCTGTGCCAACGCGCGCAACATATCTGCCCCGATGCCTTGGCTACGACGTTCAGGGTGGGTCCACATGCCAAATATACCCAGCCATCCGGCGTTGTTCAGCACACCCAATCCGATGCCCACACCTGTGTCATCTGAACTGTCAATTGCGGTCGCGAATTGTGGACAATCCGTGGCGCCCGAAATCACTTTGCTGGCGTCGCGGTTGAAACCTTCGACATATAAATTCCACCAGCCATCCGGGGCTGTGCCGCTGACCTGGGTCATGGGTGCGTCGTCGACAGTGTTTTTGATGACGTCATGAACATCGGCAATCATCAATGTCACCGGGGCTTCGATTTCGTAACCGCGGATCGATAGTTCTTCATCCAGCGCATCGGGTTCGGCGGCAGGGCTGACCTGAAAGCGCGGCGGCAGGTTGCGATCTTGATAAAACCGTTCTGCCGCTTCGATCTGATCTATCAGGGCATGTCCGCCCGTCGTTGATGGCCAGGGCGCGACCGAATTCGCACGGCGCGACACCCCTTCGCCATAGCGCAATGCCCAACCATCCAAGTTGGTGACATACGGGGCCGGCCACGCATCCGCCGCCATCCGATCAAACGCCAAGATGTCGTCGGGTTGCAGCGCGCCTTGTTCGAAAATCCGTGGCCCGGGATTGATCAGGTCGGGATAGATCAGCTGAGGCACCACGTCAAAATCGCTTTTTGTACGTGCAAGCGATTCTCCGCTTCATCCCAGATTACCGATTGGGGACCGTCGATCACAGCTTCGGTGACTTCTTCGCCACGATGTGCAGGCAGGCAGTGCATAAACAACGCATCGCTGTTGGCGTGGCTCATCAATGCTTCGTCAACACGGAACGGTGCCAGCATGTTATGACGTGATCCAGCATCGTCATCACCCATCGACACCCAGGTATCAGTGACGACCAGATCAGCCCCGCTGACAGCCGCTTGTGGGTCGTCCGTTAGGGTGACGTTGGCGCCTTCTTTCTTGGCCCATTCAATCAGGCCATGATTGGGCTGAAGCTCTTTGGGTGTGGCGACGCGCATTTCAAAGCCCAAGCGCGCAGCGGCATGAACCCAACTGACGACAACGTTATTGCCGTCCCCGGCCCAGGCGACGGTGCGGCCTTCGATGGAACCGCGATGTTCCTCGAACGTCATGATGTCGGCCATGATCTGACAAGGATGGGAATCATCCGTCAGGCCGTTGATCACGGGCACGGTGGCGTATTTTTCTAATTCTACCAGTTTGGTCGGATCATCGGTTCGGATCATGATTGCGTCGGCGTAACGCGATAGCACGCGCGCTGTGTCAGCCACCGTTTCACCGCGTCCCAACTGGGAATCGCTATCGTTCAAAATAACCGTATGCCCACCCAATTCCTGCATGCCGACTTGGAATGACACGCGGGTTCGGGTCGATGGCTTTTCAAAGATCATGACCAATGTTTTGCCATCCAGCGGTTTATCCGCATCGACGGTACCGCGGACTTCTTTTAGCGATGCCCCTTTGGAGAGTATCGTTCTGAGTGTCGCCCGGTCTAGCCGGTCGATATCAAGAAAATGCCTGACGTCGGCCATATCAAAAAAGTCCCAGTTTAGTCTGTCGAATCAGATGAAAGTTCTGACAACGCGGTATCGAGAATCGAAACCGCTTCGTTTATTTGCTCAGAGGTAATGACCATCGGCGGTACGAAGCGGACGACGTTGTCACCAGCTGGCACACTTAGGAGGCCATGCGCCATTGCCTTGGCGACCAAATCACCGTTGAGGATTTTGGCCGAGCATTTCAGGCCAACCATCAGTCCGCGACCGCGCGCGGACTCAAGCAATGTGGGATACTTGGCGACCAGTTTTTCCAATCCGGCCTTTAGTTCGTCACCGCGGGCTTGGACATTTTCCATAAATCCAGGTTTCAATACGACATCCAACACCGCGTTACCGGCCGCCATCGCCAGCGGATTGCCGCCGTACGTGGAGCCATGGGACCCTGCGGTCATGGCTTCGGCGACGCGTTCATTGGCAAGCGCTGCTGCAATCGGGAAACCGCCGCCCAGGCCTTTGGCGGACGCTAAAATATCGGGTGCGATTCCGGACCATTCGTGCGCATACAGCTTGCCGGTTCGACCGACGCCGCATTGCACTTCGTCGAACATTAACAACAGGCCAAACTCGTCCGCTGTGGCACGAAGACCTTGCATATATTCGTCACTCATCGGGCGGATGCCGCCTTCGCCTTGAACAGGTTCTACCAAGATACCTGCTGTTTCAGGACCAATGGCAGATTTGAGTTCGTTCAAATTATCGAACGCGACCTGATCGAAACCATCGGTTTCAGGGCCAAATCCGGTCAGATGCTTTTCTTGTTTGCCCGCGGCAATACACGCCAGCGAACGCCCGTGGAATGCACCTTGGACTGTGATCACCCGGTAGCGTTCGGGATTGCCGTGATGCCAGTGATAACGCCGCATCATCTTGATGCCCATTTCCACCGCTTCACCGCCAGAATTCGAAAAGAACACGGCATCGGCAAAGGTATTGGCAACCAGACGGTCGGCCAGCGTGGTTTGCCCGCCGATGTGGTAAAGGTTCGACGTGTGCATAAGCTTGCCCGCTTGTTCGCGAATGGCCTCGACCAAATGCGGATGGCAATGGCCCAGTCCTGCGACGGCAATGCCGGCACCGAAATCGAGATAGCGTCGGTTCTCGGTATCCCACAGATAAGCGCCTTCGCCGTGATCGAAGGCAACGTCGTAACGTGCATATGTTGGCATAACTGCTGGAATCATGACCGTTGCTCCTTTTGCTGTGAGTTAATCCGAAATCCCACCATAACCCATGATGGGAAAGCCGAGGAGTATCGTGGGGCGACTCGGTACTGTCAACACGGTGTTGTCAGAGCGGGTTCTGCATCTAAAACTTTATATATTCAGTCTATTTTTTTGTGGTGAATATCCGGCTATGTCGCGTTTTGTGGGTATTGTGTGAAATATTACCTACCTGTGATCCATGTCATTTCGACGTTATAACAGGTATGCCACCCTGTGATTATCATTTGGATAACGAGGGGAGCCGGCATATGGCCGTGTTCTTTCAATTTATTGCAGCATTTGCGCTATTCTTTGGATTGGGTGGCTTGGTTTATTCAACCGAAGTCTCGCGCCGCTGCCAGCAATTAATTAAAGATCGATTTGACGAGATAGAGGCCAAGCTGGCGCAGCGCGCCCAGCGTCAAGACCATGCCATTGCCTCGGCCGCGCGCGATAATCGGAATTCTATCGCCGCCTTGGAAACAATTGTGCTGCAACAATCGCGGGAAATTGTGGCGCTGAGTAAGGCGTTGGAGCCGTTGAAAGACGAACAGGAAAAGCGCGAAGCACAGGATAAAAAGATTTCGGAATTCATGCGCGGTCAACGCGCGTAGTTAAATTACGTGGGTGAATTTACGCCTTGAGCTTGTAGCCCGATTTGATCATCCGCACACAACACAGCCACAAAATCACATTGATCGTCGCCAATACTACGATACCGATGATGGGTTCGGAATCGGAATGACCGATGAACCCGGACCGAAAGCCATCAATCATATAAAAGAACGGATTGAAGTGCGCGATGATTTGCCCCAGTTCCGGCAAGCGATCGATGGAATAAAACGTCCCCGACAAAAATGCCAGCGGTGTGATCACGAAATTCGTGATCGCCGCCATGTGGTCGAACTTGTCGGCCCAGATGCCACCCATCATGCCGATCAATGCCAGCATCAACGATGCCATGATGGCGTGATAGATGATCAGCCCTATGTGATCGATATGCAGGCCCGCAAACGGCATCATCACCACGGCAACGGCGAAACCGACCAACACGCCCCGGGTCACGCCGCCCATGGCGATGCCCAACACCAGTTCGGTCGGGGTGAACGGCGGCATGAGTGTATCGACGATGTTGCCCTGCACCTTGGCGATCATCAGGCTGCTGGATGTGTTGGCGAATGAATTTTGCGCAATCGCCATCATCACCAGGCCGGGGGCCAAGAATTCGGCAAAGGGTACGCCGTGAACATCGGGGCGGTATTGCCCCAGTGCGAGCGTAAAGACCGCGAGGAATAGTAATGTCGTGACCACCGGTGCCATGACGGTCTGTGCATAGACCTTCATGAAGCGGCGGACTTCGCGCATATAAAGGGTCCAAAGACCGATCAGATTGGATGTTTGCGGTTGTTGCATTCAGGATGACATCATTCTGCGGGGTGGGATTTATGAATTCAGAAGCCCCTATATAATAGCATGACGGCTTCTTCACCAGGGCGGGCCTTGATCGTTCTGGTGCATCAGGAGATAAATTGCACCTTATGTCAGACACCTTTGACGATCCAGACGATAAAAAACCGAAAAAGAAACGAGGCCCGCGCAAGGTCTCGCCCACATACTTGGAAAATTCGGCAGCGTATTATCTGGGGCGGTTCTCGTCGTCGTCGGCCAACCTCCGCCGGGTGATGATGCGAAAAATATATCTGTCAGCAACACATCATGGCACTGACACCGAAGAAGCGGAAAAATGGCTCGATGCCCTGATCGAAAAGTTCGAGCGACTGGGTTATTTGGATGACAAGGCTTTTGCACAAATGCGTGCGCGGGGGCTGCATGCCCGCGGCACACCGCTGGTCGGCATTAAATTTAAGCTGATGAAACAAGGTGTCGGCGAGGACGATATTGCCGCCGCGTTGACGCATCTTGAGGAAGAAAACGAAACCCGTGATTTAGATTGGGACGCCGCGATTAAACTGGCCCGTCGGCGACGTCTTGGCCCTTATGGGTCGCATGATCTCGAGGTTCGAAAAGAGCGTCGCGAAAAAGATATGAGTGCCTTGGCGCGTGCCGGGTTTGGCTATGACATCGCGCAACGGATTGTTGAGGCGACCTCCATCGACGAGTTGGAAGAAGTTTACTTCTAACTGCTATCTAGGTTTTGGGTTCTGTGGCGCTGGGGTCTTGCGATGTAGATTCTGATACCGCCCCAGGTTCTGATTCTGAAACGGCTTCATCAGATACTAAGGCGTCCATCTGCATGGTCGACTGCGGGTTGGTTGTTGTCGGTACGAACTTGGCTTTTTCTTCAGTGCGGACGGCTGCCCGGCGTGTCATCCGCCATAGGCCATATATCCCGACCAATCCATGAACAGTCCCGATATAAAAGAACAGTCCCGCAGGTCCTAGCTCTTCCATTGCAAGACCGGCGACCAGCGGTCCGATGACCGCACCAACCCCATACACCATTAACAGGGTGCCACTGACCAGCACACGTTCTTGTGCATCTACGAAGTCATTGGTGTGCGATACTGAAATGGCATAGAGCGGAAAAGTCGCTGCGCCAAAAACCAAGGCGAAATAGAAAATGAGTTCGGGCTGCGATACACCCAAATGCGCAATGGCGGCACAAGCACCTGCACCCAGAAACGAAATCACGATGATCAGGACGCGTCGGTCGACCCTGTCCGACAACCAACCCAGTGGCCATTGCACCAAGCCGCCACCCAAAATACAGAGCGACATAAAGGTCGCGATATCTTCGTTGGCGCCCAGAACACGATCCGCGAATACGGGTGCCAAGCCCCAGAATGACCCCATGCCCAATCCGAAAGCAAAGCTGGCCATGACCCCCAACGGTGAGATCGCAAACATGCGACGCAACGGTAAAGGTCGTGGCTTTTGCGGAACCGGTGCCACGGTACGGGTCAGGGCGACGGGGATCAGTGCGATCGACACCAATACCGACACGGCACAAAACAGGACGTACCCTGCCGGGTCGGCAAAGTTGAGCAGCCATTGGCCCGCGGTCAGGGCCGACAGGTTTACCACCATATAAAGCGCTAAGACTTGGCCGCGTGTTTCATTGGTTGCACGCTCGTTCAGCCAGCTTTCCATGGTCACATAAATGCCAGCGAATGACAGGCCGATGAGGGCGCGAAAAATGGTCCAGGCGATGGGGTCGATGATGATGATGTGGCCAAGGACTGCGGCTGATGCCAGCGATGCCAATGCGGTAAAACAACGAACGTGGCCTGCGCGTTCTATAATGTAAGAGGTTGCAATGGTGCCCAGGATAAATCCGGCGAAATATCCCGATGACATGATGCCGATAATATTGGCCGAGAACCCCTCGCCAATGGCGCGAACACCGATCAACGTACCTTGCAGGCTAGAGCCCATCTGAAGGAGGGCCATGCCGAATAATAGTGATGAAATAGATACAAGTTGGCTGCCTACGGCACCCATACGCCATCCCCCCGAATGATTAGGAAATAGTTTACGCCGCCAAAGAGATGGGAAACAAACGCCGATATCGGTCTCGTTGATTTGAAACCATCGCTTAACTCGGCTATGTCAGCTTAAGCAATGCAACCCTGATAACGGCATGGGCGTCTTAATGGCACAATTTCAAGAATTCTGGAATCTGGTTGTTCAGGTCTGGCACGAGGGATTCCTGGGTGTTGATGTCGGCAGCGGCGTTGTCGCAATTGGCATCTTCTTGGGTTTTTTAGTTCTTCGTGGACTATTGGCGCGGTTCATTATCGGTAGCCTACGCGTTGTTGTGAAACGCACCGCATGGGAGTTTGATGATCTTGCCCTAGAGGCCATCGCGCCACCGATGCGCGCTGTACCGGTTGTTTTGGGGCTGTTCGTTGCGATTTACTACCTCGAACTCGAGGGAAAAACCCACGAAATTGCGACAGATATCACACGGACCATGATCACCATGGTGCTGTTCTGGGCATTGTATCGGGGCATTGGGCCTTTGAGCCGATTGTTCCGCAGTCTTGAGACGATCATCAGCCAAGAGTTTGTTGAATGGATCGTTAAAACGCTCAAGGTCGTGGTTATTGTTGTCGGTGCCGCAACCATCTTGCAATTATGGGGTATTCAGATCGGCCCAATCATCGCGGGTGCGGGGCTGTTCGGTGTCGCCGTCGCGCTGGGGGCGCAGGACCTGTTTAAGAATTTGATCGCCGGGATTTTGATCTTGGGCGAACGTCGTTTCCGCCATGGGGACTGGGTCCGGGTCGAAGGCTTGGTTGAGGGCACCGTCGAATCTATTGGATTCCGCTCAACCGTTGTTCGTCGGTTCGATAAAGCACCCGTCATGGTGCCGAACGCGCAATTGTCCGATACCGCAGTGATCAATTTCTCACAGATGATCTATCGCCGGATTTATTGGCACATCGGGGTCGAATATTCGACATCAATTGAACAACTGCGCCAAATCCGTGATGGGATCGATGATTACATTTCCAATCACGATGATTTCGTCCCGCCCGAGCAGGCATCGAAATTCGTGCGGATTGATCGGTTCAATGATTCGTCCATCGATATCTTGGTCTATTGCTTTACCAAGACAACGAAGTGGGGCGAATGGCTGATCGTCAAAGAAGAACTGGCCTACAAAATCATGGAAATTGTGCACGAAGCCGGCACTGGTTTCGCGTTCCCGTCCACTTCTTTGTACATCGAAAGCATCCCGTCCGAACGCCCGGAAGCCTTTGTGCCGCCCGGTTCAGACAAACAAGATGCCGGGGCCAGCACGACAAACGATCCAAAGCCCGAATAATCCAATAGTCTTTTTTGCGAAGAGGAAACCTTATGTCCGTCACCATTTATCACAACCCACGCTGTTCAAAATCCCGCCAGACCTTGGCGATATTGGAAGAAAAAGGCGTCGACCATGACGTGGTTGAGTATTTGACCGCGCCCCCAAGCCAAGCTGAGATGAAGCGCGTGCTGGCGAAATTGGGCATGAAGCCAGCGGATATCATTCGCAAAAAAGAAGCCAAAGAAGCCGGGATTGATGCGGCGGCGATGAGTGACGGGGACCTGATCAAAGCCATGGTCGCGAACCCCATTGTCATCGAACGCCCGATCGTGGTGAGCGAAGACAAAGCCGTCATGGGCCGTCCACCAGAAAATGTGTTATTCATTATCTAACGCTGATAAGCGCAAGGCGTTGAGCGTCAAATCGACAGAGGGTTGCGGTTATTTGGAACCGCTTGCAATATGGCGCGGGGTATAGGTTGATTTTGCCCGATTATGGGTGACTTTGGGCGACGGGGAAGACCAACATGGCCGAGAAAGCCACAGGTATTAAAACGGGCAATAAAGGCGACGACAAAAAAGCGCCGGCCAAACCTACTGTGAAAGCGCCAACAAAGTCGGCTGCGAAACCAACTCGGAAAATCGCGGCCAAACCTGCTGCGAAACCAAAACGTCGCGCCAAGGCCGTTTTGAAACCACGCGCCAAGGCAGCATCGGCGTAACAGCCCGAAAAGCAGCCGACGGTATCCAAACCGCATACGGTTGATCCTGAAAAATTAGAGATTTGGCGATCATTGCCAGAGTCCGAGCGCAACGCGCTCCGTGAACGCGAAGCCATACGCATGTTCCAACGCGCTGCGACCAGCCATCGCGCCGGTGACATGGCGGCTGCGGTTGAAGCGTATGGCAAATCATTGCTGCTCAATCCAAAGCAACCCGATGTCTACAACAACATGGGCGTGGCCCTCAGAAGCCTAGGCAAGCTTGAAGCCGCTATCGCGTGCTATCGCCGGGCTTTGGTGTTAAAGCCGAACAATGCCGGTGTGTATTCCAACATGGGCAACGCGCTGCGTGAAATCGGGCGTTTAGAAACGGCGATGGCGAGCCATCAACAAGCCGTCAAATTGTCACCGAAATCGACCGAGGCCTATTACAATCTAGGTTTGGTCTTGCGTGATTTGGGGCAGACCGATGCGGCGCTCAGTTGTTTTGACCGCGCGCTTGATTTGGACGAGACCCACGTCGATTGCCAATGGGACCGTGCCCTGACATTGCTTGAAATGGGTGACCTTAAAGCTGGGTTTGAGGCCTATGAATGGCGATGGAAATTAGACCGCAGCCCGCCGCGCACTTTTGATGTGCCGATGTGGGATGGTTCTGAATTGAACGGTAAAACCGTGCTGGTTCATCACGAGCAGGGCTTTGGTGATATGATCCAGTTTGCCCGCTATTTGCCGATGATCAAAGAACGCGGTGGCCAAGTGGTGGTCGAGACTCAGCCCGAACTGGCCCGCGTGTTTGGCACGGTGAAGGGGATCGCCAAAATTTATAACCGCGATCAAACCCCGCCCAAGCATGACTTTTATATTTCAATGATGTCATTGGCGCGTATTTTTGGCACGGAACAGGCCACAATTCCGGCCAAGGTGCCGTATATCTCGGCCCCTGATTCCAACGCGGTTCAACTGCCGCCAAGCCTGGGTAAGATCAAACGCGTGGGCATTGCTTGGGCTGGCCGCCCAACGCACCGTAACGACCGCAATCGCTCCGCTGGGTTTAAACATTTCATCGAAATTCTGGGGCTTCCCGGGATATCGGTGTTCTCGCTTCAAAAAGGTCCGGCATCTGGCGACATCTCAAACTTTGGGTGCGATGCGCTGGTGACAAATTTGTCGGGCCGCATTAACGATTTCGCAGATACTGCTGCCATATTGTCGCAATTAGATCTGGTTATCACGGTCGATACAGCGCTTGCGCACATGGCAGGTGCCATGGGTGTGACGACCTGGGTTGCGGTGCCGTTCGCTCCCGATTGGCGCTGGATGCGGGGCAAGGATACGACGCCTTGGTATCCATCAATGCGATTGTTCCGCCAGAAACGCCATGGCGCATGGGAAGGCGTTTTTTCCGATATCCGCCGCGCACTTCGGGACCATATCGCAGAGGGTTAATCCCTTAATCTTCACCCATATCCGTTAACACCATATTCATCGTTGTCGACGCAAGATAGGGCCTCCTGGGCCTCTGTCCGCTAAGGAGACATTGGTGGCAACGCAAGAGTACAAAGCAGGCGACGTTTTAATCGCCGAAGGGCATGTGCCCGAAGCTGCATTTCGGATCATCACTGGATCGGTCGAACTCGCCCGTTCCATTGACGGGTTGTCTGCGCCTACGGCTGTTTTGGATCGCGGTGCGTTGGTTGGCGCCGATGAATTCCTAGACGGTTTGGCGATGACCGATACTGCCCAGGCACTTGGTAACCTCAGGGTTGAAGTCCTGACGCTCGAACAAACGGTACAATTGCTCGGCCGAAAACCAGCCAAGGCCCAAGCCGCCGGACGCCAAACCAAACCACAACGGATACAAGCCTCGCCGTCGAATGCGTTGGTCGCATTATCGGCACAGGCTGATACCGATTACAGCGCCCAAGACCCGGCCTCGACCGTATTAAAACCTGGATTATTACGCCGTCTTTTGAAACCTGAATTCGCCGATATTCACGACCGGATTGATGTTCGCGTTGCTGAACTTTCGGGGCTCAACGGTGAACTAGCAACTCAGCATTTGGTGGCGGAATTCAATAAACGTCGTGGCCTTCGTGCCAAACCATTGAATGCGCAAGTTGCCCTAGACCCCGGCGGCGATCCCGTCCGCGCGATGCGAGAGCTACGCAAAGTCTGCGAGCGCTGGTTGATCGACAATGGTGGTGACGTGCTGGTTTGGGGGCAGGTGGCACCATCGGGCAGCATTGTTCATATCCGATTTTTTGTCCGTGATTTTGGTGTCATTGATCCGTTTCGTATCGGCGACGGGTGGAGCCTTTTGGTCCTGCCACAGCCATTAGATTCGTCAGGGGCACATCGCATTCATGCCGCTATATTGGCGGCGGTCCGTACCAAGGAAGCAGGCAAACTGCTGACCGTGAAACGTGACTTAGAAGTTTTGATGGAAGATGCGCGCGATAATCTGGTGGCCGATATTGGAAACCTTGATCCATTGGAAAGCGCTGAAGATAAATTGGCGCGCGCCCGGATTTTTGCCAACACCATGCGCTTCAGAGGCCGGTCCGAAGATGCCAAGACTGCACTGGCCCTGATCGATAGTGCGCTGACAGTATTCAGTTCTGACCAAACCCCGATTGAATGGGCGCTTGCGCATAAGGACCGCGCATTCCTGGGCCAATTCATTGCCGAGCGGATGAATGATACGGACGCGCTACGTACATCCATGCAAGATGTCGAAGCTGCCCTGACCATTTTGCGGCCTAGCTTATTCCCCCAAGATTGGGCGGCATTGAATGATCGATTGGGTTTGGCACTTTATCGGTTGGATTTTGATAACGGTGATACCGCAACCCTGGAACGTGCGTTGCAGGCATTCCATGATGCTCTTACCGTCTATGACCGCCAAAAGACCCCGAGCGAATGGGCCGAGGCGATGGGGCACTTTGGACAAGTTGCCTTGGTCATCGGGCGTGAAACCCGCAATCCGAAAATGTTGTTGCGCGCGATTGAGGCATGCAACGCCGTCGTTTCCGTTCGCGATCGCAAACACACCCCCATGCATTGGGCGTCTGCGCAAAACAACTTAGGTTCGGCGATGTTCTTGTATGGCCGGGTCGCGGGCGACCGAGGTGCCCTCGAAGGGGCCCGCGATGCATTCCGAACCGCGCATCAGATATATATCGAGAAAAATGCGGACCGCCTGGCCCGCGTTACCGAAAAGAATATGCGCCATGTTGATACGGCACTGAGCCAAAAACCCCGGAACGAGCCACCATCGCTTCCCTGGGAGCCAGAGGGCAATCAGCCCCCGTCTTTACCATGGGAATTCGATGCCCCCAGCGGCGCGCGGCGCAGAAATGACGACAATGACGTCTGGCTAGATGACCACCTGCGCTGATGATACGCGTGACCATGCCTTGAATGCCATGGCCCACAGGATTATCTCATAACGTATGAGCAAGCCATCCGAACCGTTTGATATCGAAAGCATCACCTGGCGCCAGCCCGATGGCGAGCTGGTGTCGTGCGAAGAAAAGCTATTGGTGCTGCACGAAAACTTGGATGAAATCCGTCAGGAATGCCAAGACGCATTTGAGGATGCGGTGCTGATGGGCTGCGACGAAGCCCAGATCCGTGAGGTTTTAGAAAAACTCGTCCGATCAATCCAAAACCCATATCCGCAAAAGTAATTTTCTTATTTATTTGAGATCAGTTGGCTCATCAGATCGCGCATGCTGATCATGCCGGACAGGTACCCATCGTCGATAACGGGTAAATGACGGAAATTGTGTTCGGACATCTTCCGTGCCACGTTGGCCACGCTATCGTCCATTGAACACGTCACCACGTTCTTGGCCATGTATGAATCGGTCGCGTAATCCAGGGCATCGCCGCCATGTTCGTAAATTGCACGCACGACATCGCGTTCTGAAATCACCCCGGCCAATCCACCCTCGGCATCGATGACAAGCGCGCAGCCAATTTTTTTGTCGGCCAAGTAGTCAATGCTTTGACGCAGCGGGCTGCCAGATTTGATGAATTTCACCGGCCCCTGGTTATCTGGGATAACATCGCGGATGGTTTTGCTGGCGGGCATTTAAGTCTCCTCATCGGTGTCTCGATTGGAGACATTTCCACATATAATTGTAACTTATCACCCTGATATCATGTTCGCGACTGTGCTTTATACGTAAACGCCTTTCGCCCGTTTATGATTGGCGTTACCCTTCGCGCCATGGATTTACGCCACCTCAAAACATTAATTGCGATTGCTGAAAATGGGTCGTTCGCGGCGGCTGGTGATGCCATTGGGCTGACTCAATCGGCAATCAGCTTGCACGTCAAAGCGTTGGAAGAAGATTTAGAAACCAAGCTTTTTGATCGTACAACGCGTCCACCACGATTGAACACACGCGGCCGTAACCTGGTCGACCGGGCGCGCGATATCATCGAACAATGTGAAAGCCTCAGCGACTTGGTCGCGGGCGAGGCGCTTGCAGGCAGTTTGGATATCGGTTCCGTGCCAACGTTGTTATCAGGCGTCCTACCCCCTTCGTTGAACGCGATCCGCCAACAACATCCTGATCTGCGCATCCGAGTTTCCAGTGGATTGTCGGCTGACTTGGTGGGCCGGGTGCATAGTGGCGAGTTGGATGCAGCCGTCGTCACCGAACCGTCGCAGCTGCAAACGGGACTTAGCTGGCACATGTTTGCCGAAGAGCCGCTGATGGTGATCGCACCCAAAGGGACTGCGGGTAAAACGGACCGCGAACTATTGGCGGCCGGACCGTTCATTCGGTTTCAGCGCTTTGCCTGGGCTGGGCGACTGATTGATACGCATCTTAAAGACCGTGGGATCAAGGTCCATACGGGCATGGAAATTGATTCACTCGAAGCCATCGCGTCGATGGTCGAGCATGGCCTGGGTGTTTCTGTGGTGCCAGACCGGGTCGGGGCAAATTTGCCCGACAACATTGAGAAAATTCCGTTTGGCGAGCCCCCACTGGGGCGTGTCATTGGGGTCGTGGAGCGTCGCGACAATCCGAAGATGCATTTGATCCGTGCGCTGGTCGAAATCCTTGCGGACCTCACCAGCAAACACGAAACAAATAAATAATCAGAAGCGCTAGGTCGTTTTCAGGTTGGCGTCAGCCTTCATGCGATTGAGCGCCATCTTCAGCAAGATGATACCCAAAACCCCAGACACGGTTGATCCTGAAAGCACACCAATCCGCACGTAGGTCGCATTCGCTGGATCAGCAAAGGCCAGCGTTCCGATGAACAAGCTCATGGTAAAGCCGACACCGGCCAAGCAGGCGATACCGCCGATGGCTTTCCAGCCGATACCTTCTGGCAACGACACCATTTTCATACGTTCCGCAATGAACACCATGCCGACGATGCCGAGCGGTTTACCGATGATCAAGCCGAGCATGATGCCAAGGGTGATCGGCTGTAGGAATGTATCCACGCCAATCCCGCTAAGTGACACACCAGCGTTGGCAAATGCGAAGACGGGCATGATGAAGAAATAGACCCATGGATGTAGTGCGTGTTCGACCCGTTCCAGTGGGGCGCCTTCACCTCGGAGTGGGATCATCAGTGCAATAACGACACCTGCCAGCGTGGCATGCACGCCGGACTTCAACACGCAGACCCATATAAAGGTGCCGACCAACAAGTATGGTACGAGGCTCATAATTTTGAGGCGGTTAAAAGCAAACAGCACGACGGTACCTACCGCAGCCAGAGACAACGCCTGGATAGACAGGTTCTCGGTATAAAACGCGGCGATGATGATGATCGCACCCAAGTCATCGATAATGGCGAGGGCGAGAAGGAAAATCTTTAACGAGACGGGTACACCGCTGCCAAGAAGAGCCAGCAAACCAAGAGCAAAGGCAATATCTGTTGCTGCAGGGATCGCCCAACCGTTAATCGCGGTGGGGTCGCCTGCGTTAAAAGCGACGTAGATCAGGGCTGGGGCAACCATACCGCCCAGGGCCGCAACAGCAGGCAGTGCGGCTTTGGCAGGGGATGATAACTGTCCAGCTAACACTTCGCGTTTGATCTCAAGACCAACCAAGAAGAAGAACACGGCCATCAAGCCATCGTTGATCCACAATAACAGGGGTTTATCGATTGAACCCGCACCGATTGCGACCGTGACAGGTGTGGTCAACAGTTGATCGTAGAGATAGGCCAGTGGTGAATTATCAAGTATGAGCGCGGAAACGGCCGCAATGAGCAAGATAACGCCGACAGCAGCGTCATGGCGGAAAAAATCTATAACAACACGCATGAGAAACCCCGATGAATGAATACTACTCCGCCACATAGGGTTTTTTGCCCTTACTGCCACGCCTTTTCGGTGAAAATGTCCAATAATTAACGTAGAATGCACCGATACGCCGCTTTTTGCCGTTTAGGACAATATTTTTACATAAAAATTTCTCAATTAAACGGAAAGTATATTTCGTTTTTCTCATACAAATGAACGCGATATAAACAATCAACTCACGCATCGCCGTGCAGGGAGGAATAATGACTGACACCACCGAGACCGAGAAAACATCTGTCGAAAACACAGGCCCCCTTGAGGGCATTCGCATCATGGATTTGACCCGCATTCTGGCGGGGCCAACCTGCACACAGCTGTTGGGTGATCTGGGCGCGGATATCATCAAGGTCGAAAAACCGGTCGATGGTGATGATACGCGCAGCTGGGGTCCCCCGTATTTGCAGGGCAAGGACGGCCAGGACACCCGCGAGAGTGCCTATTACATGGCGTCCAATCGCAATAAGCGCTCTATCGCTGTCGATATTGCCAACCCAGACGGTGTTGCGCTGATCAAAAGTATGCTGTCGAAATGCGATGCCATTTGCCACAACTTCAAAGTGGGCGGCTTGGATAAATATGGACTGGGATACGAAGACATCCATGCCGAGTTCCCGCATTTGGTCTATTTGCATATTTCTGGATTTGGCCGCACCGGTCCATATGCCAAGCGCGCTGGTTACGACATGTTGGCTCAAGGCGTCGGTGGTATCATGAGTTTGACGGGCCCCGTTGATGGCGATCCGCACAAAGTCGGCGTCGGCATTGCTGACGTGATGTGCGGCATGTATGCGACGTCGGCATTGTTGGCGGCCCTTCGCCACCGTGATCGAACGGGCCAAGGTCAATTGATCGATCTCGCATTACTGGACTCGCAGATCGCCTGGCTGATTAACGAGGGTGTGAATTATTTGACGTGGGGCAAAGAGCCCGTGCGTCGCGCCAACGCGCATTCCAACATCGTGCCTTATGATGTGTTCCCGACGGCGGATGGGTACGTGATCCTCGCCATTGGCAATAACGGTCAGTATGTAAAATTCTGTGATTTTGCGGGCAAACCAGAAATGGCCACCGACGAGCGGTTTTTGTCTAATGATCTCAGGGTTCGGAACCGCGACGCGATTACACCGCTGCTGCGCCAGATGACGGTGATGAAAACCACCGACGAATGGGTCAACGGTTTGGCACCGTTGGGTGTGCCATCGGCACCCGTTAACACAGTCCCGCAAGCGTTCAGTGATCCGCAAGTCCAGCACCGCGAAATGGCCATCGATATGAACCATCCTGCGGCCAAGGACGGTTTGTGCCACTTGATCGGCAACCCTATCAATCTATCTGAAACACCGGTTTCGTATCGCCGTCCACCCCCGATGGTGGGCGAGCATACCGATGAAGTGTTGCGTGAAATGCTGAATATGGATGATGAGAAATTAGAGAAATTACGAACCGATGGAGTCGTTGGATAACCAACGCAAATAATATGTTGGATAACCAACGCGAACAGATTGTTGGGTAGCCAATCTTGACGATTTTCTTTTGATGCTCTGCCCCTTTTATAGGAGACGACCATGTTCCCTTTAGCTGACGACTACCGCGAAATCCAAGCCGCCGCGCGCGACTTAGCGACCCGTGTGATTGCTGATCGTGCCGCCGAGGTCGATCGCACCGAAGCTTACCCCTGGCACAACGTCGAAGAACTGACCAAGGCTGGTTTCATGGGGATGACCATTCCGACCGAATGGGGCGGCCGTGGTCTGACGTTCCTACACGCCGTTCTGGTGGTAGAGGAAATGGCCAAGGTTTGCGGTGTGACGGCTAGGATCGTGGTCGAAGCCAACATGGGCGCGGTTAGTGCGATCATGAAATACGGCACCGACAAGCAGCGCAAGCTGGCGGCCGAATTGGTCCTGGCGGGTGATAAACCTGCGATCTGTATTACTGAACCGGATGCAGGTAGTGCCGCAACGGATATGACCACAACGGCGGTCAAAAAGGGTGATACCTATGTGATCAACGGCAAGAAACATTGGATCACCGGAGGTGGTGTTTCCAAGTTGCATCTGATTTTTGCACGGGTCATCGAAGACGGTGAAGATATGGGGATCGGTGGTTTCATCGCTGTCCGTGATGTTTCCGAAGGACTGATCGTCGGCACCCGCGAACCTGCCATGGGTCTGCGCGGTATCCCCGAATGCGAGATGATCTTCGAAGATTTGGTTGTATCCGAAGACATGGCCGTGATCCCACCCGAAGGGATCAAACGCGGCTTTGCCGGGTTGATGAATGCCTATAATTCGCAACGCGTCGGGGCTGCGACTGTGGCCATGGGCATCGCCGAAGGGGCTTATGAGCAAGCCGTCAAGTTTTCCCAAGAACGCGAACAGTTCGGACGGCCGATCTGTGAATTCCAAGGCTTACAATGGATGATGGCGGACATGTCCGTTGGCTTGGCGGCATCACAAGCGCTGGTCTACAAGGCCGCGTCATCGGCTGAAACCACGCAGGGTGGCTTTCCCGATATGATGATGGCAGCACAAGCTAAAATCATGGCATCCGACACGGCGATCAAGGTGACATCCGATGCCCTGCAAGTGTTCGGTGCGGCGGGCTATTCCCGTAACCGTCCGATGGAACGCATGTACCGCGATGCCCGTATGTTCACGATTGGTGGCGGCACGGCGCAGGTGCTTCGGAACTTGGTCGCAGGCCAAATCCTGGACCGTAAATTGCCGCAGACCCGTGATGGTTACGCCAAGATGGATGCTGCGCAGTGAGCACGGCATCAGAAATTGTTGCCCAACACCTTTATGAAGCGGGCTGCCGTCATGCGTTTGGTATTCCAGGCGGTGAGGTGTTGCATCTTATGGAGGGCTTGGAAAAAGCCGGCATCGATTTCCATCTGGTAAAGCATGAAAATTCTGGCGGGTTCATGGCCGAGGGCACGTATCACGCCACGGGCGCACCGGGTATTTTGGTTGCGACCGTGGGGCCGGGTGTGGTCAACGCCATCAACGTGATCGCCAACGCCTGGCAGGACCAGGTGCCGATGATCTTTTTAACGGGTTGTGTCGACGCGAACGAGGCCGAGACCTATACCCACCAGGTATTCGACCATACCGCTGTGATTGCACCGATTTCCAAGGCATCGATGGTAATATCGCCGGGTGCGGTTGATGTCATGATCGACAAAGCCATCGCGTTGGCCGTCGCTGATCCCCCGGGCCCTGTGCATCTGGATATGCCGATTGGGTTAGCAGGTGCTGAAACCAAACCGGCGGGATACCCAAAGCCGGGAACGATTGCCAAGGTCGCGCCCGCACCGGGTGCCGATCTGGACCGTGCCCGCGATGCGCTGGCGTCAGCGGAACGTCCGCTTGTGATCGCAGGCGTCGACATCTTGCATCACCATGCCGCAGAGACCTTGAACGAAGCCGTGCACCGCCTGTCGATGCCGATCATCACCAGTTATAAGGCCAAGGGCGTTGTCCCCGAAGACGACGCATTGGCATTGGGCGGGCATGGCCTGTCACCAAAATCTTATAAATTGCTCAAGCCCATGATCGATGCGGCGGATGTGATTTTGCTGGCGGGGTACGATCCGATTGAAATGCGGATCGACTGGCGTCACACGTGGGGCACCGCGATTGAGGGCAAAACGGTGATCGAAGTCGCCGCCCATCCCAACAGGCATTTTGTGCATCAATCCGATATTTCGTTCGTGTGCGATGTGGATGCGGGCCTAACGGCATTGACCCAGGGCTTGAACGGCAACCTAACATGGGCGGGTGGTGAAGTCGCCGCCATGAAAGCGACCCTGGCCGACGCGTTCCCGCGCGATGAAGAATGGGGACCCGCCGCTGTCATCGATGCCGCCCGGAACGCATTTCCGCGTAATGGTTTTGTTGCCGTCGATACGGGGGCGCATCGAATTTTGCTGAGCCAGCAATGGGATTGTTTTGAGCCGCAGAAATTGGCGCAGTCGACCGGGCTTTGTACCATGGGCTGCGCGTTGCCCTTGGTCATGGGACACAAACTGGCTGATCCCGAAACACCCGTGATCGCATTTACGGGCGATGGTGGGATGGAAATGATCCTGGGCGAATTGGCGACGCTTCGCGATATGGCACTGCCAGTTGTTGTGGTCGTGTTTGTCGATGAGTCGTTATCGCTGATCGAGTTAAAACAGCGCGGCGGCGGTCAGGATAACCTGGGTGTTGATTTCGGGGGCACAGATTTTGCCGCCGTGGCCAATTGCATGGGGGGGCGCGGTGTCACGGCGACCAACCGGGCCGAATTAGAATCAGCCATCACCGAAGGTTTGGCCGCAGACACCTATACGCTCATTGCATGCCCAATTGGCCGCAAAGCGTACGACGGTCGTTTCTAGGTAAATTTTTGAATCAAAGCCTGCTGGCAAAGATCAGGCCTTATTGATCTTCCAGCAGTTTTTCGAATGCATTTGTTTCAGGTTCTTTGTGCGACCGCATTTTGATGGTTTCGACACCATCGTCTTCGTCCATCATGTTAATACCGGAAAGTGCGGTTTCAACACCAGCGACCGAGCCGTTGCCGACTTTGACGACCAATGAATTCAACGTATCTTCAAACTGGTTGATGGTTTGGATCACGTTCATAATCCGCGCCCGTGCAGCGTCCTGAACTTCGCAGGCAAGGTCGATACGCGCCGTGGCATCGACAATATCTTGGAACATGTGCCTAGCACCGGTGTATTTGATTTCGCGGATCATGCCCTCGGCAATGTCAGAAATTTTTTCGCTGGCGTCCGAGACCGCTACGTTGGCTCTCTCAGAATCGTCTGCGACAGACACAAGTTGATCGGCAACCGTGTCCAATACTGGCTTATCGCCTGTGGAATCTGTCAAAATAGCCAAGTCGCCGCGCATTTTCTGCATCAGCTCATAAAGCCGCAGAACCTGCGTTTCCAACGTGTCTCTGTTCGATTTTTCCATTTTTGATCTCCCAGGCCTTAATTTCTTAAGACCACGGTATCGTGACTCAACAGGGCTGGATATAAGTATTAGGTCTAACTATATCCCTATTTCACAAAGGGAAGTACGTAACATGACCGATAAAGTAGAGAAATCCGATAAAGAATGGCTCGAACAGTTGGGGCCAAAGGCGTTCAAAGTACTTCGAAAACACGACACGGAACGGGCTGGAACCAGCCCGCTGAACGCCGAAAAGCGAGAAGGCACGTTTAAATGTGCAGGTTGTGGTGAGCCTTTGTTCGCATCAGACACCAAATTTGAGTCCGGGACCGGCTGGCCAAGCTTTTTTCAGCCCATCAGCGACGAAGCGATCGAAGAAAAGGTCGACCAAACGTTATGGATGACCCGCACAGAGGTGCATTGCGCAAAATGTGGCGGTCACCAGGGACATGTTTTCCCCGATGGACCCAATCCTACGGGCCTGCGTTACTGTATCAATGGTGTTGCGTTGGAATTTGAGCCCAAGGACGACTAATCACGGTCTTTATCAGTGATCGAAACGTAATTTGGCAAGGCTGCGATGCGACTGATCCAGGCTTGCACGGCAGGATAGCTGGATAAGTCGTAGTCGCCTTCTTCTGCGACGTGGGTGTAGGCATATAGCGCGATATCGGCGAGCGTTGGGCCGTTGCCGACCAGCCAGTCCGTGTGGCTGAGTTGCATTTCCATCAGGGCCAATGCGGCCTCTCCGGCGCTACGTTTGCTTAGTAGTTGGGCTTTTTGGACATCGCTCAGCTCTGGCAAATGTTTCCAAAACCGCAATGTCGCAATGTTGGGTTCGTGGGAATATTGTTCCCAAAACAGCCAGCTCATCATCTGCGCTTTGGTGAATGGATCGCTGGGAATCCATGATGTCCCCTCGGCCAAATAGGTCAGCACGGCGTTGGATTCCACCAACCTCCGACCGTCGTCTAGTTCTAAAACGGGGATACGGCCACCCGGATTTATGGTGCTCAAAAATTCGGGTGTGTGGGTTTCACCTTTCAAGATGTCATAGGCATTATAATGATAAGGTGTCCCCATGAACGCGAGCAGCAGACGGATTTTAAAGCCGTTGCCAGAAATCGGGTCGTCGTGCAGCGTCAACATAATGGGGTCTTTCGATATCAAAGCGAGGTGACATTATAAAACTGATAGCGTTCAATGGAATGGAATCGCAACGCATCAATTTTAATATGGGAATGAGCAAAGCTAATGAATGAGCAAACGGACACAGGATCAAAGATCGCAATTGTGACGGGTGGCGGATCAGGCATTGGCCGTGCCACCGCCTATGCTTTGTTAGATGATGGCTGGACGGTTGTTATTGCCGGACGACGAGAAGAAGCATTGCTTGGAACCATTACCGAAAGTGCGGCACCTGACAGGTTGATGGCGGTGCCGACCAATGTCGCGGATCCGGACAGTGTCGCCAACCTGTTCAAAAAAACCGTCGAAGCGTATGGCCGCGTTGATCTGCTGTTCAACAATGCGGGCACCAATGCGCCGGGCATTGCGTTGGAAGATTTGGAATTCGTGCAATGGAAGTCGGTCATCGATGTGAACCTGACAGGCTCTTTTAACTGTCTGCAGGCGGCGTTCCGCGTGATGAAAGACCAGGACCCGATGGGCGGACGGATCATCAACAATGGCTCGATTTCGGCGCATGCGCCGCGCCCGGATTCCATTCCCTATACCGCGACCAAACATGCAGTGACGGGCATGACCAAGACTGCTGCATTGGATGGGCGTAAATATAATATTGCCGTGGGTCAGATTGATGTCGGCAATGCGGCGTCATCGATGGCTAATCGGATGGCCAAGGGTGTTAAACAGGCGGACGGTGAAATCCGTGCCGAGGCTATGATGGACCCGTCCGAAGTTGGGCGCGGCGTTGCGCACATGGCGAGCCTTCCTCTCAGCACCAACATTCTGACGATGACGATCATGGCGACCAAAATGCCGTTCGTCGGTCGTGGCTAATCAGATGCATCGTATGATCTCACGTCGATCTTTGGTGAAGGGCGGTATGGCGGCGGGTCTGGTATTCCCAACCTGGCAGATGTTGTCATCAAACAGTGCCCATGCTGCGTTGGCGCCGACACCTGACTGTGGCAATTTCCCGTCGCCGACGCCGCGACAAACGGCAGGGCCATTCTTTTTACCTGATACGCCCGCGCGACGTGATTTCTCAGGCGATGGCCCGGGTGCTGAAATGTTTGTTGGGGGGTTCTTGGTATCGACCCAGTGCACGCCGATTGCGGGTGCGGTTGTTGAGTTGTGGCACGCCGATGCGG
>ENA-UOXV01000107-UOXV01000107.1-marine-metagenome-genome-assembly--contig:-NODE-107-length-104516-cov-8.976498_pt1 | contig 104516 bp, 94 predicted proteins | sample MGYA00238165_ERZ766961 | MGnify/ENA primary metagenome ERZ766961 (study PRJEB28924, sample SAMN03173240) | marine metagenome | biome: Marine; feature: Water; material: Subsurface seawater | place: North...
GGATGCACACCCAAGACACAGCGCATGTCTTCATGGGTCTTGGCGAGTTCGAGCGCGGCAAAGCTCGAAAGCTCATCACAGCCAATCTGGATCTGAATCGAGACACCCTGCTCCCGACAACGGTCTATGACTGCCTCTCGATCGTCATCAAAAACTGAAAAATACAGATGTGAGTGCGTATCAATAATCGTCATGAATTTATTATTTTTTTTAATATTTTTTTAAGAAAAGAGCCGACGATGCGGCTCTGAGTCTACTTATATGTTCTGTAATTGAAAACCCTTATTGTGCGCCACCAAGATTCTTTGGCTGCGGCATCCATACACGGTCGTGATGATAGTACTGACCAGAATTCTGTTGAAAATTGTTTTGCTGTGTGTTTTGCTGATGGCTCGTACCAAATTGCACGTGTGGTTGAACCGATGAAGAGGAATTTTGAATTCCTCGCTGAGTATTCCACGTAGTACTGGCACTACATCCATCACTTACTCGTGTACTATATCCAGCCGTGTTCTGATCTACTGGCAAAAACACGCCGCCACGCAAGCCACTCCTCTGCTGAACCGATGACTGCTGTCCGTTTTGGCCATTTCTTTGACCTTGTCCATCTTGTCCGCGTCGAGAAGACTGATCGCCTTCTTGAGCACCTCTTCCTTCAGAAGATCTTCCGTTTGATCCACGATTCCCATGGTAATCCTGCTCACTCTGAGTTCGATCATTATCATTCGTTCCCCCTCGACCATTTCCATCAGGGAAATTATTACTTTGCGCTTCTGAGGTGTCTCGAACCATACGAAGATATTCTTCCAAAACACGGGCTTGATCCTGTGGAGACATGTTTTTAATCATTTCTGGTGTTACGATTTCCCCCGCGAACATCAAGACTTTATCTTGCTCCTCTGCCATTTTTCTGTATTCCTCATATTTTTCAGGATCGCATCCGACCAAAACAAACATAATTGCTAACAACGTGGATATTCTTAAGCTTGCTGCCTTCGAAAGGTTCTGCATAAGTGATTCATGCTTGGAAGTAGAATCAACAACACTACTTGCTTGGTCTAAAGATGATGGTTTCATGGAAAAAAAGATTAAGTTCAATCTCTTAATACTATTTTATTTAAAAAAGTCAAGAAAAAGTTTGTCTTTTTATCAGACCTGTGGAATCATACAGTCAATGACGAACTACAAAATCTTTGCCGGCTCCTCTCACCCTGAACTCGCTCAAGCCATTGCTCAGTCTCTGGGCCGGGATCTTGGGGCTCGTACGATTAAAACTTTTTCCTGCGGAGAATGTTATGTGAAGTTTGATGAGACCTTTCGAGGCCAGGATGTCTTTTTGATCCAAACGTGCCGTACCGGGCATATGAATGATGACCTGATGGAACTCTTACTTATGATTCATACGGCGAAACTGAGCTTTGCATCGAGTGTGCATGTGATCCTCCCCTACCTAGCGTATTCCCGCCAAGACAAGATTCACGAACCCCGTGAAGGTATTTCTGCCAAAATGCTGGCCGATCAGATCTATACCGCTGGAGCCGACCATGTGATTGCTCTTCATCTGCATTCCGATCAAACCCAAGGATTCTTTGACTGCCCCGTCGATAATCTCAATGCACGACGACTCTTTGTCGACCATATTAAAGCGAAAAATTTACAAGACGCCGTGATTGTCTCTCCTGATGCAGGAGGCGCCAAAATGGCGAAAAAGTTTGCGGATGATCTGGGGGTAAGTCTGGTGATCCTCCACAAACAACGTCCTGAACATAATAAATCAGAAGTTTCTCATGTGATCGGAGATGTAAAAGGCAAAACGCCCATCATCGTCGATGACATGGTCGACACCGCGGGATCGGTCGCGGGCGCGCATAAAGCTCTGATTGATGCGGGAGCGAATAAAGAAATCTATCTTTGTGCCACGCATGCGATCTTTTCGGGCAAAGCGAAAGAAAATCTTGATAACGCAGGCTTTGAGGAAATTATCACGACGGACAGCCTCCCCGTCCCCCATCCCCCAAAAAACTACCACACGATCTCCATCGCTCCCCTCTTTGCGGAAGTGATCCACAATGTCGCGGAACACAAGTCGGTGTCGAAATTGCATTTATGATCTTGATAGGCTTGATTTTAAAAGATTAAATTTAGATTAAATGTTGGGGACGTGGGAAAAACCCTGCTATTTTTTTCTTATGGATGATCGGAAACCGCTCGGTGCCAAAGGTGAAGAAATCGCCAAAAACTATCTGATAAAACAGGGACTGAACTTTCTTGATCAAAATTTTTATACAAGAGAGGGCGAGTTAGATCTGGTGATGTATGATCCGGTGCGATCAGAATATGTTTTGGTCGAGGTCAAAACCCGTCGGTCTCAAAAATTTGGTCTCGGGGAAGAAGCCGTCACGGACGAAAAAGTTTCCAAGCTGTATCAGGCGGCTGAGAAATTTTTTGCCCGTAAACTCGGTCTCAAAAATCTTGATCAAATCCGTGTACGCCTGGATGTAGTCGTCGTAGAGATGACGGAGACGGGCGTCTGGTGTCGATGGAAACAGTGGGAGTGAGGTCTATCTGAAGTCTGAGCTATTGAAGTATTAGGTCTGATCATTATACTCTTTCTCGTTATGACGACGTACAAAATTCAGACTTTTGGTTGCCAGATGAACTACTCGGATTCCGAGCGGGTTTCAAGTCTGTTAGAACAAGCGGGATTTAACCCAGCCAAAGAAGATGATACCGCCGACCTCTTGATTGCCAACACGTGTTCCGTTCGACAAAAATCAGAAGACAAAGCGATTGGATTTTTAACGCAGTGGAAAAAAGATCATCCACACGTCACGATCGCGGTCACCGGATGTATGATTCGTCAGACGGGTGACGCGAGTAATTCAAAAGACCCGGTACTCGAGCTTAAGCCCATAGATTTAGTGTTTCGGATTGAAGACACGGCCCGACTTCCCAAACTCTTGGAACCCCACTTTCCCGAGCATGACTTTTCTGAGTTTGGTCAGGTTTTTGGGACGGGAAGCGTGGAGAATTACTTTCACATCAATCCTAAAGTTGAAAATAGAAAACAGGTTTTTGTCCCAATTACGCAGGGCTGTGATAAGTTTTGTTCTTTTTGTATCGTCCCCTACACCCGTGGACGCGAACATTCTCGCCCCATGGACGATATCCTCGCCGAATGCGAACATCACGTAAAACATGGCGCGCTCGAGATCACGCTTTTGGGTCAAAATGTAAATTCTTATCGACAGGATGGGAAAAAATGCTTCACGACACTGGTTCAAAAAATTGATAAACTCTACGATCAAGGATTACGACGTATGCGATTCGTCTCCCCTCACCCACAGGACTTCACGGATGACGTGATAGAGGTTTTGGCCAAGATGAGAACTATGTGTCCGTATATTCACCTCCCGGCCCAGCATGGATGTGACACGATGCTTCGCGCGATGAACCGGAACTACCAAGTTGAACAGTATGAATCTATTGCTAAAAAAATACGGAAAGCGATCCCTGGATGTTCTCTTGCGACCGACATCATTGTCGGGTTTCCTGGCGAAACCGAACAAGACGTAAAAGATCTCATCGCCTTTGCAAAACGCGTTGATTTTGATTTTTCCTATACAGCCATCTACTCCCCTCGCAAAAATACGCCGGCCGCCCGCATGAAAGATCTTTTCATCGATCGTGAGGAACAAAAAAAACGATTCCATCGATTTGATAAAATGATTAAGGCGACGGCTTGGGCTCGTCGGGATCGAAAAATTGGACAAACGATCGAAGTCCTCGTCGAAACCTCTGAACCGACAAAGGATGGTATGTATAAAAACAAAGGCCGCAGCGCTGAATTTTATGAAACGATGTTTCTTTCGGGCCGACCGCTGTTTGGTCAATTGGTCAACGTCCAAATCGAAAAAAGAAGCAATTACTTCCTCAATGGAATCCTGCCAGAAGGCACGACGGGACTAAATGTTATTGCGTAGCCTCGCCTGTCAGCAACCCATCGATTAATTCTCTAAATTTCCCTTCCGGGAGCATGCCAGGAATCACTAATTCTTGATTGAGAACAAAGTAAGGCGTCCCCTGAACACCATATTTTTGAGCCAACACTTTATCCTGTGTTATTTTTGATTTCATAATGCCTGAATTCAAGCACATCATAAAAGAAGCGTCTTCCACGCCCACTGCATTTGCCACAGAACGAAGCGCTCTATCATCGGTCTTTCCAAAGTAATTTTCAAAATAGAGATCGTGAAACTCTAAAAACTTTCCCTGTTTCCCCGCACACTCTGAAGCTTCTGCCACCCGCGTCGTCCGAGCCGAAAGTGGAAAATGATGATACTCCACGACAAGCTTGTCTCCGTAGTCTTTTTTAAGATTCCCAACGACCGATGCGGCCGTTCTACAATGCCCACATCCAAAATCAAAAAACTCAACCATCGACACTTTTTCAACCCTCGGTGCGGCGGAATGAGACTCCGTAGATGATTCCGAAGTTTCAACAGCTTTTGGCTCTGACGTTGGTTCTTCAACCGGTGTTCCACAAGCTGTAATTGAAATAGAACAGGCGAGAAGGGCGAGCTTTTGGAAAAACATAGGTTATTAGAGGCTATTTTGTGGGAGCCTATCAGTTTTTGTTTGTCGAAACAACCAAAAACTCACGAGCATCATAATTATGCACAACCACTGCCCCGTAGAAATCCCCCAATAAAGACCATCCGGCTCCCGAACAAATTCAATTAAAAACCGTAAAACACCGTAACCCAGCAAAAAAGCGCCGGTTAGAAATCCACGTTTTTTCCACATTTTCTGAGCAAATAATTTGTTCAATATTAGAAAAAGACTCGCATTTTTTGCCATTTCATAGAGCTGACTCGGATGACGATACAAATCATCAATATGTGGAAAAATCATGCCCCAGGTCTGATCGGTTGGGGTTCCCACAAGCTCTCCGTTTAGAAAATTTGCCAATCGCCCAAACATCAAAGCCAAGGATAAAGGAATCACTAAGACATCTGTCAGAGAGAGAAACTTGTATTTTTCTTTGTAGGCCACAAAGCAAAGCCACGCTCCTCCTCCCAAGAGTCCTCCATGAATGGACATACCTCCCTGCCAAATTTTTAAGATTTCAACCGGAGCCTGCCATAAAACTTCTGGGCTGTAGAACAAAAAAAATCCCAAACGCCCCCCCAGTACACCACTCATAAAGAGCCCTACGAGCATATTTTCAAACGACTCTTTTGACCAAGCGGGTTTCAGTGATTTTTTTTGAAGGCGAAACCCGATCCATAACATCAAAAAGAATCCCAAAATATAACTCAGCCCATACCATCGCACATCGAGTCCAAAGAGAGAAAAGGCAACCGCATCAAAATCCCAGATCATGCTTCAAATAAATGAAAACGACGAAATCTAAAGATTTTCAAAAGACTTCCGGATATCCATCGATGAAAACTGTGATTCCAAGTTTGAACTTCTTGATTATAAACTTTTTGGAGCGAGACAAGTTTGTGGTCGATGAATTCAAGATCTTTCACGAGTCGATCAAAAACACCGCCTTCCACGATTTTGTTCTGGGCTTCTAGTTTGGAAAAATATGTGTAGAGCAATTTTGAAAGTTTACGTTCTCTTTGTATACGCTCGACCGGATGTTCGGTCATCGACGCCTCCTGGCACGCAGCGCGAAGTTCCAAGAGTTTTTGGCGATCTTCCTCAGTCAGTCCCCCCTCGCGTCGAGAGAGTGTACACACGATCGGCACCATCATTTGTCGCTTGGAAAGGAAAAAAAGTAAAAAGAGCCAAAGCTTCTGAAGGTAGAGTTCTTGTTTGTGATAATAACGATAAACAATTCTCAAAAATCCGATACAGAATACAGCGCCCATAATCGGGAGAATGTAGGTATCGAGAAGAGAACTTCCTTGTTCCAACGAAAAAGAATCTGCCAACGTCCTTAATTTGTCCGCCCATCCCTCCGGCTCCACCATCCCCTCCTCTACCGCAAAGGTTGGTACAACTCGCTCCACTGGCACCTCCAACATATCTGGGACACTTATTTCTAACTCAGGAAGTATTTCTACAACTTCCTCAGAAGGTTCTACAATGGGTGGCTGATATCCACTCGGAAAAGGCATGCTATTGTTGGCTCAAAAAAAATCGCAAAGAGGTTTCAAGACTCTTTGCTCCGAGAACACTTTTGGCTTCCCTCTTAATCGATCGCAAGGATGGCCGACGACGATTATGATGTTCTTCGACTTGGAAAGAAGCGTTCTGCGAAAGTTGAAAAGAAGGGTCTGAAGTCATGTTGCGGAATTCAGTCTCTATTCTACAATCAGAACACGTAAAAAAGCTAATTTTTCTCAAGATATGACGCTTGATGGACACCATCTCATAGACATATTTGACGCTAAAATTGCGCCTTATGCTCAATATAATGCGAATTCTCGTGGACGAATCCATAAAGAATCCGTTGATCCGGAGCGTCTTGGATTTCAACGTGATCGAGATCGCATTATTTTTTCACCCGCTTTTCGAAGACTTCAAGGAAAAACACAGGTTGTTTCTCCACAGTTTGGCGATCATTTTCGTAATCGACTGACGCACACAATTGAAGTGGCTCAGATTGCGCGTGATCTTGCGCGACAATTAAAACTCAACGAAGACCTAGCTGAAGCGATTGCGCTGGCGCATGACCTGGGGCATCCCCCTTTTGGCCATAGTGGAGAGAGAGCTCTGGATGAAAAAATGCAAGAACGAGGACTGCATTTTGATCACAATATTCAAAGTCTGCGCGTCGTCACGGTTTTTGAAAAACGATATCCGCATTTCCCAGGCCTCAATCTCACCCATGAAGTACTCGAAGGAATCCAAAAACACGAGACTTTTTTTGATCGCCCCCATGGACCTATTTACACCCCCCATCTAGAATCTCAACTTGTCGATATTTCCGATGAGATCGCCTACCTTTCCGCCGACCTTGAGGATGGACTTCGTGGTAAATTTTTTACCCGAGAAGAGCTCCTCCAGCAAACTATCCCCAAATTGGCACACAACTCGCTCCCCCCAGCAGAACACACCAACCGATCCTCATTGATTCGTCGCATTATTCGTCATCTTCTGGAACATATTGTCCGAGATACCCAAAACCATATCCACCAACAAAATATCCGGACCCTCGAAGATGTCCAACAATCAAAAATAAAAATTGTTTCTTTTGAGGCTGATTTTTTCCGACACTTTCGAGACCTCAAGCAGTTTCTTTTTAAACGCTACTACGGAGCTCCAAAAGTACAAAAACTCAACGATCAGGGCAAAGCAATTATCTATCAGATTTTTGATGATCTTCTTCAAAACCCAGATCAAATTCCTTCAAAAGCCTATGACAATTTTCCTGACGAATCTCTTGAATCTAAAATTTGTGATTATATTGCGGGCATGACCGATCAATTTGCCCATGAATTCGTACACCATCTCCCGAGCTAAAAACATTGACGTTTGGCGATAAAATCTTTAGTTTCTGGATTGCTGAAGACTTTGAAAATTTGACAAAATGTCTTGAATGACTTGCCAAGAGGTTATTCGTTAGAGACCTTTTGTCACTTCCATGCATTCCATCCATGAGATCACGTCTTCGACCAAGGGATTATGGTATCATTCCACCTTTGTGCTTCCCCACCCAAACCATCCTATGCAAGAAACACACAACGCATACGACTTCCCATCTGCACGGCAGGAAATTCTAAAGACTCTCAAAGTCTACTATCCCGCCTGTACTGCCGAAGAAGAAGAAAAAATACTCCAGGCTTTTTCATTTGGACAAAAAGCTCATCATGGCCAATTGAGAAAATCCGGAGAACCCTATTTTTCACATTCGGTTGAAGCCACAAAAATTTTGCTCGCTATTCAGCCTGACGTTGAAACTATTATTGCCTGTCTTCTCCATGATGTTATTCCTGACACCGATGTTTCTGCGGAAAAAGTAGAAGATCTTTTTGGTGCTAAAATTCGACTTTTTTGTGAAGGAGTCTCTCATATATCCAAAGTTCAACTCAAAAAAGAACACCACAAAGAGCAACATACCGAAAATCTTCAAAAACTTTTTGTAGCGGTAGCAACCGATGTTCGAGTCATATTTGTAAAACTCTCGGACCGTATTCACAATTTAAAAACACTGCAATATTTGCCCCAAGAAAAACAGATTCGCATTGCCCGAGAATCGATGGAAGTTTATGCCCCTATCGCCGAAAGATTAGGACTCTTTGAATTTAAAAGTCAGATTCAAGACTTATCCTTTCAATACCTTTCTCCAAAATCCTATAAAAAACTTACCAAAGAAGTCGAAATCTATCGGCGCGAACAATTTGGACTCATCCAAAAAGCTATCGCCGAAATCAATGCCGTCTTTGCCGTTGAGAACATGCCTATTATTGATATCAAAGGACGTCAAAAAAATATTTATTCGACGTATGAGAAAATGCGTCGTAAAAACATTAGTAATGTCAGTGAAGTGTTTGACCTCTTTGGTATTAAAATTCTCGTTCAAACATCAGCCGATTGCTATCGAGCGCTTGGAATTATCCACTCTCGATGGAAACCTATGCCTAAACGCTTTAAAGATTATATCGCCGTTACGAAACCCAATGGATACCAAAGTCTTCATACGACCGTTTTGGGACTTGCTAAAAGCCATCTTCCCACGGAGATTCAGATCAAAACTCAAGATATGGATATGGATGCTGAATACGGTCCGGCTGCCCATTGGGCCTACAAAAAAACAAAGACTTCGAACTTTGACCGGACGTACCTCGATCGTATGAAATGGATGATTCCAGAAGGTGCTGAAAAAGGCGAACAGGATGCCCAAAAGTTTTTTGAACGCATGTCGCAGTCCATTCTGTCGGATCAACTGTATGTGTTCACCCCCAATGGAGATATTATAAATCTTCCGGTAGGGTCAACCCCGATTGATTTTGCGTATGCTATTCATTCTGACCTTGGAAACAACTGCATCGGGACTCGCGTAAATGGCGTCATTAAGTCCCTCGACTATCCGCTTCAAAATAGTGATATTGTGGAAGTTTCTACCAAAAAAGGACGAACCCCCAATCCTCTCTGGCTTAAGTTCGTCAAATCTCCTTTGGCGCGATCTGCTATTCAAAATGCTCTTCGAAAAACAAATCGTATTGAGAGTATCCCTCCCAAAATAGCCAATCCTGAAAAACTCATCAAGAATCAGGGTAAAGAAAACAAATCCCCGACTATTAGTGCCCCAAACCCACTGTCTCTCAATGTCGTTATTGGCGGTGAAGAAGGTCTTTCTTATCGTTATGCGCAATGCTGTAAGCCTTCTCCGGAAAAATCGATCCTTGCCTATAACTCTCGAGGACGTCAGTTTACCATCCATGAATTAAACTGCTCAAGTTGCAAAAAACTCGATCCCAAACGCTTCTGTGAGGCACATTTCATCGTGAAGCGGCGATTCCGTGTTCTTGCGAAAGATCGTAAGGGGTTGATGCGAGATTACTCCTCTACGATGACCAATCACGGAATCTTTATCCATGATATTCAATTCCAACGGAAGCCCGGTAATATCGCGGAATGGACCTTTGTGGTAAATATTAATTCTGACAAAGAATTCAGTGAACTGCTGAAAGAAATCCGACAGGTACAAAATGTTACGGAGACCCGTAAATTGACCTTCGCTCAAAAATAAGGGATAATAGAGCTCCGTTCTTTGATACTTCACGAATTCTTTCTTTCCCCGACGCAACCACTCACCTCTGGGGGTGCCAGGCTTTGACGGAGAGTTTTAGAATGTATGACTTGCGTTCACGGCGTGTTGGACCCGCCGGCAGATCCGATCCAACAAACTTAATTGCAAAATCTAAAAATTTTGTAGCAAGTGCACTACAACAGGCTAAAGCTTTGCTTTCTCCTGCGTACGCAGTTGCTTAAACAAACCTTACTTGAGCCCCTGGCTCGTAAGTGATCGAAGACGAATGATCTCCTAATCTTCGACCCAACTTGAGATCTTACATATAAACCCTGACCGAGTTTGTATGGACACCCTTGGTCACCGGTATGAAGTTTTTGTCTGATTTTCTACTTCATACTGTAAACAGATCAGACTACGAATGTAGACGGTCTTATATTCTCTCTTCGGACGCGAGTTCAACTCTCGCCACCTCCACCAGGCTTCGCTTTGCCTTGAACAAGGAGCGCAGCGACGCTGTGAAAGGGAAATGGAAGCCTGCCACGGCGTAGTGCTTATTAGAAAGCTACGCCCGGCACAGCCAGTATGTTCTTTCAAGAAATATTCAGCCTTAAGTTTCAAAAAACGAAGCCGGGCCTTTTCTTAAATCTACATTAAAAATTTTGACACTCTATTTTTTGTTATAGAGTATTTCTATGTTCGCTGTTTATTTAATCCAAAGCATCACTCATCCCACACAAACCTATATCGGCTTTTCCTCTGATCTCAAAGCAAGGCTTAACGCTCATAATTCGGGAAAATCCATTCACACCAATAAATTCAAACACTGGAAACTTGTCAGCTGCACCTTCTTTTCTGATAAAAAACGAGCGCTCGACTATGAATCATACTTAAAAAGTCACTCTGGACGAGCTTTCCGAAAAAAACACTTTTAAGCTAGCATGAGCTCCCCATGCCCTACCACTTCTACCTCGCCCGCTGCTCCAACAACTCGCTCTACGCGGGTTATTGTGCGAATCTCGAGGATCGTGAAGCCAAACACAATAACGGCACAGGCGCCAAATACACCCGCGCGCACGGACCGGTCAAAATCGTCTATTCTGAATCTTTCGAAACTCGCAGTGAGGCAATGAAACGCGAAGCGGAGATTAAGAAATGGAAGAAAGAAGAGAAAGAGCGATTGATCAAAAAAGACCTATGAAACCTCTAACTCATCTTGCTTATCCTGTTGTGTAATCTGTCGTATTTTTGTCGGATCTTTCGTTGGGACATACAAACTAGGATTTGAGTCTAACTGATCTTTTTCTCTTTGGATCAAATACATAAAGCTCTTTATATTTTTTGATTTTAATATCATCTTGAAAAACATACATCCTTCCTCTGCATCTGGATTACCGTACCCCAACTTATTATATTCTGAACCACCAATGGCGATAGGTTTTGCCGTAGACTCTGGAAACTGGTCATACATATTTCGTAAAAATGTATGACTAAAACAACTTCCAAAAATAAGAATATCCGGTGTTTTCTGTAGCGCCTCCCCATATTTTTCAACACGTTTTATTAATACCTGTGCGAGTTCTTCCGGTGAGATATAGAGCTCTTTTTTTAAGCTATCCGCCTCTAGATCTTCAACCTTACCGCTCTTCAAAAAGAGTGCATCCGGACCCCCGTGTCCATCAAAGAAAAAAGTAAAAGGTGGTGGGGTTTCCCGTATTTGATCTAATACTTCCTGTTTTTTTGTTTTCAGTTCTTTTTCAGAGGCTTCGTCCTTTGCTCGATAGGCATGAAACGAAGAAGATTTTTCTTCTAGTTGTTTTTGGACAGACGCTCTTCCAAAACGATAGGCATCCTCCTCCAATACTTCATTATGTGACAAAAGAACAACGTTTCTTTCTTGAAAAATTGAAACATCCCCCCAATCCTCAATGCCCTGAATAATATTTTCAAGCGCCTGGACAACATTTTCTTTGGTAATAGATTTTTCTCTAAAAAATAATTCTCGAAGAATTATGGCTGGAAGATCCGGCAATAGTAATTCTTTCAGAGGCACCGGTATTGATACTTTTTCCAGTAAATCTTTCAAAGAGACCATCTTCTCCAGCTTTTCAATACGTAGTAAATCAAGCGCTGGATCGCCTAACAGCGGACTATCCAGCCAGCGATAAATCTTTTTATTTTTTCCTTGTGCTAATCGTTTTTCCCAATGCTGCGCCCGCTCCTTCATCGACTTCAAAAGTATGCTCGGTTGGAACGGAAGGTTTCCATGAGCTATCAATCCACCGTTTATCGCGATGTGTGATAAAAAGTCATTTTTCCATGAAACCTCTGGATAAACAACGGCTACATTTGCCATATACATAGGATCATGACTGACTTCTTGCATCAAAAACACCCGAAGAGCTTCCGCTTCAAAATCTTCTGATTCCAGAGCTTGCAATACTTCCTGACTCCAGGATTCATCGCTGTACTTTTCTTTGATCACCGCCTCCAGAACCGGAGCAATACATTTCCTTTGGATACTTTCGCTCTCTGTAAATTCCTTCTCCCAAGGCAATATTGCTATGGCTAATCTTGGCTCTTTCAATGAAATTTTTTCTAAAAGATCCGCCCGCCAAGGCTCATCTTTATACAAATGAATACACTGCAAAGCCCAAACGGGATTTTTTTGTGCGGCAAAACGAAAAAATAAGGGCCCCCATGGCTTATCTTTATACATAGGAAAGAGACTGATAAGACGAGGGTCTTGCAGTCCTTCTTTTTGGACGATTCCCATAAGCTGATCAAAAGCTTTCGGGGAATTTTTATATTGTTTAAAATGTTCTAAAAATTCATCATCGGGAACTTTAAAAGCATCAAAACCTCTCTCTTCGTCTCTATCCTGAAGCGATGATGGTGCCGATTGAAAAGAAGGCACATTGATCTCTTCCGACAGAGCCGAAAGTTCTTTTGACGTACCCGACTTATTCGGTTGAGAGGGCAATCTTTCTCCCATTTAAATCCAACGCACAAATTCCACGGCATTAAGCAAATAAACACCCAAAGCGATGATCACAATACTGGCAACCGTCAGACCATTTTTAGTATGGAATTTTTTGCTGAGGCCTTTAAGACTTTCGGGGGAGAACATAAGAATAACTCCCTTCACGAGCGCGGACCATCCGACCACGGTCAATAATATATGCCACGAATCCCCTTCCCACACATTGTGAGATAAAACCATCAAAAGACCGATCACGAGAGAAAACACACCCGCGAGATACATACAGGTATCATGTTTCCAAAATTCTTTTGTAATTTTGAGCATGTGTTTGATGTGGAATAACATACCCAATCCGACAATGACCCAGGCGAGTCCTATGATTTCAGCGATAAAAATTGAAGTTTCCATTTGAGGAGAAAATTAAAAATAATGAACTACTCTTCATCATAGTTCGGAAAATAAAAAAACAAAGTTTTCCTACGCCCCTTCTATCTGCTGTTTCGCTTCCGCAATCGCTGTTTGTTCTTCGTCGCGTTCTTCTTGTTCTTCTTCCTGTGCCTGAACCTGTTTGGTTTCAACGACTTCTTTCTTAAAGGCCTGTGCCGTTTCCATCATGTTTTCTCCGGCTTGATCGACTATACTTTTTCGAAGGGATCCTTCGGGGCTTTCTTCACAAGCAATCGCATCCGAAAGATTTTCTATTTTTTTTGCTAAGACCTGTGCCTGAACTTCTGATTTTTTTTGAAGATGCTCTAGTGATTTTTGTAAAAATTCAATCCCTTTTTGATCAAGCCCACCCACCTTTAAAACATAGGCCAGAAAATCATTCCGTACTTGTAACGGTATTCCCTCTTCCTGTGAAAACCACTGAAGAAATTGTTCTAATTCTGTTTCTGGTACAAGAGTTGTCATGGTTAGCGAGTAACGTTAATAGAAATAAGACTTCCTGTTCTCTGTGCCGTTGTTGGCATTTTAAAATCTTTTGGAAATTTATTGGTTCGAACATAATCTTTCGGCGCTTTGAACTGGAGAACTTGCAGATGCCCCTGTGATGATTTTTGAACCACATAAAAATCATTCCCCGATTCGAAGAGAAACGCGTTTTCACTTTTTTCAAACAATGTTAAACCAGGCGCTTTACTCACTCCTTTCCCTATCGTGGACTGGGTTGAAAGTTCCATAACACTTCCCAATTGAAGTCTTTGCAATAATTCAAATTGCTTCGCTCCGATCGCTATCCCCTCTTTATTGGTTTGTACAACGGCAGAAACTTCCGTTAAAGCATCATTTTTGAGATCATCAAAACTTCGATAGATTCTGCCTCCCCTTCCATTAGGCGACGTAAGCATCATCGCGATACTGTTTTTCATTTCTTGAGAAAGACGTCCGATCTCCAATGGGTTCTTCTCCATATACGCACAATAGGCGATAAATTTTTCTTGTGGGGAAGGAATCTTTTTTTGTTTTTTTAATTCCGCTAATGCCGCCACAAAAGCAGCCTCACCGGGCACAAACAGAATGGCTTCGAGTTGATGTAAAACATCTTTCATAGAAACCGCCTCATTTATTTTGGATAAACCCAATTTTCCGTAAAAACTTGGTATATTAAAAATTGATTTTTGTATGATCGCTTCATGTTCGGCTAATTGTGTCGGAACATCATTCCATTCATTCGTAAGACCATCCAGCTCATCGACAGTTTGTGTTTGATCCAATCCTAATTCTTTATACGCTCGTAATCGCTGAGTCTGAGAAATATTCCCCACCACTAATCGTGCGAGAGAACGATCAAACGAGTTCAAAATATCATTTCTCCTTGGATCGGCGACTTCATTCTGAACCAATTGTAAAAAAGTATTTTTTTGATCCACAGAAAGAATATCAAAACTTGTTTTAATTTTCTCTTTTGAAGCCGTGTAGTCGTTATCACTTCCTTCTTTTGTGCCCGCGAGCTTGGCTTGTATATCCTCAAATATTTGAAGTACCAAAGCATTCCGTGCCTGAAAATCACGTTTTTCAATCCCTTCTCCCACTCGCTTTCTTCGCATAAAACCTTTGTTCTCCTTTGTCTGGGGTATTTTTCCTCGTACAAACCGAGCTATTCCAACATTGAGTCCAAGACCATCAAAAACACTGTTCGACATTCTCCCTAAATAGGTCTGATACTGTCGTGTGTCTTCTCTCTTCATTTCTTCGGCACTCGCATGCGCCTCATACTGCCCCCGAAGATTTGTCAGGACCGCCAAAGCCCTTTCTACATTTTCGACTTCTGTTTCCGCGACGGCTCGACCATGTTCTATTTTTTGAACTGTTTTTTGATACTTATCAGCTTCCCAGTCGGAATCAACATCTACGTTCTTCCTTCTGCCTTCCAACACATCCCAAATTCTCCGTGCCGTGTTTTTCTTTAACTTTTCTGGATCATTGTCTCGTACCAATCCCCCTTCATAATCGACATCCTCAATAATATCTTCTGCAAAATCTGGCATGGCGTCCATAGCCATATGTTCTGCCTCCTGAATACGTTGTTCAATAAGCGCCTCATCGACCTTGGTCCGAAGATTCGCATCTATGGCCTCGGTTCCTGAAAAATAAGACTCATAGTCCTCTGTATTCTCGATAAAGATAAATTTTCCGGGACCACCGTGCTGATGATACAAATATTTCATAAGAGATTTATAAATCCTTCTATTGTATCACGAAATAAGACTTACGACAATACTTCCTGCCTACAAATTCTCATCAACGTTCCCCTTCTTTACTTAAATTGACGCCTTTGTGTCTGCCAATCCTGTATTTTAGCATCGGTATTGCCGATAAAATAATAGCCTGGAATCTCAAAGGCATTCTGTTTATAGCTCTCTCTTTGATAATTATTGGATTGAAAATAGCCTCGCACGGCCGTGCTCACATAGCGCTCCAGCAAGTGCGGTGGAATTCGATTGTGGCTTCCTGCGTTTAAAAAACCAATGCCTTTTAATTCTTTGGAATCAACTTTCAAACGACCGGATACATTTTTAAAAAGGAAAATATCATGCGTTCTCACGTGACCATCATACGTTTCAACTTTCTTTGCATCATCCGGGTGTAACACAAGATGGAACTCTTCCCATACTTCTCGAACCGCGGCTTCAACCGGCGATTCCCCTTTTTCAATCGTTCCTCCCGGCAAACCGTATTTTCCATGAAACCCTTCCAAAGTTAATAAAACACTGTCATACACCTTTCCCCGCGAACTTTCGTATGGAGTATGAATGATGGCACGAGCCGTATGAAGTTTTGACACACATACTTTCTACCTTTTTTTCGAGAAATGTCAATCAATCTTAAGGCTGAAAGAAGATCGCTTGCATTAACTCAGAAAAGGTGTATAAATATATTTGATTATCCCTCCTTTCATGCCTCCCGAAGAATTCCCGGAAAAGCCCGATCTTGATCACACCCAACGACGGGTGGCCAAATGCCTACGTCAACAACAAGATCCCCTCAAGGTTATAAAGCATCTCCAGGTCTACGCCGATGAGCTAAAAGCCGCTATCGGTAAAATTCCTAGTGGATCTGCAGAATCTCCTGCTTCATCTGAGACACCTGCTTCAGTAACGACTGAAAAAACGTCTTAAAAAGTTCAGCTCCGTGGGCGCCCGTTCTTTCCTCTGTTTTTTGCAAGTTCTCCAGATCTCGTTGATATCGATCTTCGAGTTTTTTTCTATATTTCACAGGAATTTTATCCAACCACGCCTCAACCGATTTCTCATCCTCTGGAATAAAGGCCACGCAGTCCTTCTCCACTGATTGTTCCATTTCTTTTCTCATAGCTTCTTGCATCATGGCTTTAAAATTCGAGTCTTTTCGTAAAGCCTTAAAAATAGAATCTGGAGAAGCTGAATCCCCCCAAAGTCTTTGGTAGATCGTTCTAATCGTATTTTTTCCACTCTTTTCAAATAAAAACCGAGCGCCTTCTTCTGCATCTCTCGAAATGACGCCGGTCAAACCATAAATTTTCCCAGTAAGATGATAAGACAAATCTTCAAAATTCTTTACTTGGGTATAATTCTGCTAAAACACAATGTCCGCCTTGAAATGATCATTACGATCCATCCCCCTTTTTTTATACGGATTAGTCGTATAATCACAGACTATCAAGGTCGGTTCCGCTGTCTCAGAACGATGAACCCGCAACACAAAATCTCCCCCCATAATACTATCAACTAATGAACCCGTCGTAACAAGATAATCAACATGACAGTTTTCATTTCTTAATTTTTTTCGAAGCTCGGCCTGCAATCTTTGCGCGGCTAAAGCCGGTAAAGGGTGCCCCCCTTCCTGCCGTTCAGGATCATGAAAACGAGCTCCTAAACTTTTTGGATCCACGGATTTCATGGAGGTTAAAACCGATTCATGATAATCAGTTCTGTTTTCAAAAGATTCCCCAAGCACCGGAGCCACCATATTTTTGGCTCCATGGTCCCACACAAATGTATACAGAGCAGAGACAGTTTCTTCGGCCTTTTTCAGATCCTTTCCCCAATTATGGTACGTATGATTTATCATATGCGATCTTTTTTCATCGAGGTCTTGCCGACATTCTTTAAGGGTATCAATCACACTGCCCACAGCACCTAATGCCGGTACCAATTCTTCTTTTAGTCGTCCGGTTTCTAAGGAGGACGGATCTAGAGGCATATCCGAATCGCCTAAAAATATATGCTCCATCACCATCCCTCGTTCGCCTTCTGATTCTGAATGCTCAAGACACGCCCCAATCACTTCGCGAAAATAAGCCGCGTTTTCTTCGGAGACATTATCTGGTTGATTTGTTTCATGCCCTTTTCCAGGAGTCAGATGTTCGTTGCCGGATGCGTTTGTATCTTGCCTCATCTCCTAACAATAACATATAAACAGTGTTATTGCAAGGCCTTGATGTGTTGTAGGGCTTTTTCGACCTCGGCTTTGGAAGTCTCCCGTCCAAAACTCATCCGCACGCCGCGCAAGGCTTCTTGATCCGAAAACCCTAACGCCTGTAAGACCCCTGACGGCTGCGTAGTCCCGCTGGAGCAAGCCGTCCCAGCTGAAAGTTCGACTCCCGCAAGATCGGCCTGTACGACAAAAGTATGACTGTCTGATTGTGGCAGCAAGAAATGTAAAATATGCGGCAGATAATTTTGCTCTGGGCTTATGATTTTGAATCCTGATTTTTCTAACTCGGCGCGTGCATATTGATGAAGTTTTTCAAAATGTGCGCGAAGCTTTGCCTTGTGCTGCGTGTGAAGTTCTAAGGCTTTAGCCAGCGCGACAATACCGATTATGTTTTCGGTTCCGCCTCGAAAACCAAACTCTTGTGTGCCGCCTTGAAGCGGTGTGATTTCAAAATCTTTCGCTTTAATTAATAATCCGGATCCGGCTAATCCTCCGAATTTTTCACCCGATAAGATCAAGGCCTCTGCACCGGAATTTTTTAGATTTATTTCTTCAGTAATGACAGAGGCTGCTATATCCAGCACTATTTTTTGATCACTTTTTTTGTTCAAGTTTTGCACATCTTTTACATGCCCGGTTTCCGAACAGCCATGTTCTGAGGCCAAAATTTCGGCGTCTTCAAATGAACAAGACTCCCCTACAGATTGGCGCATACAAGCATGTGCAAGCGGCGAAACCCAGACTTTTTTCTTATGTAATGCTAGATTTGCGGCTTCCGTCGCGCCCGAAGTAAAGATCACCTGATCTAAATCAACCTGAAAAATATCCGCACAGGTCTGACGGGCCTGATCGATCAATCCTCTCGCTCTACGCCCTGAAGTATGGATCGAACTCGGGTTGGCCAAATCCTGTGATAACAGCTCTCCTATTAAAGTTTTTACCTCCGGCCAAAGGGTCGTTGCGGCAGCATGATCAAGATACATACGAGATTCATACCGCTTTTTGGTAAAATTACAAAATTAAAATTATAAAATTTAGACGCTTCACGCTATACTCTCTCGGACTCATGATGACTCTTCTCATCCTTTTCGGCCTGCTGATTATTTTTTATGCCCTGGCAGAGATCTGCGACAAGTACTTTGTCGAAAGCTTAGAAATGATTACCGAACGGCTCAAAATTTCTCCGGATGTGGCGGGCGCAACCTTTATGGCGGTTGGATCAAGTGCGCCGGAATTTTTTACAGCGGTCATTGCCCTGAGTAAAGTCGGTGCTGAATCCATCGGTGCGGGAACCATTGTCGGGTCTGCTATTTTTAATATTCTGGTTATTGTGGGAGCTTCGGCGGTGGTTTCAACCGCCTTTCTTTCATGGAAACCTGTTGTGCGAGATATTGGATTTTATATTCTTTCGCTTTTGGTGCTCTTGTTTACCTTTTCTGATGGCGTCATCACGCTTTCCGAGACATTTTGGTATATCGGCCTCTACCTGATCTATCTCATCGTCCTGAAGTACTGGAATCGCTGGGTCCCCCATCAGGCCGTTGAAAAGAAAACTCTCCCTCAAAAGAAATCATCCTTTACGCTCAACAAGCCTCGACTTCTCAGAGTCTTGGATCAATTCATCAGTTTCTTTTTTCCCAACCTCAAAAAAAATCCTCAGCGCTTTGGGATAACCTTTGTCGTATCCGTTCTTCTTATTGCGGTCCTCAGTTGGTTCATGGTCGAGCTGGCGGTCCATTTGGCACAGGTCTGGAATATTTCTCAGGCCATTATTGCCCTCACCGTCCTGGCGGCGGGAACCTCTGTCCCCGACCTCCTCTCGTCTATTTTCGCCTCCAAGCGCGGATCGGGCGACATGGCAATCAGTAATGCCGTCGGCAGTAACACGTTTGATATTCTAATCGGACTCGGACTTCCCTGGTGTGTTTATACCTGGTGGAAAGGATCCCCCGTCACGGTCGGAACCGAAAGTCTTATGTCGTCCATGATTCTTCTTTTTGCGACCGTCATCGTCCTGTTCTTTCTCATCATAGCCCAACAGTATCAACTTCGAAAAAGCGCCGGATGGACGCTTATATTACTCTATGTGGCTTATTTAATTTTCACCGTCTTCCAGGTCCTCAGCTAAATAAAAAAAGACTAGTAATAATCCCCTCCTGAAGACAATCGAAGTCGTATCGGGTTTTCTTGAAGCACTTCAATTTCAGCCCCACACAGAGAACATTCCAGGATCTCTCCTTCGGTCAAATCTGACTCTATGACTTCAAATTTCCCCCGGCAATCCGGGCAAAAAATTCGAACGTCAACATCTTCTAACAAACTCATGGGGTGAAAAGAAGGAATGGAGGGTCGCCACCCTTTTTAGCGAATAGAAGGAGAAAAATCAACTTTTCTCCTGGTGTATTTTTTTTAAGGCGGCTAAATGTTCGAGTGCCTGAAGCGGCGTAATCTGGTCAGGGTCTAGGTTCCCAAGGGCTTCCTCGAGGCGTGAATGAGGCGCCGTTATTTTTTGTGATTTTCGCGTCATCGTAAACAGATTGGGTTTTCCTGAAAGTAAATTTTCTGACTCCAAACGCTGGAGAACCTCTTGTGCATTTTTGATCACGGAAGCCGGAATCCCGGCGTATTTTGCTACTTCAATTCCGAACGAATCCGCAATACCGCCTTTTAGAATTTTTCGTAGAAAGACGATGCCGGTTTCGTTTTGAGAAACGGACACATGAAAGTTCTCCGCCGCGAATAAATCTTCAACTAATTCGATCAGCTCATGATAGTGCGTCGCAAAAAGCGTCTTGGATTTAATATGATTATGAATATATTCGGTAATGGCCCAGGCCAGTGATAAACCATCAAAAGTGGATGTTCCCCTGCCTATTTCGTCTAAAATAATAAAACTGTGTTCGGTCGCCGCATTAAGAATATGCGCGGTCTCAGCCATTTCGACAAAGAAAGTAGATTTACCGGCGGCCAGATTATCCGACGCACCCACGCGCGTAAAAATGCGATCAAAGATTCCTGCCTGGTATGATTTCGCCGGAACGAAGCTTCCCATCTGGGCCAACCAGATCAGCAATGCATTTTGGCGTAAAAACGTTGATTTTCCGGCCATATTCGGCCCGGTGATCAAATGCATCCGTGACGTCTCCTGATCCATCGAGAGATCATTAGCAATGAATTTTTCTGATCCCAGCGCTTCCACGACCGGATGTCTCCCTTTCTCTATCTCTAATATTTCTGGCCTGCCCGCCGTAGCTTCAGCGAAGGCGGGCTTCGTCCAGTTATTTTTTTGAGCCGTTCGGGCCAGTGTATTCAAAAAATCTATTTGTCCGATCGCTTGGGCTGATTTTTGAAGCGACTCTATGTGCGCTATGACTTCTTCTCTGAGGTTTTGAAAAAGCTCGTGCTCTCGCGCAAACGATTGTTCTTCTGCCGAGAGAGCCTTTTGCTCATGACTGGCTAATTCAGGCGTTGTGTAGCGTTCGGCATTGACCAAGGTCTGACGGCCGATCCAACTTTCTGGCACATTCGCTTTTTGGCCTTTTGAGACCTCCAAACAAAATCCAAAGGTCTTTGAATATTTGATTCTGAGATTTTGAATACCGGATTCCTGTTTCTTCTGAACAAGAAAATTGTTCAACCAAGTTTCTGAATCTTGGCTCAAGACGCGATACCCGTCCAACTTTTCGTCATAACCATCTTGAAACATACCGCCGGCCGTAATTTCTATCGGTGGATTTTCCGCCAATGCCCTCTCAAGATTTTTATAAAGATCTTCAAAAGCCGTAAAAGATGTTGTGTCTTGAACCAAACAAGAATCTTTTAAAATTTCATGAAGCTTGGGAAAGCGAGACAAAGCCTCTCGTAAGAATACCAAATCACGAGCGTTGCCACGCCCGGTAGAGAGTCGCGCCAAAAGGCGCTCTAGATCGGGCAGGCGGTTGAGGGTTTGCGTAACCGCGGTCAATAAGTCGTGATCTTTTGTCAGTTCATCGACGGCTTCCAAACGCTGATTAATTTGCTGATGATTCAGAAGCGGCGCCAGTAAGGCCTGAAAAAGAACCCGTCCGCCCATCGCCGTTCCTGATTTTTCAAACACCGATCGCAGCGTACTGTCCCCTTCTCCAACCTGAATCGTCTGAATGATTTCTAAATGTCGGAGCGTCTGCTGATCCACCTGCATAAAGTCTCCCCGCTGATAACAGACTAACTTTTGAATATGCGTCAGATTTGTTTTTTGCGTTTCTTGTAAATAATCCAGCACCAGACCTGCCACTTGTTGCAGGTTTTCATTTTTTTCTATCTCAAACACTTCTAAATTTTTAACTTCAAAATGCTGTTTTAAATTTTCTGAAGCCTGATGCGCGGAAAGTTCAGACCGAACCGTCACATGCACTTGAGGCAACTTGATGCAAAAACTTTCATCTTCAAAAAGATTACTGGGGATTAATATTTCCTGCGGATTGATTTTATAAAGTTCATCAAAAAAACTGAGTTCATCTTCCATCTGACAGACTTTGAAGTCCCCCGTCGAAAGATCTGCATACGCCAAGGCATAAATCTTTTTTTTCACATCCACCTGAATACCGGCTAAAAAGTTATTTTCTTCCGGATTCAAAACTCCTGATTCCAAAGAGGCCCCGGGCGTCACCACACGAACGACTTTGCGCTGAACGATATCTTTTCCTTCCGCCGCTTCTTGGTCCGCGATCGCGACTTTGTAGCCGGCTTGCACGAGCTTTTCTAGATATTCTTTGTGGGCGTGATGGGGAAACCCACACATCGGCATTTCATTGTCACTTCCTTTGTGTCGCGCGGTGAGAGTTATCCCTAAAATCCGCGATGCCAACTGCGCATCCTCATAAAACAATTCATAAAAATCTCCCAACCGAAAAAAGAGCAGCGCCTCAGGGTTTTCTGCTTTCAGACGATGATATTGTTGTTGAACGGGGGTACTCATACGCGGAGATATTTGTATCAGTTTTTCAGATAAAAAACCAGCCTGGCATAGTTAAGTGGCACTGCCGTCCCGAAGGAGGCAGTGCCATCTCGCGCAGAGGAGTGTTTCTGCGCTAGGTACAGGCTCGCCGGAGAGCGGACACCTGAGCTCTGGTATACAGCCTCTTCGTCCACGATATCCGATCGTCATGACCGTAGAGACGCGCACGTCGCGACGAAGCTTGGTCCACATTGATCGCTTCACGATCGATGCGCACGGACAGTCCCTGACTTGTCTGGAAAGCCACCAGAATCTTCCCTTTCGGGATAGCGTTGCCCGCCGCATACGGCTGACCTTTGTCGAGGATGCTGCGCATTGCGGCGCACACCTCGGAATTGGTAGAAAACAAGGCCATGATAGGTCTCCTTTTTCTGGGGTTTGGGGTTACTCCTGTTCCGAGAAAGAACGCATCAAGGCGTTTTTCTGCGAAAACTAATCGCAATGTACTACTGTTTTTGAAAAAGTAAAGAGAGAAGGCTAAACAGACTCCAGTTTATAACACCACTGCCGGTTCTGGTGACGCTGCGCCTTAACACCGGAACCGGCGGGAGACTGTCGGAGAGATTGGGGATTAGTTCATCTTGTGGTCTCTTTGAACCTTATTGTAATCAAAATCCGGGTTGAGTTTATCGAGTTCCCACGCCATTGGGTTATTTAAAATATATTCCCAACAGGATTCAAGATCTTTTTCATCACGAATAATGTGATCGTAAAAAGAACGTTGCCAGGCAAAAGTGGGATCCAAAAGTTTTATTTTTTTTGTACAAGCTCCTTTAAACTGGCACATAATAGAACTTACTGTCTTGGGTTGTAGTACCCGATTTGTAGGGGCGTCTCGCTGAGACGCCCTCACGACAGACTGATTATTTCGTTCATCAAGAAAATTCGTCAAAAACAGAATCCCATGAAAATGGTTTGGCATGACCACCCACTCTCCCAGTCGAACATCCTCTCTTCTCTTTTCCGTTATTTTCCACTCTTTTTCCACGATCCTCCCCTTTTCATTTAAAACCATTTTTCCTTCTTTTATATGTCCAAAGAAGCATTTTTTATCTTGGGTACAAATGGTAATAACATAGGCTCCCGACAACGCATAATCATGTGTTTTACATCGTAATGAGTTGTGGCCACGATATTCTGACCCCATGAGAAGAAATATTTAAGAGAGAAATATAAGCTTTCACGAGGGCGTCTCAGCGAGACGCCCCTACAAGTACTTTTGTAGCAAACAATTTTTTCATCTTCAAACATTTCATCTCGATTTAATATTCAAAAGAATTACATCGCCAGTTCTGGTGTTAGAGTTTTTTTCTTTGAAAAAAAACGTCACCGGAACCGGCGGAAGAAAAAGTAAAGAAATCCAGTATAAATCTCTTCCATAAAAAACCAGCCCCGCTGCGATAGCGGGGCTGTAAAATCTTGTTCCCTCCCGAGAGCTTCGACACCCGCTGATTTAGGTGTCCACCGCTACGTCGAGTATGGAAGTTCTCAGGAAAGACAAGATTTTTAGGCATGAGACCAGTCTGTCACAAATGAAGGGATGACAGGCGCCTCTTCCTCTTGGTGAGATTCTCTCCCCCAGGCCCGTACGGCCGCCTCTGCACTGTCTCCCGACGCGTAACTGTCAGGGATATGGTTGTGCATTTTCTGACAGGCGGCCTTGATGGTCGCATCGGTGGCCTTCAATACGGCCGCCGCGACCTCTGTGCCAGAGAGGCCTTCTGTTTTGAGGCCCTTGGTAAGTTCGGTCAAGACCGCCTCAGCAACCGACCACGTATCCATCCGATTCCCGCGACAATTGTATGTCGCGTAATACGTTTCTTTTTTCATGGATCTTCTCCTCCTTGTTCTTGTTGTTTTAAATTAGGCGCGGACGATGTCCAAGCCACCAGAGTGGACCATCGTGGCCCCTACTGGGAAATGAAATTCCGAAACCTTGGGCGGGTTCGCTTCGTGCTTTTCCCAGTTGGCGATCGCCAACTCTTTGCTGTCCCCCAGGATGTAGTCATCCGGGGTGAAGCCATGCCGGCCATGACAGGCCTGCTTGATCTGCATGGTGTTCCCCGTTGCCTCCCAGGCAACGACATTCCCCGATCTGGGGTCCTGCGTGGCATACCACTTATTCATATTCATATCCTCCCTGGATATTTTTGCGTGTTGACTCCCAAGTCAAAGTTTAAGATAGTTCTTGTCTTTCTGAGAGCGTTCAGGGCACGGATGTCCATGCTCTCAACGCTCCCAAAAAATATGTTGTGTCAAAGATCGAGCCGAACATATTGGTTTTTTCTCAAATGTCAAATTTTTTCCCTATTGCCCCGCATAGTTCATGCTCTATACTCTCTCTTGGTTATGAGACTTTTTTTCTGGCTGTGCTTACTGCTTTTGATTCCTGGGTTATTGGCCCGGGTGAGCGTGGGGAATGCTGGACTTTTGCCCAGCGATCTCCTGTTGCCTATCTTTAGTGGTCTGTGGTTGGCGCAGAAGCTTTTTATTGAGCGGAAGATCCCGATGCCGAAGTTTTTACTGCCAGGACTGGTATTTTTAGCGGTAGCGTTGATCAGCTTTGTCTTGGGCGCACATGATCTGGCCTTTAAAGAACAAGTCTTATCTTTCTCTTATTGGATACGGTTTGCGAGTCTCTTGATCTTTGGACTGGCCGCGGCGGATTTCTATGGGAATACCCGCGAAGAATTAATCTTCTTTGGCACACGTATCATGTGGATTTTGGGACTGGTAATAACTCTTGGGTTGATACAGTTTTATCTCATTCCTGACATTTCTACCTGGTCGACCGAAGGTGGATGGGATCCGCACACCGGACGATTGCTCGGAACCTGGATGGATCCGAATTTCATTGCCGGACTTCTGGGATTTGCTCTGCCGCTTCTCATGGGATGCTGGTATGAAACAAACAATAAAAAATTATTATTAAGTCTGCTGATTATTATTAGTGTGGTCGCTTTGTTTCTTACTTTTTCTCGCAGCGGATCTCTGGCCGCTGTAATAGGCTTAGGGATTTTCTTTTTATTAAGAGATCCCAAAATAATTGTATTAGGTATTCTTATTCTCTCTCTGGGGATTTCTCTCAATGAACGAGCCCAAAAAAGATTTATAGAGTTCTCAGGAACGGTTTCCTCCGTGCTTCTCCAAGATACCGACGAAATAGACCCGACGGCCAAACTCAGGTTCAAGAGCTGGCGGGATAGCTTTGAACTCTATCGCAAATACCCGGTTATGGGTATTGGATTTAATACCTATCGCTATAAAGCCTCCGAAGAAGGTATCGTCGATGAAAACTATTTCTCTGCGGGAGGCGCTGATTCGACACTGCTCACGATTCTTGTCACGACCGGCACACTCGGAGCGCTCGCCTTTGTCTGGATTTGGTGGCAACTTTTTTTGACACACTTACAACGATTCTTTTATTCAAAACAGAATTTTCGAAGTATCAATCTGGGGTTTTCAGCCGGTATTGCCAGCCTTTTGGTACACTCACTCTTTGTGAATTCACTGCTTTTCCCCTTGATTCTTCTGCCAACTTTTGCTATCTCAGGAGTATTGGATGCTTTAAATAAGAAAGGCTAAAAACAAATATTTATGCGAAAAAAAATTGGGGCGGCGTTAATTCTTCTGGGAACAATTCTGATTGTTGGGATTATTGTGGCCAATACCAAGGTTCCTGTCTGGAAAGCCCACGCCCTGGAGGTCGTGGCGGCGGCGAAGCATGCCCGCACCAATCTTCACGCCTGGGAAATTGTTTTGGAAGATGCGAAAGACATCCCCTCTATTTATCCTTTTTCGGTGGTCAAAAAAAGTCTCCGAACCGCTCACCAGATCATTGGTCATCTTCATGGAATCCAAGCTGAGCTTACTTTTTTTCCCGATGAATATCAGGAACTTCCCAAAGAAATCAGTCATAAAAAGATAGAAGACATCTATGAGTTGATCAAAAAAATTGATCAAAAAATAAAGACCCTCCAAAAGCATGTTCAGTCTCTCCCTGAGGACTTCATGGACCCAGATCAAAAACTAGAAATCCAAGATTTTCAAAAAAAAATACAAGAAATCAGCGCCAATGTTTCTGATTTCAAAAACACACATTCTATTTTCAAATACCTCTCTCGCAATCAAGAACGCGTCCTTATTCTTCTTCAAAATCAAAACGAGCCCCGATCTACGGGAGGGTTTACCGGGAGCGTCGTCGTATTGGATTTCAATCCGGACTCTGTTACCTGGCGATTTTCCGATATCTACTCGCTGGATCGACGCGTACCGATCCATCAGCAGAAACCCGCCCCACAATTTTTTCATGATCTCTCTGGAACCCTTTCTCTCCGGGATGCCAACTTTTGGCCCGATTTCCCAACGTCGAGTCAGGCCTATCGGGACTTCTTCGATATTATTGGAGAAAAAGTCCCTGGGACGGTTATTGCGATCAATCTCAATCTCGTCGAAGAGATACTGCATCTGACCGGACCGATCAAATTAGAAAAATGGGGTCTAAAACTAGATGAGTATAACTTTGATCTGATGCTGAGCTTTTTGGTCGAATCTAAAATAGCCGGTCGTTTTAATGTAAAGTATCCGGTGCTTAATTTTGCGGCCGAACTCTTCATGCCGATTTATTGGAGAAATATTAATCTTGAAACGCTGACGGACTTTAACTTCGAAAAATTTAAAGAAACCAAAACCGTCCTGGCCTCTTCCACCTATCCCCCACTGCAAAAGCTCTTTGACAACTGGAACATTGCCGGTCGTGTCCAAAAGAACAAAGACGCCGACAATGTGCTGCATTTTGACTTTGTTTCGGTAGGGGCTAATAAATCTGAAAAATTTGTCTGGACCAAAATCAATCATGACTCCAAAGTTCACCCCAGTGGGAAGGTCTTGAACACCCTCCAACTCAAACGCACCCATGCGCTGCATCCAGGAGAGATTCAGACGCTTCTCAATGCTGACCAGTGGTCTGAAAACATTCGAGACCTGATTCAGCCAGAATTACTCTGGAAGCTCGGTGAGGGGCAAAATCGAACGGTTTTAAGAATTTATGTTCCGCTTGATGCCCAGATCATTTCTTTTGAAAATCCTTCGGGGCCTTTGGCCGAAACTTTTTCCGAAGATGGACAGTTTCGCATCTTTGTCCTGCCGATGTTCGTCAATGTCGGTGAAACCCTTAACATCAAACTCTCGTATGAAACTGGTAATAAGCAGGGCAACTATCACTGGCAGCCCTATTATCTTCAATTGATCGGCACACCGGGCAGACAAAAGACTTCTTTTCTTTCAACGATCTCTACGCCTGAAAACGGAAACTTTATTGCTGACACGCCGAATATTGGACGACCTCAAAACCTAATCGATGATGCATTTAGGGCAACGGTGGAGTTTCGGAGTAAATAAAAAGGCTTCTCTTTATTTCTTATTGATCATTCCTCATTGATCATTGATAATTCTCCCGTATGCCTCGTGAATTTTTGTGGCGGGTTCGCATTCTTCAGTATCTCTTCGGAGTGGTGTTTTTGGTTTTTGCGGGGAGACTCTTCCAGCTACAAGTCATAGAGCATGATGAATGGTATGCGGAAGCCAAATCACAGCATGAAAAACGATCTGTTTTGCCCGCAAGACGCGGGAAAATTTTGGTTCGCAAAAACCGATTGACCGATGACGTCACACCTCTTGCGACCAATAACACGCTCAAGATGCTGTTTATTGACCCAATTGTTTTGACCTACCCGCGATACAATCCTCGTATTCCCCTCTCACAACAAGCCTCTACCGGAAGTCCTCAACTCACAGCGGAGCTTTTAGCGCCTCTTTTGATTCATGCCCATTGTGAAAAAATAGAAGGATGTCTCATCACAACCGATCGCAACGAGTGGAGCCCCACGGAAGAAGCGGCCATCAATGCCTACCAAAGAGAACTCGAAAACATTTTTTCTGAAACCGAGCGCCATCGCGTCATATTAGAAACCGAACTCACGGATTCCCGTATGGAAGAGATTCGACTTTTACATTTAGGCGGTATTTTTATCGAAGGTACGACGCTCTTCGCTGATCCGACCAAAATCGTCCCCTCTAATATTGATGATATTGCCGAAAAACTGACCGAACTGATCACGCTCAATAAAAAACAAATCGCTCGTGCCTTGGCCCGCCGTCCAAAACGCTATGTAGAGATTGTCCATAAAATCGTCCCCGAGGTTTCGGCCGCTATTTTGGAACTCAAAAAAGACGAACGCTATCGCGATCTACTTCGAGGTATCCAACTGAGGAATGAACACTGGCGGTATTACCCCGAAAAAGCTTTGGCTTCCCAAGTCCTTGGATTTCTTGATTCGAGTGAAAAAGGACAGTACGGACTGGAAGGTTATTTTGAATATGAACTCAAAGGACAAGAGGGGGTTATCTCTGGCGCGACCAATGTTCGCGGGCAACGAATTCTCGATAAAGGCTCTGATATTCAGCGCGCCCAAGATGGGGCGGATCTTGTCATCAGTATTGATCGTGTCATTCAGGGACAAATCGAACGGATCCTCTCCGAAGATCTCAAAAAAGTCGATGCTGATTTCGGACAGGTTATTGTGGTTGAACCCGCGACCGGACGAATATTAGCCATGGCCCAAGCCCCGACTTTTGATCCCAATGAATTTGGAAAAGCCTTTGCCCGTTACGAAATATCCGAAGAACAAGAACTCGCGGATCGTGAAGACGAAACATTTAATCAACGCATCCCCACCATTACCTCGAAAGGAAAATATTATCGATACTTCAATCACTGGGGGCCTCAGGTTTTTCGAAACAAAATTATATCTGATACGTATGAGCCGGGATCGGTCATGAAGGCCGTCACGATTGCCGCCGCTCTTAATGCGGATGAAATCAAACCGACCACAACTTTTAACGATATCGGTCCGATTGAAGTAGATGAATTTCAAATCCGAAATTCAGGTGATGATTATCACGGACAGACGACGATGATCAAGGTTCTCACCGAGTCTTTAAATACCGGAATTGCTTTTATTACCCAAAAAATGGGCGCCAAATTACTCTATGAATATCTTCAAAAATTTGGATTCGAAGGCTACACTGGTATTGAGCTTTCGGGAGAAGTAGGCGGAAAATTAGAACACTGGAAAGATTGGGAGGCTTCCGAGCTGATCACCCGTGGATTTGGACAGGGAATGACCGCCACCCCCTTGCAGATGACCATGGCCTTTGCGGCGCTTGCCAATGGTGGACACCTCATGAAGCCTCTTTTGGTAGAAGAAATTCGCTATCCCGATGGAAAAGTGAAAAAAATAGCCCCGGAAACGATCCGAAAAGTTATTTCGAATCAGACCTACCAAATGATCAAATCGATGCTTTTAGCCTCCGTCAATGACGGGATTGCCTGGGGTGTTCAGATCCGTGGCTACAACATCATGGGAAAAACTGGAACCTCTCAAACCTACCGCAATGGAAAAGCCCTCACGGGTGTGGGAACGACGATTACGAGCTTTGCAGGGTTTGCGCCGCTCAAACATCCGCAGTTTGTCGTCCTGACCAAATACGACTTCCCCAAAACTTCTCAGTGGGGATCAGAAACCGCTGCCGGGACTTTCCGCCGCGTCACCGCCTTCTTGCTGGAGCATATGGGCATTCCTCCGGACAGAAAATAATACTTCGTCACTTGTCCTACAGAACTTCCGTTGAGTTTCTTTCCACTCCTGTTTACAATGGCGACACATAATCTTATTTTCACATGCAATTTTTCTTAGACACGGCTGACATTGATTCGATTAAAAAATACGCCTCCTGGGGCATTGTTGATGGCGTGACCACCAACCCAAGTATTATCGCGAAAGAAGGCGTTAATCTTGAAGCACGCATTAAAGAAATTGCCGAAATCGTAGACGGTCCTATTTCTGCGGAAGTGATTGCCACCGATGCGGAAGGCATGATCAAAGAAGGACGCAAGATCGCCACCTGGCACGAAAATGTTTACGTCAAAGTTCCGATGACCAGCGAAGGTCTGAAAGCCGTGACGGTTTTTTCCGCCGAAGGTATTAAAACCAATGTTACGCTCGTCTTCTCTGTCTCTCAGGCCGTCATGGCAGCCAAAGCCGGAGCCACTCTTGTCTCGCCTTTTTTAGGTCGCTTAGATGATATCTCAGAAGATGGTATGCAGCTGATTGCTGACATTGTGCAGGTTTATGAAAATTACGGCTTTCAGACTCAGATCCTTGCAGCCTCTATTCGTCATCCACTCCATGTGGTACAGGCTATGAAGATCGGCGCGGACATCGCCACCATGCCACCCTCTATTTTTGATAAACTTGTTGCACACCCGCTAACGGACAAAGGTTTAGCAGCGTTTTTAGCCGATTGGGAAAAAGTAAAAGATAAGCAGTAAATTTATAAGAATGATACATTTAGATTTAAAAAACATTCCAGACTTATCTCTTGAGGGAAAAAATTTACCCAAACTTTTGGGCGATATTCATACCCGCGATCAGGGATTTTATTCTGTCATTGATGACGAGAAACTTCTCAAAAAAATTGAAGCTTTCGTCGACCAGATAAAAGGAAAATATAAAAATATTGTTGTTCTCGGAATCGGTGGCTCTGCCCTCGGGACGATTGCCATAAAAGACTGCTTGAGTAACTTTTTTGTTCAGAGTTTTCCACAATTACACGTCTTAGAAAACATTGATCCACAATTTTTGCACGAAGCGATTGAAGCCTTTGATATAGAGCAAACACTCTTCATTGTGATCAGTAAATCTGGCGGAACCGCCGAAACATTATCGCAGTTTGCCCTCTTTCGAAATGAAGTGGAAAAGTCAGGACATAACCTCCAGGATCACTTCGTCGTGATCACCGGCAACAAAGGACTTTTGAGAGAACAAACCATTGCACTCAACCTTCCTACTTTCAATGTCCCTGAAAATGTCGGTGGACGATTTTCGGTTCTGACCGCCGTCGGACTTTTACCGGCGGCTCTGATCGGCATTGATATTCGAGCTCTGATTCAGGGCGCACAAACCATGCGAGAAGCATTTGTCAGCGAGGACATAGATAGAAACCTTCCTTTTCAACTCGCATCTGTTCAATTTTTGTGTTCAAAAAAAGGCCAGTCTCAAAACGTTCTTATGCCCTATGCGACCAAACTTCGAACGTTCTCGGCCTGGTTTGCGCAACTGCTGGCGGAATCCACCGGCAAAGTCGATCGCAAAGGTCATCATGTGGGACTCACTCCTATTCCGGCCCTCGGCGTGACAGACCAACACTCACAGTTTCAGCTTTTTGCCCAAGGTCCGAATGACAAACTGATTCTCTTCCTCACGATCAAAAACCACGGCAAACCCTTGCCGATTCCTATCACACAGGATCACAACAAAGTAAATTTCCTTAAAAACAAGACTTTTGCAGACCTTCTCGATGCTGAACAACGCGCCACCGCTGATACGCTCGCAGAAGTCGGACGACCCAATCTTACGATAGAAATAGACCAACTCGATGCCGAGCATCTCGGCCAGTTATTTTTATTATTTGAAGGCGCGACGGCCTTCTTGGGAGAATTTATGAATATCAATGCCTTCAACCAACCCGGTGTGGAACGTAGTAAAGAACTGACGCGGGAGTACTTATCTTAAATGTAGATTAAATGTTTGGGGTCTTGAGAGAGAATCTTTATGGTTTTTAAAATACCTCTCTTTTTTAAAATATGATTGACAATCAATATACATTTAATATACAATTTATATATCGTAAAAATATACGATGGGATTCTGAAAAAGAGAAACAATTAAAATTTAAACGCGATCTTTGTTTTGAAACCATTTCAACATTCATGCTCCAAAATCCTTCCTGTATATTAGACATTATCAATCACCCGAATGATAAAAAATACCCGAACCAACAAATCATTGTTATAAACTTAAAAAACTATGCCTACATCATCCCCTACGTAGAAACCTCAACTGAAATATTCCTGAAAACAATTATTCCGAGTCGAAAAATGACGAAAAAATATTTATCCTAAAACTATGAAAGATGTTGCCCTCGATGCCGAAGAACAAGACATCCTTGATCATCTCGATGAGATGGAATCTGTCCCCAATGTAAAAGAAGAAATTGCGAGACTTCATTCTTATTTCGTAGCTCATGGTGCGAAGAAGAAAGTCATTAGCTTGCGTTTACCAGAAGACAATTTATTGGCGCTCAAGCAAAAAGCGATGGAAGAAGGCCTCCCCTATCAAACGCTAATTGGGTCCGTCCTGCACAAATATGTAACTGGCAAACTTATCGCTCGTGACTAGAATGAAGTCATGATCCTCTCCTGTTCCCTCCCCGCTTCCGATGGTGTTGACTATGATTTGAAGACCGGCAAATATGTTTTGTATCTCTATCCGAAAGATATGACATCCGGCTGCACGCTGGAGTCTCAGACTTTTCGTGATCATCAGCAATCTTTTAAAGATTTAGGCTTTCAGATTCTGGGCCTGTCCAAAGATGATCTCAAATCACACGCAAAATTTATTGAAAAAGAATCCTTAAACTTTCCCCTTTTATCAGACGAATCCACAGAATTTATTCAGAAACTTGAAGCTTGGAAAGAGAAATCTATGTATGGCAAAAAATACTTCGGCATCGAACGCTCTACTTTTGTGATTATCGACGGTAAAATCAAGCAAGCATGGCGCAAAGTGAAAGTTCCGGGGCATGTGGAGGAAGTGTTGGAGGTTTGTAAAAAATTGGCATAGAAAAAACTCCCCGACGCCGCAGCGCGAAGGAGTTTCCGGTTATGACGACAGGACGAATCTCAAGAGAGAATGTCTTGTGGTACAGATTGTCCTGCCGTCGGGTTGTTTGTTATGTTGTGAGGGGCGGGTTTAGTGGGTTTCGTTGACCTGCGAGTACGTCGTCGTTTGGACGAGATACCCGTTGTGCCAGTCTTTCGTGGTGTCCGAATGACTGGGGTCGGCTTCATCCGACCAGATCAAAAAGTTGTTCCCAATGTAGTCGAAGGCGACGCGATCATCGGGGGACCGATACTGGTTATCCCCGAGGAGCGAAACCGCCACTTCACCATCCGATGGATCCCCGAGAGAACCGGGGCCCATCTGATCTACCAGCAATGAATAGGTCCGAGACTCGCCCGGAGCCAATCGCTGGTTGCTGAAGTCGATAGCGACGATACCGTTATTGCCCCCAGTCGAGGGAATACCAGTCGCAATGCTTTTGATCACATTGGCCGCCGTATCAACCTGCCCGGTGAAGCTGTTAACCTGATAGACCGCGAAGGTCGATCCGGTCGTCTTCATACCCCCAAATTGGAGGCCCAGTGTCACTCGACCCAGGTCAACCCCACGCGCCTCATCGGCGGTGACGGTGAACCGGTAGAGTTCCTGCTGGGCTACCTGAGGGCCCCTCACAAAGGGTTGCTGTGTTGCGTGTGTCACAGAGAGACGCGTCCGGGTTACCACAAAGGGCTCCCCGACTGCAGATCCCCATCCATCAACTGGGACAGAAAGGTCATTGCCCGTGGCCGCCGTAACGGCTTCGATGCCGCCCGTAACATGGGCGGTATCGAGGGCAAGTTGCAATCGGTGACCGGTCTGATTGGCCTTCGAAACGTCTCGCACATCAACTTTGATGGTGACGAATGTGGAGCCGTTCTTGGGGACACGAATTCGCTCGGTGTTACCGAGCTCAAATTGTAATTCACCGTTGATCATCTGTTTTGCTTGTATCAGATGACCGTTGGCGTCGTACACTTTGAAATCCAGTCGACTTTCAACGAGGAGGTCCAGCAGGTTTCTCAAGTAGAGATCCTTGATCTGAACTTCATCATCGGTCGCGGTGAACCGAATCGTAAACACAGCTTGGTCTTCTTCCCCCGCTACGAGGATATCTGAGTATTCCGTGCTCCCGAGGGAGACGTGGAGGGACCCAGATTCGATCAGTCGTAAGACTGGACCGTCCACGGGAAGCCCGTGGATGATCGCGGGTTGCGCGGTTTCAACGTTGTCGACCTCGAGGTCCAGCAGCCGAAACTGCATTTCCCCCGGGGCATTTCCTTCGTAGGTATCCACGACGACCGTCAACTCAAGTTGATGAGCCGAGGCAATCGGAATCCAAAGAGGAAAATAACCGAGTCCGTTTTGTAGTATCTGTGCCGATCCTTGCTGCACGCCTTGTGCAAAGATCGCCACGGTCACATCCTGTGGGCGGGTCTGGCCGGACGTCACCAACTCGATCAACGCGCCTGTGACCAGCACGTCTCCGAGAGGGTTGTTGTCGATAACAAATTCCATTCCGGTTATGTCATCGACTCCGGCGACGATGGGTGTTCCATCGGAAATCCCTGACGTTTCCGACAGGGTGACTTCCGAGTACTGCGTTTCCACATCGGATCCGACTGCTTCTCCGAAGAGAAGCGTCGCCGGAACCAAGGTGTTGGTCGACAGATACGTGGGACGAATGAAGTCCCAAGAACCCATCGCCAAACGAAACGAAGCGCCACTGACCGTATTAAGACCAATGTTGGTTGCGACCTTGATGATCGAGGTTCCGGAGATCTCGAATGTCGTATCCGAGCGCAGGTTCCCGTTTTCATCAAAGTGCAGATGGTCGATCAGTCGGTCGTTCAGGAACACCCTCCAGTTGGAGGTATATTGGTCAGGATGAGCCATGATCCATTCGTCGAAACGAAAGATCAAGCCATCTACCAAAATCGGTTCATCTACCCGGACACGAGCCGTCAGTGTGACGACATCGAAACGTCCTGGTGGAACAACCCGATCCCCCAAACTGGAGGGGTCCCGAGTGACCTGAATTTTCCCAATCCCATACCCTTCCGGTGCCAGACGCACATCAAAGATGGCGTCGGGCTCCCCGCGGACCAAGATGCTGTACGCACCAGTCGTTGGGGGACGAAAGGTCATCAAACCGTATCCGAAGAGTTCCCAGTCTTCCGCGCTGTTGCGAACAACAAACTCAAGCCCTTCCGAGCCTTCGTATGCGGAGAAGAGGTATTCTTGGTCTGAGCGAAGCGGAATTTTAGCATACTGCTGCAATCCCTGATCGCTCAGTTGGTCTATGAACCCATCCGCCAGCCATTTGAGATGGCCAAACTCGGCGGTGATGCCGGCATCAGCCTCGTGGCTGAAGTCTTCATCGTCCACCGTGATGACCCCGGTTTCCCCGTTAACCCCGATGGAACCGCGCAGTCGTGCCGACATCGACCCGTCAGGAGTCTCCAGAAGGATCTCGCTGATCTGGTCGCCGCGCAGCACTTGGAGGCCTTCGAAGACGAGGTTGCCCTCGTCATCGACGGTCCCTTCTGCGGTTTTTTGCTGCCCAGACTTCGTCCGAAAGCTTCCCCGGACGGAGGACTGTCCTCGCATCGATTCGGGGATCGCATCAGCCGAAATCTTGACGGCTCGGGTCGTGTCAGGGATAAATTCGAGCACCAAGTGCAACGAGCCATCCCCATTCACCAGGTTTGCTGGGGCCGTGGCTTCAAAAACCACGGTATCAGCGTCGTCGAAAGCCTGTACCAGAACGGTGTAGGACTTCGGCGCGAGCCCGGTGAGAACGATCCGACCTTCGGTCGGGTTCGGGATTACCGCCTCGACGTCCACCTGGAGGGTGGAGTTGTCGAGGAGGGTGATCTGCCACTTGAGATCGTCGGAATGACGATACTCCTCCGCGGCGTGGAAGCGAATGGACGTAGCCAGATCGTTTCCGCCGCCGGCGAAGAGTGTGGAGTTCAGGGCGAAGACGACCAGAAAGGCCGCCAGTATGTTCTTGAGGGGGGAAGTCTTCATTTGGCTTCTCCTTTGTTGTGGGTTGTTGTGACGGTGAGTTTCCGTTGATCTGTGCCGCGATAGCCTCCATCAACGACGAAGACGCCCGAGTCGGGCATCTCCAAAGCTGCTGTTTGCGATTGCGGGGTGGGTGCTGGAGCAAGCTCCGGCGTGGATTGACGATGGATAAACAGGCCCATAAGGACCAGAATCGCCACCGCCATGAAAGTCATAATACATTTCTGCATTGTGAATCTCCAACTTAGGGTTTGAAACGCCCCCAGCCTCTGATGAGACTGGGTACAAATAAATGTTTTTCTCTTTTCTCTCCTTTTACTACTTACTTATGATTTAACTTTGGACGGCAGGACAACTGTTTCTAAGCTTTTTTCCTCGAAAGGAAATAGACTCAAGAAACAGATCAATGCCGTCCAAACCGAACTGTCAAAGAACAGGTGCTTTGTGAAGCCATGACTATATACTGTTTTTTTTAAAAATGTCAATAGTCTAGGAGCAGGTTTTCTGCAAGCTTCAAAAAAGATAAACGAAGCGGCCTTTCTAAACGTGACAAAAAAAACTCAAAAAAAATGTCACACTTTGGAATTCCCCCCGTTAAGCTTTTCATAAACCAACATGATTTCCACTTTCTCACTTTTACGCCGAACCTCTTCTTTTCCTTTTGACATTACTGGTATGAGTTCTGATACTGTCGTTGATATGAACCTTCTTGAGCGCGTAAAACGAGGCGATGACCAGGCCTTTGAGGTCTTGTACACGGAGTATTACACCCCCGTCTTTCGCTACCTTTATCGGAAACTTAATGGACAGCATGATGTGGCCGAAGATCTGACTCAAACGGTCTTCCTACGAGTCATCAAAAACATTCAAAACTTTAAAGATCTCGGAAAAAATCCTCTCGTATACTTCTATACTATTGCTCGCAATCTCATGATTGATCACGTCCGCAAACAGAAACGTTGGCACGAAGTGGAGTATGATGATGCTCCGCAGATCCCCTCAAAAGATCCAAATCCTTCTCAGGTCCTCTCGGATATTGAACTCAAAGAACTCCTGGAACAAATGCTCACCACGCTTCCTCAAGATCAATCAGAAGCATTGACCCTCAAATATATTGAAGGATTTCCCAACAAAGAAATTGCAGATATTATGGACAAATCAGAGGCTAATATCCGAAAGATGCAATCACGAGGCCTCGATAAACTACGCACGGTCCCCTCTCTTCATTATCATTTTCCTGATTTCTAAATCATGAACAATCCTGAAATCGGCAACGAAAAAATGGTTCATCTCCTCCGTTCTATGAACGAAGATGCACCCGTCCCCCGCTCGGAAGGTCTTCGAGACCTCCTGCGGCAACAATCCCATGAATCCCTCGTGAAACAGGATGATACTAGCTGGGGAAGATTCCGGTGGTTTAGATCCTGGAAAGCCTTCGGCAGCGTAGCTTCTTTTGCCGCCTTGGCCCTGCTCTTTCTGCCTTTAGGCGCTCAAGAAGATCTCTTACTGGTCGAGAAACTCCAATCTGAAATTGAAATGGAGATCCTTCTCCTCCAAGAAGATGCTCAACTCCTCGATGATCTCAACCAGAACTTCCTGACATTCTCTGACAACTCCCCTCTCTTATGAAGAAATATATTATCGCTTTCGGACTTGCCGCTTTCCTCTTTCCCTTTGAAACGGCTCACGCTTCGGACTTCACGGATCGATTGGAGCTCCAAAAAGCACAATGGCAATTGCTTCAACGAGAAATCTCTTCTCAATCTATTCTTGCTGAAGACGTGAAATCAAAATGCATCGATCAGCTCAAAGCACAGATTCTTTTGCTCGAAGCACAGATCCAGTCTCCAGACGAAGCCACGGCTAAAAAGATTGTCCAGGATGCGCAGCAAGAAAATGCTTCTTGTTTTGCCGACATCAAACAATCAAAAAGAGCCTCTATCCAATTGAAAATTACCGCGCTTGAATCCCTTATCAAAAAAGTGGATGACCCGCAAAAGAAGGCCCAATACGAGGCGCTTCTACAGAAACTTAAGACGGCTATAACTTCGTTATAGTACCTCCTTTGTGAGGTGTGTGTTTACAAAAAGGGCGAGGAGTCGCCCTTTTTGGTTATTCGAATAATTCTCATTAAATCTCTGCCAAAATCGACACAACTCTTTCAACTTTTGTGTTTTTTCTTATACTACCACCATGCTTACTGAAAATCAGCTTCAAACTCTAGAAATATTCCAAAAATCCTGTCGTCGAACGATTTTGGAAATGCTCAAGACCTCTCAGTCAGGACATCCTGGAGGCTCTCTCTCCGCTCTGACCTATTTGAGTGTGCTGTATGCTTTTCGAGCGGCGCAGACCAACGAGCCGATCATCGTCTCCAACGGACATATTTCCCCAGGCGTTTACAGTATCCTTGCTGAGCTGGGGGTCGTAGATAAAGAAGAAGTTCAAAAAACATTTCGACAAATTGGCTCTCTCTTTGAAGGCCACATTACGCGACATATTCCAGGGATCCCATATGGAACCGGTCCTTTGGGCGTGGGTGTTTCGGTGGCGGCCGGGGTCGCCCTGGCGAACCGCGACCAAATGGTCTTCGCTAGTCTTGGTGACGGCGAAGCCCAAGAAGGCCAGGTGCACGAAATGGCCCTTTTGGCCGCGAAAGAAAAATTAAATAATTTTGTTGTTTTTGTAGACTACAACCGTGTCCAACTGACAGACAGCCTGACCGAAACCTGTCCGATTAATATTACCGGTATTTTCCGCGCTCATGGCTGGAATGTCCTCGAAATCGATGGTCATGATGGACAAGCCATCTGGAGTGCCATTGAAGAAGCTGAAAAGAGTGATCTCCCCACGCTGGTCATGGCCAAGACGATTATGGGACATGGCGTTCCGGGTATGGAAGAGGACGGCCAAGCGCTTAAATCTACCTGGCATGGAAAAGCTCCCAAGCCTGATGTCATCGACGAAATGCTTTCAAAGCTCGAACTTACGCCCGAAGAACAATCTCAACTCGAAGCTTTTGTCAAAGAGGCGAATTATCAGCCGCCTCAGCCTGAATTTATAGAAGAAAGAAGCCTTCTGGCGATAAATCCCGGAACTCCCAATCTTTATCCGGCGGATGAATTAACCGACTGTCGATCTGCTTATGGAAAAGCACTCTTGAACCTGGCCCATGAAAATCCAGAAATTATCGCTGGAACCGCGGATGTGGGTGGATCAGTGATGACCAAGTTTGTCGCCGCGGAACTTCCCGAGCAGTTTATCGAGTTTGGTATCTGTGAACAAAACATGGTTTCGGCTGCCGGAGGTCTCTCAATCTCAGGGAAAATTCCTTTTGTTTCTACTTTTGGAGCCTTCATGTCCAGTCGTGCCAAAGACCAAGCCCGTGTAAATGATATCAACCGTGCCAATGTCAAAATGGTGTCCACACACTGCGGACTCTCGGTCGGAGAAGACGGTCCCACCCATCAAGCGATTGATGATATGGGATCAATGATTGGTCTTTTTCACACAGGCGTGATTGAACCGGCAGACCCGAATCACTGTGATCGTATCATTCGCTACGTTGCCACGCACTACGGAAACTTTTATGTCCGTATGGGACGCCACAAACTTCCGGTTTTAACGCGAGAAGACGGATCGATTTTCTTTGATGAAAACTATCAATACGAATACGGAAAAACGGAAATCCTTCGCTCTGGAAATGCCGTCACGATTGTGGCGATCGGATCGTGTATCCATGAAGCGCTCAAAGCCCGAGAAGCCAGTGACGTTGATGCCGAGATCGTCATGGCCAGCTCCATCAAAAAGTTTGATGCGACACTGATCGAATCACTCAAAAAAACGAAAAAAGTCATCACGGTTGAAGATCATAATGCCGCGTCAGGACTCGGCGGCGCCATTGCACACTTGGCCGCACAGGAAGGCATCGCCTTCGATCACTTTGAAAATCTTGCGGTGAATGAATACCAACTTTCTGGCAAAGCGCCTGAGCTTTACGCTGCCGCCGGCATTGGCCATGAAGCGGTTACCGAAGCTTTGAAAAATCTATAAATGAAGCTTTCTGATGCAGAAACTCTCGCCCAAGACCTTTTCGCTCAACATGGGTTAAAGAAATGGACTTTTCAGTTTGATCGGGCAAAAGTTCGGTTTGGTCTCTGTAATTTTTGTGATCGGGTGATCAGTCTCTCTCGGCACCTGACCGAACTCAATGATGAAGCCATTGTCAGAAATACTATTCTGCATGAAATCGCCCACGCGCTTGTAGGACGCCGACATGCCCATGATAAGGTCTGGAAAGCCAAAGCGATTGAAATCGGCTGTGACGGCGCGAGACGTTACCACTCAGGAAGTATTAATACACCTGCTCTCAAATACTCCGCGACCTGTTCATCTTGTACCAAAATATACCAATCCCAACGCAAAAGAGCCCGCGTAGCCTGCGGCATATGCTGCAAAACCCACAACCGAGGCAAATTCAGCGATCAATTTCGACTGACTTTTAGTGAATCTCTTGCAGAGCTTTCTTGATCTGCAGCCCGGCACGATGCACTCGGCTTTTGACGGCCGGCTCCGAGATATTTAACTCATCGGCTATTTGCTGCAGTGAATACTGATGCTGTCTTTTTAATTCCCATGGAATTCTATATTGATCTTCCAATCCATTCAGCACTTCCGCAACTCGACCTTGGTATTCTGCTAACATTAATACATTCGCCGGATCGCTTTTTGGGGCCGCTATCGGATCTATATCAAAACCAACGTCATCGAAAGAACTCGCCCCTCCTTTTGAAGTCATAGGCCGACTCGTAGTCTTTCCCGCTCTCAATCTTTCCAAGGATTTATGGCCTGTAATCACATAAATCCAGGTTGAAAATTTTGATTCGTGTTTGAAGCTCTCCCATTTTCTCAAGATCTGTATCAAGACATCATTCCGTACTTCTTCAGCATCCTGCGTATTATGAAGAATCCGCAACGCCTGCCCATAAATACTATCACCGTATTTTTCATAGATCGCCCAGGCCGCTTCATCCATTTCTTCTGCCTCAAGAAGGGCAAAAATCGTTTCCTCGGTATGGGTTGACGGGACTTGTTCTGCATCTAACATGAACGCTTTTTACTGCTTTATTTACAAATGTCAAACTCGTTCTTAACTTGTCGGCTGAGTTTTTTTGACGATGGTTCTCGGGGCCTCTTCTGTCGGAAGCTCTGTTGGAATCATCGTTGATGGATCTGGAACTGAAATTTTTTCTTTTGCGACTTCTTCTTCATCGACAGGACTCTCTGATTGAATTACGTCCAGTCTTGGCGCCAATCGATCCCAGTTATAATCACGATGATGTCGTTTTTTAGTGGATACAACCTTCACCCGAGTCACCTCCTCAAGATCCTTTTTATGTTTGCCTCGTAGCTTGGCCCACCAACTATATTTTTTCTGAACCTTCTCTTCAGCGACAGCTTGGGTGATCGTCATCGGAACCTCTTCCGGAGATCCCTCACTCTCCCACTCCCAATTTTTCGTAAGAGGATCTACCGAAGAATCAGAAGCTGAACTTTGACTGACGGTGTAATGAGGACGTTCTGAAGCTTTCCTTTTATCCCCTTTTCCGACCAATCCTCGAGCAAAATGAGCCAACCCCCCAAAACCACCTCGTGTTTTGACCAGAAACCCGGCATGTGATTCTCCGTCAAATCCAACGCGCCCTCCCACACTAAGATTCCAACCTTCCTTCTGGTGCTCCCCAATTTCGAACTCTAATCCTACCGCCTCGGGACTCATCAAAAGCGCACGATCACCACGATCTCCCAAAGGAATCTCAGCCATCACGGGCACCACTCCATCCTCAGCCAGACCCGAATCAAAAGAGAACGTAACTTCTGTTCCCCTGAATTCTGTCGATCCAAGCTCTATCTCAATATTTCCTCGATCAAGTCCCTCAATGGAATCTCCAACCAGACCCGCAGCTTCAAATCCTTCACCAGCGGAATCATTTAATTTATAAAACTGACTGACCGCTTCTTTTACCGCCTTTTTTTTCATGGCCAAAGACAGCGTGGAAAAAGACTTCAGAGAAAAATCAAACGCTTGCCCCCACTCCCGGTTTTCTAGATGGGTCAGTAATTTTTTTTCGGCCCTCTTCACTCGTGCCTCACTCCGATCCAAACCAACCGCGTCTCCGATGAGGTCTCGCAAACTTTGTCTCGATCCGGAGACATCCGTTTTATTAAATTCTGGATGAAGCTTCACCCGATCCTCTAAGTGTATCTTTTTCATTACATTCGAACTCTCCGGATCCGGTCGATCCTTGATATGCAATTTTGCAGCGACGTCCTCCACTTTGGGCGCTAGATTCATCTCTACCTGCTGTTTTACATGCTCAGCCGCCGCTTCAATCGGTGTTGTTTCGGGCACGATAAGACTCTCTTTCGATTCTTGCGCTAAGGCGCTACAAGAAAGTATGACCGCTATAACAGCAGCTCTCACAAAATTAGGCTCTACAAAATTAGGCCCCTTGAAATCAAGGTTTTTAGAATTTCTCATGTCTTTGGGTTATTCTGCTCCTGTTACCCATCTCCTGTCAAATTAATTTTTAAGATCTTATCCTCATGATACTATGACCCAACTCATAAGTGTTAGCACCACGCGATCATACGCCATATTGAGATACCGAAGTACGCTTTGTAAAATTTGAGGATCTTATTAGAATGAACTCACTTTTGTCTTAAATATTTTCAATTTTTTTATAAATGTCTGCCTCTTTTCTGATTACGTTTCGGGAAGGGCTTGAGGCTGCCGTCATTGTCGGCATTTTGTTCTCAGCGCTTCGTGTATTTAATGATAAAAAGCAAAATCTGCTTCTTTGGGCCGGTGTCCTAGCCGGTGTAGTAGCGAGTATTGCTTTTGCTTGGGTGTTTGAAACTTTCTTGGGCGGCTTCTCTGGAAGCGCTGAAAAAATCTACGAAGGGACCCTCATGCTGATGGCCTTTGGCGTCATTACCCACATGATTCTTTGGATGAATAAAACCTCCAAAAATCTTAAAAAAGAACTGACGGATAAAGTCCAAAAAGCTTTTGAGAAAAAAGAAATTTGGTTTCTCGTTGCTCTTGCCTTCACGTCTGTAGTCCGCGAAGGAATCGAGACGGTGATATTCCTTAAAGCGATTAGTGTGCAGTCTTCACAAGGTGTTTCTGCCTGGGGCGCCAGTCTCGGAATCATTGCGGCCATAGGCCTTGGGCTGGCTATTTACTTCGGCATGAAGACTTTTCCGGTAAAGAAATTTTTTCATGTCACCGGCGTGCTTTTGATCTTCATTGCCGCGGGACTCTTGGCCCACGGGATTGTGGAATTTCAGGGAGCAGAAGTACTTCCAACATTTATCAAACCACTCTTTGACCTCTCACCTCTTCTCAGTGAAGAAAAAGGCCTGGGGTCAGTCTTAAAAGCTATCTTTGGTTATGATGCGAATCCTTCGCTTCTGGCCGTCTTGGCTTACGGAATGTATCTCACCTGGGTGCTTCGACGGATGAAAAACTAAAAGGCTCTTTTGCTTTTCAGTTTTGATATTTCCCTCTAAACTCTTCTTTGTTACTCTTTTACTCACTCTACATGCCCAATACTCGCAGCACCACCATGGAAGAAGAACTCAACAAAGATGATTTTCGCATCGCTATTTTTGGGTCGGCTCGTATCCAGCGGGAAGATGATGTCTACCAAGACACAACAAAACTCGCTCAAAAACTCGCAAGCGAAGGCGTTGATATCGTCAGTGGTGGAGGTCCTGGACTCATGGAAGCGGCTAATCTTGGCCAGGTGCTTTCTAAAAATCCAAATACGGATTCTATTGGACTCACGATAGAGTTGCCTTTTGAAAACTCTGGCAACAAATATCTCAACGTAAAAAAACATTTCCAGAAATTTTCGAATCGACTGGATCACTTCATGGAGCTTTCAAATGCCGTCGTGGTTATGCCCGGTGGCATTGGAACCTGTCTTGAATTCTTTTACACACTGCAATTAACGCAGGTGAAACATATTTGTCATATCCCGATCATTCTCGTAGGCGGTATGTGGAAGGAGCTTCACGAATGGATTTTGGCCTATCCGGTCGGCAGTGGCCTGGCGAGTATTGAAGATTTGGACAATGTCTTTCCCGTTGAACATATCGAAGATGCTTTTACGATCATTATGAAAACGAAAAAAGAATTTGAAGCGGGAGGCACTGACGCCTGCATGCTGGCGATGAAAAACAAGTTCTCCTAAAGGCCATTGCACCAAACCGCCAGACCCTTATGATGTTTTCGTGAAATTTGCTAAAAAATCCCTCGGCCAAAACTTTCTTAAATCGTCCCTGATTCGCGATGATATTTTAGATGTTGCGGGAGACATAAAAGGTAAAAAAATTCTTGAAATTGGCCCGGGGCTTGGATTTTTGACGACCAAGCTTCTCGAATCAGGCGCTGAACTCACGGCCGTAGAGCTTGATCCTCGTGCGTGTAAAGTCCTCACGCATGACTTTGGTCAGCGAGAAAACTTTACGCTCATTCCAGGTGACATATTACAACAGCATATTGAAGATATTTTCCCGGATGCCTACTCCGTCATCGCCAATATTCCCTACAACATTACCGGGCCTATCCTCAGAAAATTTCTGTCAAAGAGTCCGAACAAACCTGATTTCATGATTCTGATGGTTCAAAAAGAAGTTGCTGAAAAAATCGTTGCCAAAAAAAGATCTATTTTATCCATTTCCGTCGAAATCTTTGCCGAAGCAGAACTTTGCTTTGAGGTGGGCCGCGAACATTTTGATCCAGTGCCGGGCGTGGATTCAGCGATTATAAAACTTACCACTCGCCCAAAACCGCTGGTTACACCTGAAAACGAAAAAGCATTCTTTCAAATGGTGAATCGTGGGTTTAGCTCCAAACGAAAAAAACTCAGTAACACGCTCCCCCCAGAAGTTTTGGAAGGTATTGATTCCAGTCTACGACCGGAAGTATTAAATATTGAAGACTGGAAAAAAATTACCAAAAATCATCAATCCAGCCTTCGCTAAAGCTACGGCGAACAAGCTTCTCTCTCTTCTCATGCTCCCCGAAAAATTCATTGAACGCATCCAAGAAATTCTTCCAAAATCTGAACAGGAAGCTTTTTATAAAACGTGTACCGAACCCCTCCCCAAGACGATTCGTAGAGCCCCAGATGCAAAATTGCCTCAAGAGTGGACCCTCGATCCAGTAGCCGGTATACCAGAAGCGGCTTTTCTGAGCCGCCCCAACCAGAAAGAATCTCCTTTGGGCAAAACATTTGAACACTTCTGTGGGCACTTCTACGTGGCCACTCTCAGCTCTTTGCTGCCGATAAAAATATTAGATCCTCAGCCCGACGAAAAGATATTGGACATGTGTGCCGCCCCTGGATCAAAAGCAACGTTCATCAGTGAGCGCATGGAACATTCTGGCGTGCTTGTCGCCAATGAACTCAGCTCAAGTCGATCCAAGAAGCTTACTGCGAATCTGGACCGCATGGGCTGTACCAACGTCGTTGTCACACAATCTGACGGAACCTTTATGAACAACTTTATTGATCAAGAGTTTGATAAGATATTGCTAGATGCCCCTTGTAGTAGCGAAGGATACGGACGCAAAGATTCTAAATTTTTTAGTACTATGTGGTCGGAGCAAAAGATTTTCGGCGCTGCGAAGATTCAAAAAAAACTCATAGAATCCGCCTTCAAAATGCTTCGTCCAGGGGGAACCTTGGTCTACTCCACCTGTACATCCGCCCCCGAAGAAAACGAGGCTGTCGTGGAACATTTGTGCAAAACTTTCGGTGATTATCTAGCGGTCGAAACGATCGATTTAGGTGATATTCCTCACACATCTGGGGTGAGTAAATTTTATGATCAATTGTTCGATAAAGACCTGGCTAAAAAAGTAAAAAGACTCTGGCCACACAAGCGAAGCGACCAGTGGAATTCCGAGTGTTTTTTCATCGCCAAAATTCAAAAGACGGCCCCCCTTCCCAAAACAAATCCGGTTAAAAAACATCTTCGAGGCCTCGATATGCTCGGCAAAAATAATTGTGCTGAAGTCTTTACGCGCCTTCATAAAGCCTTTGGATTTCCAAAAGAACTCTTTGCCAAAAAAACGATTCTTGATCGCGATGGTCTTTACTTTCTAGCCTCCAAACCCGCAGGACTTTTTGCACTCAGGAATCTTCATCGACGCGCAGGGATCCCTCTTTTGGACAAAGATAAAAACCTTGAAAGTGCCTTTTCTATTGCCTTTGGACACTTTGCGAGTAAAAATATTGTTCAATTAGACCGGGCGCAAGCGGATCGATGGAAAGAAGGATTCGATCTGCCTTTTGAAACCACTCTCCCCTTCCCTAATAGCACCGAAGTCTTGGTGCTCTTTCATGATTTTTGTTTGGGCACCGGGAAAATAATGAAAGAAGGCAAAAAGCTTAAAAATAAGTTAAACCGAGAATTAATTCATTCATGATTTGGTTTTCTAAAGTCTCCTAAGCTATACTTCAGTTATGATTTTGTCTTTGTTCTTCGCCCAAGCCATCGCTGCATCCCCACCAGTAGATCTTACTGATCTCGACCAGGATGGCGTGATTGCGGAAGACCTGTGTCCCAATATTCCGGCCGATACCCCTGATGGCTGTCCTGATTTCCCGGTTCGTAACTCGACCGAACCCCGTACGGGCATCGTCAAAGTTCTCACTTCCCCGACCTTTCCCCAAGCCCTCATCCTTCACGAGAAAACCCACATCCGACTCGGTGACTACTTCCGTGCGGTGATTTGGAAAGCTCTGACAAAAGAAGTATTGAGCCAGAGCAAGATTTTAAAAGTCCGTGAATAATAATGCTGTCTTTTTCTGCTCCGGTTACCCACGGTCATAAAATCGCCCAGAAGTTTGGGATTGCGACGGCGAATTTGGATCTTGATGGACTTGATTTAGAACCTGATTTGGAATTTGGGGTTTATTTTGTCTTGGCGAACAAGATTCCGGCATTACTGCATTTTGGCCCCAGAAAAACCTTTGGAAGTGATGTTTCTGCCGAGGTACATATTTTGGATTTTGAGGATGATTTGTATGGGAAAAATTTAGAAATAGAAGTCTTAAAAAAATTAAGAGATATTCAAAAGTTTCAGAACGCAGATGCGCTCTATACGCAGATCGAAAAAGATATTATACAAGCGCGTAAATATTTTCTACGCCGAGAAATAAAAAATCTTTGGAATGATGTGTCAGAAGCACAGCGACACGCGATGGCCGCAGAAGCCACACAGAAGATTTCAGAGCAAGACTTTTTCCAAAAGGCCGAAGAAGTGTTGGTTTACGAACCGATGAAAGATGAAGTTCCCTTCACGCCTTTACTGCAAAAAAAATTTCCTGAGAAGCAATATTGGTTTCCTGAATCGCTTGAGGGCGCATTGCAATGCGCCCCTACTAAGTCGCTCATCATTGTGCCTGGACTGGCCGCTGATTTAGCAGGCAAAAGGCTCGGGCGTGGTGGTGGGTTCTATGACCAACTTCTCGCACAATACTCAGATATTCCGACCCTTATGATTCTTCCAAAATTCGCTCTACGAGAAATGATTCCCGTAGAGCGACATGATCGGATTATTGATGAAGTAATTGTGTGTACTTCTGGCTGACCCCCTCAGTTCCGACACGTCGGAACAGCTCCCCCCTACAGGGGAGCATGGAGGAGATATTTTACCGTTTCGTGTATTTCTCCACCGCTTTAATCACGGTCTTCGCTTGATCAAGCGTGATACCAATCTCTGCCAGTTCTTCTGCTTTCAGTCCGATAAACTGTTTGATCTGTGAAAGTCCCATCTCGGTAAGTGTCGCCACCACTTCGGCATCAACCCCTTCGAGATGATCAATCGAAACTTTTTCTGAAATTTCACGCTCCACTTTCTTTTCAGGCGCTTTGTCTTCGGCTTCTTCTTCCATCGGACCGTCATAGGTAATCACATCGATTTGTTTCCCGACCATTTCTCCGGCAAGACGAACATTTTGTCCTTTTCGACCAATCGTAATCGCTCGTTCTTCTTCTCGGACAAATATTTTAACTCGATTTTCTCCCGAGGTCCCCTTAAAGAATTCTACCTTCGAAACCTTCGCGGGTGAAAGCGCCGCCAAGAGTAGTTTTTTCTCATCCTCATAGAATTGAATTACATCCAGACGTTCATCCCCTACCTCTTCCATTACCGTATTAATTCGTGATCCTCGCTGTCCCACAAACGCTCCTACCGGATCAATAGACGTATCTTCTGAAGCCACAGCGATTTTACAACGAACCCCTGATTCTCTCGCCATCTTGGCGATGTAAACCAATCCTTCTCGCATTTCTGGAATTTCTGCTTCGAATAACGCTTCGATAAAGGCATCTGACGTTCGTGTGATACGAAGCTGTGGACCTTTTGAGGTGAGCTCAACTTCCTGCAAGTACACTTTAATTCGCTGTCCCGTGAAGTATTTTTCTCCTGGAATCTGCTGTCGGTGATGCAACATCGTCGTTACGCCATCAATCTCAAGCAGCACTGAATCATGATCCACTTTTTGAACTCGTGCACTGAGAAGTTGTCCTTCTCGATCTTTAAATTTGTTAAAGAGCATAGACCGCTCAGCTTCATGAAGCTTTTGGGAAATCACATGCTTGGCTGTCTGAGCCGCAATCCGTCCAAAATCTTCATGTGGTGGAACCGGAACAAAAACATTGTCCCCAATTTTTATATCTGGACGAATCTTAAGCGCTTCTTTTTCTGTAATTTCAATTTCATAGTCTTCTACTTTCTTCACGACTTCTCTCTCTTCAAAAATCCGCATTTCTGAAATATCATCACCCAAACGAACCGTAATCTGCTGACGCGGCGTTCCGAAGTCTTTTTTGTAGGCCAACGCAATCGCGTTTTCTATGGCCTGGGTTACGATATCTCGTTCGAGATTTTTTTCAGCACAGAGTTGGTTGATAGCGGCTTGAAGAGGACTTTGCATGAGCGAACGGGAAAGAAGAAATTACAAAAAATAGATGATCTTCATAAAGAAGCATCATCTAAGTACGGGGCTATTATGGGCCGGGACTGATAAATGTCAAATTATTTTATCCCCAAAGTATTTTTAACCCAACGATTTATCCCTTCAACCATTGAGTGAGGCGTTTCTTTTTTCACAGGTGCTTCTTTTTCAGTTGGCCGGGCAAGCCCGGTCTTTCTATCAATCCGAAGCGAAGCCTGCTGTAATGTTTCCAACAAATCATCCATATCAATAGACGTCCCCGAATCCGGATCCACCACGGCTATTTCTTGAGCTGGACTCATCCCACTTCCTGGAAACTGTGTTGTTTTGATCCGCGATCCTGTTGCGACTTCACGTGTAAATGCGCCGGGCTGAAAATCCTTCCCGCTCTCTTCTGTCGATTTATAATCGGCTTGAATATACGCCATCTTCCCCACTCCATCCTCCCCTGGCTGATGTAACACCCATGACCCGGAATGCGTAAAAACAAGAACCCCCGAGGCTTGATTGACCTCCTCAAGGGGTAAAGAATTTTTATGTACCAACCCTTTTTTTTCGATGACGGCATCAAACACTCTTTTCCGTCGGATCCAATTTTGCGTTAGGGCTGATAAAAAATCTTCAAACACAGGAAATTGATCTTTGTATTGCTCATGAGATTGATGTGCCATTGTTCGAATTATTTTTTCTTGAGCCAAAGACAATTCTTCACGCTGTTTCAAAACTCCATCCACCACATCAAACGCCTCATCCCCGCGATACAGCCCCTCTATTTTTTGACTTTTAAAGTCCTCCCATCCCCCATCGATACGAATATTTCTTCCTTCTTTAATTTTTGAAAAAGAAAGTTTCTGATGAAAAGTACAATCTTCTACAATACCTTCTCTCACATACATATTCTGAACATCGCCTTTAAATAACGAATCCTTCATCCCATCTCCTCCGTGAATATTTAAAGAATTAACTAAATTGGCACAGGTCATATTTTGCACGGATCCTGATATCGTAATTTGATGAATTTCATCCTCAAAAAAAGTCCTTTTGATATCTCCTTGAATATTAAAAGCCCCACAGGGACCATTGAAAACAGAATCTGTAACCGTTCCGGTCGCCACAAGATGCTGAACCGTTCCTTCAAATGTCACACCTCGTATAACGCCCCAATGGCTATCAATCAGATCACCTTCTATAACTAATCCCTGATGATTCGTATCTTCTAAATTCATCCCCGCCACCGCTTTCATACGATTACCCGTGAGATTTGCCCCTCGCCAATCGGTTATTCCCAAGCCTTCTAACTCGGCAACTTCTGATTCGGTTAGTCTCTCTCCAGAGGCTTTTTTAGAGATAAAAGTCTGGTGCACTGCAGAATTTTCATCCTCAGTGGAAATCGATGATTCTGAGGGCATATTTGTCATACGACAATTTTATTTTTTAGATTCTAATTCGTTATACACCATGTTTAAACGAATAAATTTAATTCTTAAATTTTTATTCTGCCAATGATGAGCCTGGATAGCTATTCCATTCGTCCTCCCTTCTATAACATTTTTCATATCTCGAACATCTTTTCTGATGTTTTCATGAACCTCAGAAGTATTATTTTTATCATGAAATTCATCAACAACCTTTAATAACTTCCTCTGACTTTCTCTCAGTTTTGTTTGTATCTGTTTTTTTAATTTTGGATCTCGTGACAAATTCTTAAGAACGACATTCAACATAGCTCGAAAAGACTGCAACGATGAATCTTTCGCCTTCTTTGTAAAATAGTCAAAAGCTTCTTCTTTCTCTTCCTCTGTTCCCGTTAAGACTACCTGATGTTTTTCTAAAAATTCACTTTTTTGATTCTTAAGACGGTTTTTATTTTCATCACTCACATCATTCGCCTCCAGCAATGGAAGCATTATCGCCTCAAGTTTTCCTTCCATACCTTGACGAGCTAATTCTGCAGCTCTTTTAGAAACCTCTTTATTCCGAATCATATCCTCAATCGGATCTCCACTTTGCTCTTCCGCTGTAAAATACTTATCAAATTTATTTATTAGTTGTGTCCGTTGAGGCTTGAGACTTCGAGCCGCTTCATAATTCTCCTTTCCAATATATCGACTGGCCAATACTTCTGTCATATTCACTCCTCCTCGTATCACGACCGGAGACGGTGAATTTTGAATACGACTCATCATTGACTGAAGACTGTTTTGTGCCTCACGAAGCCCCTCGCTCTTCATCTTGTCTTGCAATAACGTATTATTCAGTGTATACCACGTAACATCTTTCACCTCAGCACTGCTCAGTGGCTTATAATGAAGAGCTATCCGTGCGACTTCTTTCCCATAAGGTTTTAAAACATTTCTGTCATTATAACGCTTTCTCCATCCCATAGGATTGATCAAATTCTCACCTTCTTGGCCCGTATTTATGCGAATATTCTTTCCATTTTCAACCGTCTCATTAACCGCTCGAAACTCCGTCGCTTCGATTTCAAATTGATCGGTCTTCCCCTGCCAAATCGAATACGCATGAGAGTTACTCATGGCCATCTCTATTGGAAGCCCCAGATTACGTCCCACATGCATAAATCCTTCGGCCAAAAGATTGCAATCTAAGAATGTTTGTGATGGATTATCGTTACTATGCGTAAACGCTCTCGTCAGCTTTTCACCCGGAGTGTACAGACAGTTTTGATCCCGAAAAGCCTTTCCGATAAAACGAACGATATCTCGTCGACCTTTCTCCGTTCTTTTCATCTGAGAGAGCGCTTGATCGAGATTCTTACTGCCTCCCGCCTGCATAATATCTTCGGCCACTCGATTACTGATATTATCAAAATAGTTTTGAATGGCCTCCGACGGCATATCTGGATTTTGAGATTTTTCTTCACGAATACGTTCTTCTACCGGAGAAAACGGATGTTTGTACTCTCCCCCTCGAACCCGATAGACCTTTTCCGGTCTCGCTAAGAAGTTCCCCTCATTGAGTTCTGCCACATTGATCGTTCCAGCCGCTTTTGTTTCTTCTGAATCCTGAGGCGCATACTGTTGCATTGCTTCCGACTGCTGCTTCTGTTCTTGATCTGATTTCTTTTGTGCGGCTTGTTCGACCACCTCTTTTTGCAGTCCTTGATTCTTCTCGGTCATACTTCTTAGATTTTCCATGAGATCTTCGATCGTAGGTGGTTCTATTGGAGCGGAAGAAGCACGGGATCTCTTCTGTTTTTTCGAAGGCTTGTACTCCTTTGGTTCGGTCCATTTTCCTAGTTTTTTGAGCAATATGATGTTCTGATCGTGCAGCTTCTTCATCTCTTCATTCACGGCCTTTCTTAAAACTGCCTCTTCTTTTGTCAGTCTCTCCTCTGCCATCTCTTTCTGATGTTTATGCTTCGCAGCAAGCTTTTTTAAAGTTTGAATACGCCGATAAGAACTTTGAATATCCTCGGGAAGTTCCTCCAACTTCGAATCTTCTTTTTTCTCTTCAACTTTCGGTTCTGTTTTCGGCTCTGGCTGTGGTTCTTCAACCACCTTCGTCGGCTTCGGAGGTTCCGGTTCGGGAGGTTTTACTTCTTCTTTCCGTGCCTTTATTGGCACAAACGTCTCCTTCGAAAATAATGATTTTTGCATCACCACATCCCCTGTCTCTACTTGTTGTATTCTTCGTTGGCAGATCGATAGCCGAGCCCTCAAGATCTTTGCCTCCTGCTCATCACCTCGACCGGCCTCTTCTGCTACTTTTATATGTCTTTCTAACGCCTGGGCCATTTTCTGAATTCCTTCATAGGTTTTCATCTTCTGAATGATTCTCGAAAAATTCGCCTCAACCTCCTGTTCGAGGGTTTCTTGAAAGTCGTGCAATGCGCCTGTTTCATCGGCAGTTTCTTTCTTCTCAATCCCTGATGAGGGTACGTCTTGAGGATCATTTTTTATATCTTTTGCTGGACCTGTTTTTGGAGCCATGAGAAAAAAGTTAGTACTTCTCATCATTGTACCACAAAAAACACGATCTCGCAATACATCCAGTTCTATCAACGCTCTATAAACGCATTTTCTAAAACCTGTTGAATCATAAGCTTAACGTCATACGGCGTTTTGGCTTCTATCTTTTTCAATGCCACCGAAGCGGACATCCGGGTAGGTCCTTTCTCACATAAAACCGCATCCACTAAATCACTAATGAGAAAGTGCGCACGAAGCAAAACCCCCGGACGAGCACAAAGAGGCTCTGCCTCAATGCCCATTGGCTTTCCTAGCTTTCGCACTATGGCATAGGTTATGCGATGAGGACGATCCAACTCTTTCGGATCAAAAGGGGGCTGCTTGGCTCTTGAAGGGGTATTGAGACTCAACATTTTTCCGATCTTTTATTCTTATTTCCTCTTTTTGTCAATCTTCGGCAGATTTGTCGGCCTTCGGTTCCTCAATCGTCCTGCGTATAAGACGAAAGCATTGCGTCTCTCCGTTGGGCAACTCCAGAAGATTCCTCAAAAATTGCTGCGGATCCATGTGATAAAAGTCACGCAGTAAATCAAAAACATACTCTACGGGAACTCTTTGCGCCTCTTCTACAGAAAAATTATCATCGACAAAAAGAGCTTTCAATATTTGACTCTGAAAAGCTTCACACACCCGATAGACGGATCTTTCCGGAAATTTTTTCCCATTTTCAAACTGACGCATCATCCGTCGAATAATCTTCACGACCGCCGCCACCTCTCGCGGGTCTTCTTCTATTATTTCCCCCAAACGCCAACACAGCGTATCCGTCCCCATTTCCTCCCGTTCATCGACCGCCGTACGCAGATCGGGCGCCCACTGACGAATTAATTCCGTATCGACGACATCATCATCATCGGGCTCCAGTTCGTGGAGCAAATCACGTTGCACGAATATAGCGTCTCGAGGCTTCATAGGGTTGAAAGACTATGCTGCTTTCAATTTTCTTCCTCTTCGAGGTATTCTGTCAAATTATTTTCAACTTTCCAGCAAACTCTTCTGTTCTTCCAGCGCCAATGCCTCGACTATTTTTTCCAAATTACCTTCCAAAATGCCCGGAAGATTCGAGAAGTTTTGGCCGATTCTGTGATCTGTTACGCGGTCTTGAGGGAAGTTATAGGTTCGAATCTTGTCTGATCGGTCTCCAGAGCCGATCTGCACCAGCCGTTTGGCGCCGAGTTCCGCTTGTTTTTTCTCTACTTCAGCGGCTGCAATTCGTGCACGCAGAACGCCGAAGGCTTTGTTCTTATTTTTTAATTGCGATTTTTCGTCCTGACAGGTCACCACCAGTCCTGTCGGCACATAGGTCAGTCTCACCGCAGAATCAGTGGTATTCACCGACTGCCCACCACAGCCTGACGCTCTGAAAACATCCACCCGCACATCCGCCGGATTAATTTCAATATCGGCTTCCTCCACTTCAGGCATGACGACTACAGAAATAGCTGAGGTATGAACGCGACCTTGAGATTCTGTGACCGGAATCCGCTGAACCCGATGCACACCCCCTTCGAATTTAAGTTTTCCATACGCACCGTATCCTTGCGCCAGAAAAATAATCTCTTTGATGCCGCCACTTTCATTGGCTGTTTCGGACATAATTTCCGATTTGAACCCGAGAGATTCTGAAAAACGAAGAATCATACGTGAAACTTCATCGGCAAAAAGTGAGGCTTCGTCCCCTCCTACGCCGGCACGTATCTCTACGATACAGTTTTTTTCGTCATTGGGATCGGTGGGAATCAGCGCTGTTTTCAAAGATTCTTCTGTTTCGGGAAGCTCTTTCTTGGCCTCATCAAGCTCTTCTTTTGCCATCTCCAACATGTCTGGATCTTTTTCACTCGAAAGCAATGCTTCAGATTCTTCTTTCTGAAGCAGCAGTTTTATATATTTCTGCGCCAAGACGACTTTGGGCTCTAGTGCTTTTCGTTTCTGAGACAGTTCTACAAAACGCTTTTGATCAGAAAATATTCCAGGATCCTGCAACGATGTTTCAATCGCAGAAAATTCATCGATAACCTTTTGAGCTTTGTCTTGCATCGGAGATGAGTATAATTATTCTTGACTTTAAATCTAGCCTCTCTAGCATACGGAGGCAATGAGTCATATTTTTCTTTTCTTCTGGAGCTTTTATTTCCCAACTGTCAGTCGGGTGAGTGCTTAAAAGAAAATAGATAATTCTGCAAAAACTACTCCCCCGGCACCATGCCGGTTTTTTTATACGATTTTTTATACTCTTATTCATTTCTTAATTTCCCCCCATGTCTTACCAAGTTCAAAAAAAACTTCCGCCCGCTTCTCAAGTCCTCGCCGATCTACCTCTTCCTGATGGAATCGCTGAAAAAGTCCAAAAGGACCAATCTGAAGTCCAGGATATACTCGCTGGACGTGATGATCGCCTTCTAATGATCATCGGTCCGTGTAGTGCCTGGAAAGCAGAAAACGTAATCGCCTACGCCCAACAACTCAAACCCGTGACCGAAGCGATAAAAGATAAAGTCAAAATTGTCTTTCGTTGCTACATTCAAAAACCTCGAACTACGGTCGGATGGATGGGGCCGCTCAATCAACCCGATCCCTACAAAGAGCCGGACCTAGAAGCTGGTATTTATTACTGTCGAGAAATGATGATTGAGCTCCTTAAGTTGGGCTATCCCCTCGCGGACGAAGCGCTCTTCACGCACAATGACAGCTACTTCGTCGATCTTTTAAGCTGGATCGCTATTGGCGCTCGATCCTGTGAGGATCAAGAGCATCGCATCTTTGCCTCGATGATCCCCCACCCAGCGGGTATCAAAAATCCAACATCCGGAAATATTCGTATTGGCGTTAATTCTATTATCGCGTCCCAGTACAGCCATACTTTTGCTTTTCACGGGGAACAGATCAAAACATCTGGGAATCCTTATGCCCATCTCCTCCTTCGTGGAGGATCTAAAAAACCGAACTGTAGTTGTGAAGAACTCGAAAAATCCGTCAAAATCATCCATGAAGCGAAGGTTCAGAACCCAGCCATCATCGTCGATGCGAGTCATGATAACTCGATGCGCAATGGATCAAAAGACCCTCTAGTGCAACCCGAAGTCGTTTTTGATGTGCTGGAATGCATGAAGAAAAATGAAGCAATTGGACAGACTATTAAAGGCTTCATGGTGGAAAGTTTCCTCGAAGACGGGAAACAAAACATGAATAATTTCACTTCCGCAGAAGAGCTCAAACCCGGCCTCTCTATCACCGATGGTTGTCTGGGGATCGAAAAAACTATTGGCTTCTTGAAAGACCTTCATGAGCGTTTGTGAAGGGATAAATATGAAAATTAAAAAATACAGGGCTGTCTGTCTTTTGACTCATGACGCAGCCCTGATAAACTCCGTGGTATGAGGGAAGAAGTGACTCCCGCAATCATTGAGAAACTCGTCGCCAAAGCTCAATCTGGTGATGAGGGGAGCTTTGAGCGCCTTTTTGAACATTTTTTCCCCAAGATTGATCGATTTATTCGCTTTCGGGTCAAAGAAGAGAACGTTGAGGACTTGGTTTCGGATGTTTTTTTACGAACCGTGCAAAACTTAAAACGGTATCAAGTTCAACCCAAAGCTAAATTTTCTTCCTGGCTTTTTCGCATTGCTCACAACCGTGTGATCGATCACTATCGACGACACAAAGAACTCGTCGGTCTCGAGTCAGAGGAAGATAATTATTTCCTTGCTATTCCGGAAAATGAAGATTTACAGCCGGATAATCTAACCGAACGAGCGATCAATCATGACAAACTCTTCCTCTTGCTAAAAAAGCTTCCCCGTCTTCAGCGAGAAGTTCTCGAACTGCGATTTTTGGAACATTTTTCCAATAGCGAGATTGCGCATATCGTCGGAAAGAGCGAAGGTAATATCCGCGTCATACAATTACGAGCGCTACGGGAGATTCGTAAACAATGGGATTCTTAAATACTTCCTATGCAAAAAGACCTTTTAGATCTCGAACTTCAAAATGATGCTCCCCGCACGTCCGGGGAGACTCTCCTGGGAATCGACTACGGAACCAAGTATTCCGGACTCGCTTTTTCGCCCGATAGCATTGTCACGCTTCCTCTAGAAGTTGTGCCTACAGAAAGGCTTTTCGAGAGGACTCAGCAACTTGTTGATCAAAAAAATTGTTCAAAAATAATCATCGGACTGCCCCTCTCTTCTGATGGATCTGAAAATGAAAATTGTGCCGCTATCCGTTCTTTTTCTTCTCTTTTGCAAACGCTCGCCCCGGTAGAACTTGTCAATGAACGCTACTCTTCTCAGCAAACGCTAGGCCCCAAAAATAAACGCTGTGACGATCTCGCCGCCGCCCGTATTCTTGAATATTATTTGTCGTAAGACTTTATTCTTTCTCAAGTATCCATCGGAAAAATCCAACAAACTTGTTTTTATTGTTCGGCCAATCCCAATCTCTTTGCGTATAAAAGTGCCATTTTTCTACCCCAAAGAATCGCTCAGCATGCGATCGGACCTTCCCAAAAGTACTGGTAAATCCTTTCAGCTCACGTGATACCAAGAGGCTATTTTCTGATGTCGCTAAAACGACACCGGGAACGATTTCTTCTAATTTTTCGTTGAGAGCAAAAAGGTCGGTCTGCCCCCCCGAGAAGCGAACCTCACTGATTAAGAAATCAACTTCTCCATTGGTAAGGTTCGAAAGATTAAGCCCCTTCGAATGACTTGAATGCCAAGTAGAAAGGCTGTCAAAATTTTGAGAAAAGTTCTGGCCAAAAAGCACAAGGTCATAGTCTCTTGTCTTGAGAACATCCTGAAACTCGGGTGGATCCAAAATCTCTAATTCGATTTCAATATCAAGGGATTCTTCCCATGTACGCACTAAACTCTGCGCAATGCGTGAGTACACGGGCGGCGCCGTCGAGGTTACAAACTTTAATTGTACCGGATCTCCTTTTATCCCTTCGGTTCGTTTTTCCAAATTATAATTATAAGGCAGCCCGCCAAACTTCAACGTTGACCGAGCTTTTATCTCATCGGTAACATGCCAGCTCTCCACCCCTTCAAAAAAGAAAAAAGAGTCTAACCGATTCCAACCTCTTTCTTTATCGAGCAATTTGTCTTTATCAATTGAAAGCGACAGCGCTTGTCGCAAGGCTTTATACTTCCCCATCATCGGACGATCTAACTGAAAAAAGAGTCCCAAAAATCGAGGCAAAATATATTCACGTCGTTCATAAGAACCATAGAACTGCTCTTCAAAGTCTCCCATCTCCAACCAAGGAATATGTGAATAGAGAGTTGTCCAAGTAGGCGCGACCTTCATATGAGCAAACGAAGGATAGACATAAAACACCATCTGATCGATATAGGGCGCCCCTCCATAGTAATGCTCATTCCGTACTAAAAAGACCCGAACACTTCCATCTTTATTGGGGACAATATTTCGTAATCTGAAAGGACCGGCTCCGATTGGATGCTTGTTAAAAGGATAATCAGGATCTGTAATCTCTTCGATCAAAGCCTCTTTAAAAGCTTTTTTCGGAAGAATCGGTGTGGTTAAGAGCGAAGGAAAAAATACATTTCGTTCAGGAAGCCGAAAGTCTAGCGTTCTCTCATCGACGATATCAAAGGAAATATACTCAAACCCATCACGAAGCACCGTGTTTTCAAAATTCTGATCCTGAATAACCGTCTCAAAGGTGAAAAGTACATCATCGACGGTCACCCGATCACCATTCTGGAAAAACGCTGTTTTTTTCAATGTGAGCGTATACGTCTTACCGTCTTCTGAAATATGAAAATCAGCCAAAGCATCTTCGATCTGCCCCGTTACCGGATTATAACGCAACAACCCTTCGAACAAGAGTTGATGCAAATCTCGATCCAAAAGACTCGTGCGAGAAGCCAGCGGATTGAGATTGCTTAAATGACCCACTAATGATTCTGTTAGGATCCCTCCGGGTGCGGGCACAAATCTCGCATGCGCTATGAAAAATTGCCGCCACCCCCACAAAAGTCCTCCCAGCAAAATAAGACCTCCTACTATCAAAAATAGCACCTGCGAAAAGGCACCTTTGGATTTGAAAAATGAAGAATGAGAAAGAGAAAACATGGAAAATCTGTAAGGGACGTGTGCTCAATGCTTATTGCATCATAGCGTAAAGTCCTCCCAACAGGATGGCAACTGCCAAAACGACCGTAGCTCGGTGCAAAAACTTTTCTGCTCCACGACGAGTCTGGACGATCTCATCTCCTGAACCACCTCCCATCATAGAACCCAGGCTTGAATTTTTTTGCTGAAGCAATACTACGGCTATAAAGAGCACGCAGACGATGATGTAAATAATTTGAAACATGAGTTTTTTACTAAAAACAGGGAGATTGTAGGGAAAAAAAGAGGAGATGCAAGAGATCTCCCCTTTCACGTAGCTTCTACTGATCATAGACTATGATGCCTGACGTTTCTCTCGACTGTCAAACTGCAACGCCGGGGAAATCGCATACGTACTTCTACCCGTCACACTTTTCACGACATCCTGCACAAGAACGGCCATCCACTCATCCATATCATCAATGCCTCTGTCATGCTCAGGACCAGCTGAGCCGCTTGCCCATCCTCCGACAAGGACTCCCGACCGTTTTTGATTCTTCTGCCAATAGGCCTCTTGAAATATTTGAGCATATTTCCCCATATCCTGTCGTGTTTCTATTAGCGGCATATCGGAAAACTGTGCATCCAATTCTTGTAACATCGGAAGCGTAAAAGAATTCGTTGATATAAACCAAATCAGATAAAAAATAGTTTGTACTTGAGCATCTTCTATGGTGTCCCCTGTTTTATATCTTTCAAAATACTGAAAGACCATGCTTGATAAGAGGCCTTCTATAACTTCCGCTGGGGCAAACTTCTTCTTGGCGGCACACTGCTCTATCGAATATTTTAAAAACAAATCGACTTCTTCAAGCGTATACACACTCTTATGTTCACCTTCCAATACTGAGCCCTCTTGCATGTCCGAATGGTCTATACTAGATTTCATAATTCTAAAGATTAAAAGATTTAAAAAAGAAACATTTAACTAAGACATACCTCTTTTATCTATTTTTATAAAAATGTCAAGCTATTTTTAAGAAATACATAAAAAGAGGGGCGTAGACAAGTAAATGCCTACGCCCCGGTGGAGCTTGCCTTCTTAGCCCTCGATTCCTTTGGGTTGGCCTTCAGGAACATCTTCCAGGACGATAGACGTCCCGTCAGGATTCCGGTAGGTACGCAACAGAATTTCGGACTGAATCACCCGTGCCCCACCGCTGTGGGCCATTTAGCCGGAAGGGGTGTTTGAGTGAATCCCGACGATAAGTCGGGATGAACGACACCCCTTCCTTCACGTTTGGCCCCCGATCTCCTGATCGGGAATCTTAAATCTATATTAAATATTTGAGACATCTTTTGTTTTGAGATAAATATGGTCTGATGCCTTCAAAAACTATTTCTATCGAGGGAAATGATCGTTTTTATTTTCTTACTTTTACGGTTGTACACTGGTACTACATCTTTGATCGTTATGACCGGTGGGATATTCTCACGAATTCTTTGAATTACTGTGTAGACCATAAAAACCTGAATATTTCGGCCTATGTTTTTATGCTCAATCATATTCATCTCATTGTTCAATCTCCAGACGTCGCTGGATTTGTAAGAGATTTTAAGAAGTACACCGCCTGTATGCTTTTTAAAAATATTCAAAAAAATGAGCCAAACATCGTAGCATTATTTATGACGGACAATGGGAAATTTAGTATTTGGCAAAAGACAAATATGCCACTGTATTTAGAATCAGATACAATGTTCGGACAAAAATGGGATTACATCGAAGGAAATCCTGTCTGCAAAAAATATGTTTTCTCTCCTGAGCACTGGTGGTATTCATCAGCGAATCCACAAGGACCTGTAAAACTACGCCGCGGGTTCTGAACTTTCTCCGTCTGGAGACGGAGGGCGAAACGAAAGGAAGGGGTGTCGTTCACCCTCCCTTTGGTCGGTCTCACTTAAACACCCCTTCCGGCGGGTAAATGTAAGAAATCTGAAACATTCAAAAAGCGTTAAAACAAGGCCATTGTAGGCAGAATGTCGGGAGATGTAAGAGATCTCCCCAATGAAATCCTCTCCCCGATAATCCTTGTTACCGCTCTTTATCTCAGTTCATCCGACAACTCTCTTTGTGTCATCAATCGAACCTCGTCCACGAATCCTTTATTCTGTAAATCTTCTTCACGAAGGCTCAGCGGTTCTTCTGATTCAACATTCAACGTTACGGCATGATTCCAACCATCCCCCGCTACCAAGGCCTTCACGATGTTATATTCTTCACGAGAATATCTTGTATCTTTTCCGTAATCCATCAAAAGCAATAAAACTTTTTCTACCTCCTCAATTTTAGAGGGCATAAAATCACGACCATCTTCAACATTTCGAGCCCCTGTCATCAAAGCCAAAGATTCACAGAGCATCTCTGCTGTCACTTCTCCAGACTCCAAGTCCTCTCGTAATGAGGTTACTTCTCCCTCCTCCGTCTGGGCCAACCATTTCAAGGCTTTTTTTATAAAAGCCTTATCACGACTCCTTAGTTCTGATTTCATTGTTTTGTGATCCATTTCCATCTGAGCAAGAGTTCTGAGCACCACATTTTTTAAACGATCGGGCAGAACCTCTTCCCCGAGGGCTTCCTGACATGTTTTGAGCACCTCTAAACACTCTCTCAAAGAAGCGAGTGATTCCCCCGCGGTTACCGTCAAAAAAGTAGGCCCGCTCTCCTGCTCATACCGGTCTTCCAGTCTCTCTATACTATTGTCAACTACGGGATTCTCAGCTGACCATGGATCTTGTTGTTCGAGGAGTGTCATACAAAGGAGGTTTAAAAATACGCACACCTTTTACTCTTTTTTGAAATTCTGTCAAGCCATTTTTAAGAAATACATAAAAAGAGGGGCGCAGACAAATACATGCCTACGCCCCGGTGGTGAGGAGTTGCGAACCTTATCGCATCATTACTCCTCGATGTTTTCTGGGCGACCGTCGGAAATCTCTCCTAGGACGATAGACGTCCCGTCAGGATTCCGGTAGGTACGCAACAGAATTTCGGACTGAATCACCCGTGCCCCACCGCTGTGGGCCACATAGAGAATCTCGTCTTCACGCCACAGGGGCGTGAGGTCGCGATCGTCACGCTTAACGATGCCCGTGTAGGCATCAAGCATGCGACCGGCCGGCGAGAGCTTGGTGTTCACGAAGTCTAGCTTTGTTGTGTACTGGTCGACGCAGCCATTCTTGGCTAAGAAGTCCAGCGCATCACGAACCGCCTGTTGACACTGACCGCCAGACTCGACGATGTCGAGAGCCTGGTGTGCCAGATCCTCAGGAACTTCGTTCACGATGACCACGCCAGTGGCATGATCAACGCCCTGCCAGGAGACAGGTGTTTCGGTTTCATTCACAACGATGACCGACGGGGCCTCGTTGTTGGCGCCGTATTTGCTCATCGTCATTCCCTCGGGAGGGATGACAATGGGAGCATCTGCGGCGGGTTGAATGATGAGCTTCCTGGAACTGCTAACGACATGTTTCATCGCTACTTCTCCTAATTTGTGTTTGTTCCTGACGCTCACGCGCCTCGTCGATATGAGGAATAAAGGTATCGACAACGAGAAACCGAAAATGTTTTTTCGGCTCTCCGTCATCGACAAATTCTGTATTAAGAAGCTCTTTCCGCCCCTCTCTCATGCATGATTTTTTTTCCAAAATGATTGAAAATATCCCGACTTACAGCCGTAATAACACAAACCTTTTCAAAATAAGGTGTGACGGAATCGAGAACATTTGAATCGACCTCCTCCCCTCCCTCAAGAAGTTCATGCGTTCGACAAACAACCGGGCTTTTTTCTTCCTGAACAGAAGTCATTTCATTCAACCCCAAAACATGCCGAATCGATTGCTTCACCCAAGCCGTAACACGGTCTACCGAATTTAATGCTTTAAAATCGACTCTCTTGGAATAATCTTGATGAATATAGTCCAGAAAAAGACGGAATTTTACGCCCTCCCCCGAAGTAAGATCACGAATGCCCAAGTCCTGATACGCTCCTTGCTCATCCTCGTGAAGAGAAGAAATTTCCTCTAAAATAAACGGAACAGGAGCTGCATGAACTCCCACAAAAGGGTAAATCATCCGAGCCATCATCCATTGAAAACGTTTGTCATCCTTACGCCAAAGATCGAGTAAAAGCGGTTGAAGTTCTTCAAACAAAGAGTGGCTTCCCTCGTCTAAAATTTCCCGAATCACCAAACGGAAATCATTGATATCAGATACTTTATCAGCCTCAATCAAACGTTCTCTTATGGCTTCAAGCCTTGGCCTATGTTCTCTTAGCGCCGAGAAATCGATCTCCAATTGCGCTTGTTCCTGATCATATTTCTCGGTCCTTGTTTCCACCTCCTGGAGTCTTTGCTTCTGCATTTCTCGCAGATCATCAAGGCGAGGACCTTCCGCCTCGCCACAGGTATGTAACCTATCCATTTTCATATATTTTTAAAAAATAATTATCCCAACAAATCCATTGTCTCCGCATCCGCGGCCACAATTTCTTTGGGATCGTTTAAGCAATTAAGGTAATTTTTAGGATTGCCTTCTTGGTACGCTGCTTTTGCGGCCGATTGAAAACGTTTCGTGTTCTTTTTCGGCTTATTCGAGTTGGGTAAGACCGTAATCACTTTGATCGAATCTTCCTCTGCTTTTTTGAAGCCCACCACAAATCCTGCATCACTATCCAATATGAGTCGTTCCTGACCTTGTTCATCCCGAAGACGAACAAATCCCTGTACGCCCTCAAATGCTTCCAACTCTGCATCCGAAGCTTCTACATAATGAGCAACACTTTCTGTGTATTCGACGAATCCATTAAGAGAGAAGTCTTCCGGTGCTTCTCGAGAGAAACGTCCGGCCTTTTCTGAATTTTGCCGATACTCAAAGTAATGAACGACTCCCGCATGAAATCCTTGTCCATCTTCACCTCGATTCCCTTCTGAGTTAGGAGAACTCCCCCATCGATCAAGCGCTTGAGAGAACTCAGTATCTTCTGACAAAGCTGGAATCGAATCAGACAGAGCACTTAACCGTTCTCTTGCCTGATCCCGATCCTCATCATAAGTGGCTTTCAAGGTGTCATACTCTTCCTCGTACTCACCATGCAGCCGATCTTTTAAAACCTCTTCGACCTGAGCCACGGGCTTCGTAAACGTTTTCCCAGCTATCTCAATGGAGACCTCTGTCACCGCCGCTAAAGCTTTTCCCCATTCTCCTCTGAGTTCTCCTCGAACAATATTCAAATCTTCTCCGGTACGCCCCAGATCCTCTAGAGCCGCTTGATTCTTCAGATCATTCAAAAGTCGTTGAACGTGTTTTTTAAATCGATCATCGAATGCACGCATTGCATCTCCAGAGTCTTTTGTGGAGGTTGCCACAAGACGTTCTGTAAAATTCGGATCCGAAAATAATTGCTGTAAGTAGTCCAAAGGTGTTGAACCACCCTCGGAAGTTTTTTCGAAAGAGATCTCTCTTTCTTTGGTATTTAAATCAGTCATAGTAATAAGTTTGTAATAAATAAATTTAAAATTTTTTTGTTTCCCGTGATGTGAAAGAACCTTGGCATCCTTGACGAAAAATCTTTTCATTGAAGTTCGTATCAAGTTGGTGCGAATATAATTACTTTTCTCTATATGTCAACCAATGGTTGTAGGCAAAGTATCTATATCCCAATTTTTTAGCTTAAATAAGCCAAGAAAAAGTGCCAATTACTATTTGTCAGTTTAGAGGGTTTTTGCTATAATAGAGGTACATGAACCCTAAAATCACCCACATCCTCAGCTCCCTGGGCCTGGATCTCAATCCCAAAGAGATCAAAATTTATCTGTCTTTGCTGGAGGTGGGCACGGCGGCCGCCTCAACCCTGGGACAACGAACACACATCAACCGCTCCACCGCGCAGTACACTTGTCAGCAATTGGTTGAAACGGGCCTGGCGCGGGTCATCGAAAAAAACAACACGTTTCTTTATAGTGCTGAACCTCCCGAAAGACTGATCTCTCTGCTCGATGGCCAAAAAGAAAAAATAACCCAAAAACAAATACAAGTTGAACAGATCTTGGGAGACCTTAAGGGACTCATGAACCCTTATGCGAATACGCCCAAAGTTCAATTTTTTACGGGAGTAGAGGGAATCATCTCCATGTACGAAGATATTCTCTCTGAAGCCAAGCCCCTTCTGGGAGCCGTTCATCGATCCAAAGAAAATAACCATCCGAAAATACGTGCGTACCTCGAAAAACACTACGTGCCTCAACGCACCTGCCTCAAAAATCCTGCCTGGATTATTTTTAACGACACCTCTGACGCAAAATCCTACCAAGAAAAAGACAAAGAAATGAAACGTATCAGCCTCATTTTGTCAGAAAAAGATTTCCCGTTTCAGAGCTCTTGTCATATCTACGGAGACAAGGTTGCCTTTTTTCGCTACAAAAACGATGACCTCAGTGGCGTCATCATCCAAAACCCTTTTGTACACGCAACACAAAAAGCATTTTTTCAATTTGCCTGGGATACCGCACGAAAACAACCCCAAAACAAAAAATATAAAGACATTTGTTTGCCAGACTAAGCGGCTAATTTCAAATCTTCCGCCCTAAGATCCTCAAAAACCACATACCCCTGACGCATATCTGATTCTGACTCAAAAAACATGCGCGTTAACGCAAATCCTTGTGAAAAATAATTTTGAGCGTCCCTCACGAAATCTTCATCCTCTCCTCGATGAGCGTTGATCTTACACGCTATCATACGCCCTTCACCATCAATCACTTTTCCTCCGAGAGAAGCCTTCGACACAATATCTTCTCTCGAAAGCGCTCTGGAAGCAATCCCTTCCAATCGACCGTATTCTATTTGAAAAAGTGTATCGCTGGAATGCGTTCCATCTGTTTCAATCGTTGTTCCCGTGATAATGCCGCCGGCAGACTCAATAGAAACCTCCATAATGGGATTATTTTTAGCAACCACAGCTTGTACAATAACCCCCTCTGGTCGAACCGTTGCGGCCATCTCTCGCAAATAATTCCCCAAAGAGAATCCTTTCTGATAAGCCGGCTCTACATAAAGGGTCCCATTGTACCAAACCGTTTTTTCTTCATTGAGAGGCTTTGTTTTATCCACCCCTACCAATTCACCCTCTTCATTCCGAATCAAAATAAAAGTAACGCCGGAATCCTGTAGATCGCGCTCAATATTGGCTTTTAAATATTTAAGCCAACCCGGATCAATATCCTCGTAGGCCAACTCAAGATTACTCTCAATCATCGCATAATCTTCCTCATTAAATTTTTCTGGGTGTGGAAATTGCAACACCCCTCCCTCATCACGCGTGACCAAGTCCCCCGCGGAAAGAACATCGACTTCAATATTTCCCAAAATCTGCTCAAGCTCTTCTGGCGAACGCATTTCACCCATTTCATCAACTAAAGCCGCCCGAAAAAGCGCCCCCCACGCAATCACATCCGTGTGATATTTTTCCGTTTTTGTCAGAAGGTCTCTCAGATCTTCTTCTGGTTTTAATGCCGCCGCCGAATGCAAAAGCTCCCCCCCTCGCTCAACAACCTTTGCTCGAAAGACACTTTTATTCAATAAATCAGCTTTCGACGCTTGTTCGCCTAAAATTTCTGTAATATCTACAAAATGAGCCAAGAGCTCTCGCACCTCTTCTGGTTCTTGCTTTTTCGCAATCGTCAGAATATCATCCCCCATTTCCAAATTTTTTCCAGAGGACAACAAAGCCTCCACAACCTCTTCCAACTCAAAAGGCAAAGACTCAAAAACAAGATCCATTGCTTTCATCACATCCTCTTGCACAGCCAAAATATCGCATTCTTCAAAAGCCTCCTCAAAAGGAATAGGGGCCTCCCCACCTAAATCATCTGGCAAACGCTGAAGAAGATCATTACGCATCTTTCTACTATACAACAAAGTCCGCCTTTCGGCAACCTCTGTCCCCCCTCCATAACAAATACTTTCTTTCTAAAACTTTTCGCTCGGAAACACCATGCAACTATCAACTCTCTCTACCGTACTGAGGGACATCTTCGACACTAAGAATTCTTGCCACTCGCCGAGATCTGTAATATTATTACAAATATCATCCATTGTCACCGGGTCGGGTTTTTCACAGGGCTCCCCTTCCCAACTAGAAAGAGATGCCGCTCCATTATTCACGGGAGGTCGCTTCTTTTTTGGAGCAGAAGCCGAGACAAACATATCTCTTAATTTTTTAGGAATACTTCGCAAACTCTCCGCTAGATCTAATCCATTAAATCGTTTATCAACTCTTTTGATTTTATCGAGATATATGCCCTTTAGATATCCTAAAAGTTTTTGTAGCCCCTCGACACATTCTGGACTCAAGCTCCCCCCCTCTGCACGCCTTTCAAAATACTGAAATACGATACTATCTAATGTACTTTCGTAGGCGGCCTTTTCCGCCCCTTCATACCCGAAGGACATATCTTCTATCGTTGGAGCTAAAAATCTTTCCAGATCATCTAAACTTAACTTGGCGGCTTCTACATCTACCATTGTCGATGGGTAATTCTTCATTTTTTTAGGTAATAAATTATAAAAAATCACTGTCAACATAATGACTTTTATTTTTTGTCAAGTAATTTTTAGCCAAAAGATAATAAGCCCCTCTTTCTACACATCAATCTTACTTCACAAACCAGTGCGTCATACTATTCCCAATAGCCAATAACAGTCCGAGTAACATGTACGTTCCTAATCCTTCAATATGCATCATGACCCCTACATTTTCAAAAAGATTCACGCCTTTCACAGAAATCCAGAGCAGCAAAGCATTCAACAAAATTGCGATCCCGCCCAGCGTTAGGATCCGAAGCGGTAGGGCAATAATATTGAGAATCGGTTTGATAAAAAAGTTCACCAGACCAAAGAAAAGTGCCGCCGACACATAGCCCCACGAGCCGCCAATGACTTGAAAAGTCTGATCCAGGACATAAATATCCATCACATAAAATAGAGCAATGTTTGTGAAGAAAATGAAGATAGCGCCTTTTATAAGTCCCATGAGATGCTTGTTTTCGGAGATATTATTGGACGAAGTGCCGGAGATGTCAATGAAGCTCTATATTTCACACCTTAAAAAAACAAAACACTCGAAAATAACTTTTAACTTTTAGTTTTTAACTCTACAATTTTCACTGTCCCATGCTTCGTTCCCTCCTTCTTACCGGTACGATTTTCATTCTTAGTTTAGGTATTCTTCTGACGATCCTTTTTCAGATTGATCCTCTAGGAGAAGGAAAAACACTTATTTACAGCGCCCTTTTTTTGGCCCTTTTTTCGGGAATTTCTTCTTTTATTACACTTCTTATTTTTTTTGGGAGTGAAATACTCAGCAAACACAAACTTGGATCTCGTCATTTTTTGGTCGCTTTGCGGCGCGGCATCCTCGTCGGGGTTTTTGTGACGATTGCCGCGCTCCTCCAACTCTTTCGTCTGTGGGGTATCTTTGAAGGACTTCTCTTGGCCACATTCCTCGTCCTGATTGAATACGTCATCTTATCCGCGAAAGTTCGTTAGTGGTATGCCTTGTTCGTCTTGTAGAATTATGTTTTTTGTGGTATCATGAGGCGATGAAAGAACTCTTGTACTCCGGCATTGATTGGATTTCAGAAATTATTGGTCTTATTGCGATTACCGTTATCGTCGTTGGCGTGGTTAAAGCCACGTGTATTTATTGTTTCAAATCTCGCGGCCAATTTATTCATGTCCGAGCCGAACTCGGGCTGCATTTATTACTCGCGCTCGACTTTTTGATCGCGAAAGACATTATTGAGACGTTTTTGGTTCCGTCGAATTCTCATAACTGGATATCGCTTCTCAGTCTGGGCGGCGTTGTACTTATCCGTATCGTCATGACCCACTTTCTCGAAAGTGAAGTGCATCATTTATGGGAAGAAGAAAAAAACTTTTTCCAGCGCATTCGAAAGAAATAATTTTATTGGGGCAAAAGTAAATAAACATGCTAGGATATACTTGGTTCGTTGCCTTTTTTATGGTATAATTTCTAGATGTCTTTTTTCAATCGTATAGGACTGATCGCCACCAACATTGCCACGACTCTTTCCTGGCCGCAATGGATTTTTGTAGCGGTGGTTCTTTTTTTCTTTTGGAAATTTGGATTTTACATTATTCGACTGCTTCATCGACGCGGGGAATATAATGATCTCGTGCATATGCGTGTCACGCTGCCGAGAAATGATTCTAAACTCGATAATGACAAACGAACTGAAAAAGATTTTCACGAACAGGTTGGGAAAGCCGAGCAGATCTTTCGAGCCCTTCATGAAACACGAGATCTTAATCTTTACAATGTCGTGATGAAACGATGGATGTGGAAGAAACCACACTTTTCGTTTGAACTTCAATTTGAAAAACAAGAACTCACCTTTGTCGTGGTCTGTGATCCCTACTACCAACAAATCGTCCAGAAACAAATTACGTCTTTTTATGAGTCCGCTGATATTGAGATGCTTAAAGAAGACGAGTATTTCAATATTGAAGAAAAAGGCTCTTTTTCTAATGGATACTATCTCTACACCAAGCAAGATTTTTGGTACCCGATTCAAACCTACAAACAACTAGAAGGAGACGCGCTGGATAATGTGGCCAATGCTTTTTCAAAACTCAATGAAGATGAAAAAGGGGTGGTGCAGCTTATCGTTCACCCTCGATCGCATAAGTGGCAACGTCGTGCCAAACAAGAAGGAACAGACTTATTCAAAAATAAAAAACGACACACCTCTACGATTCCCTTTTTAGGCCCCCTTCTCCGAATTATTTGGCTCCCTTTTAAGATCCTCATCAACGGATATGATCCGGCGGTCGATGGCGGGAGTAATGAGCCCGGTGCTTCTGGCGGGGATCACTATGTGCGTATGCTCCAGACCGAAGAAGAAATTGCAAAATCAGTTGGAACCAAGGCTATTCAATCAGGATTTGAAACCGTCGTACGGGTCATGGCCAGTTCTCCTTCTCGGCAACGAACACAAGACATCCTCAATGGAATCTTTGTGTCGTTCAATGCCTTCAAAGCCAAAGGCATGAATCGTTTTGAGAATCGACGAATTATTCCTCTTAATATGTTCAATGCCCCGATTATGCGCATGAATTTCAAATATCGACTCCCTTCCTTTCTGGAGAAAGAATCACTCCTCTGTTCTGAAGAACTCGCAACACTGTACCATTTCCCCGACGCTCGATACAACAAAGTTCCAACCATTCGTTGGTTGAAATATAAAGTTTTGCCACCGCCGATTAACCTCCCTTCCGAAGGGGTCGTTCTTGGGAAATCACTTTTTCGTGGCACGGAAAAACTCGTCCGCTTCCAAAAAGAAGATCGAACCCGACATCACTATGTCATCGGAAAATCCGGAACGGGTAAATCTGTGCTTTTGTGGAACATGGCCGTTCAAGACATTCGGAATGGCGAAGGCGTTTGTGTGATCGATCCTCATGGAGATTTGATTGACGATATTGCCTCCTCCGTTCCCAAAGAACGTGCCAAGGACATCATTATTTTTGACCCGAGTGACCGAGATCGGCCTATGGGTTTGAATCTTTTAGAAGCCGACACCCCCGAAGAACAAGATCGTGCTTCCCTCGATGCCATGGAAATTTTTATTAAACTTTTTGGAAATGAAATCTTTGGACCCCGTATCCAGCACTACTTTCGTAATGGATGTTTGACCCTCATGTCCGATGAAGATGAAGGCGCTACCTTGATCGATATTCCTCGACTCTTTATTGATGATGATTTCCAACGCTATAAAGTTTCCAAAGTCAAAAATCCCGTGGTAAGAGCTTTCTGGGAGCATGAAATGGCGAACACCGGAGACCGGGAGAAGCAAGAAATGATCCCCTACTTCACCTCAAAATTTGGTCCGTTTGTGACCAATACGACCATGCGTAATGTGATCGGTCAGACGAAGTCAGCCTTCAATGTCCGACATGCCATGGACAACCAAAAGGTCGTCCTGATTAATCTATCGAAAGGAAAGATCGGAAGTATTAATGCCCAACTCTTGGGGCTGATTCTCGTCTCAAAGATTAACATGGCCGCCATGGGACGTGCTGACATGGCCAAAGAAGATCGAAAAGACTTCTATCTCTATGTGGATGAATTTCAGAACTTTGCGACGGATACGTTTGCCAGCATTCTTTCTGAGGCACGTAAGTATCGCTTGAATTTGATTATGGCCCACCAATACATCGCTCAGCTCACCGAAGGTGCCGGGGGTATTTCGGTGGGACAAAAAGACTCCAAAATCAAAGATGCCGTTTTCGGTAATGTGGGAACGATGATGAGTTTTAAAGTCGGCGCGGAAGACGGTGAATACTTAGAAAAAGAATATGCTCCGGTGCTTTCTCAGCAAGACATTATTGGGATCGCAAATTATAAAGCCTATCTGAAGCTTAATATTGATAATACGACTTCCCGTCCTTTTTCCCTGGAAACGATCTATGACCCGAATATGAAAAACCCGAAGGTTTTGGAAATTTTGCTGAAGTACTCTCGTATGAAATACGGACGCAAAAAAGAATTTGTCGATGCGGAAATCGAAGCTCGTATGGGAATCGATAATATAGACGCGATTAACAAAGCCGCCGCTGAAGATGAAACCGTTCCTGACGAACTCCTCCAGGATAACGCCGCGATCAGTATTCCCGAAGAAGTCACCGATCATCCAGAGGCCGCGCCTATTATTCATAAAATGGAAGGGGCTAATCCAGAAGCCCCTAAACATCTGGCCGACTTTCAAAAAAACAATCAGCCCAAAGCTGAACATGACATGTCGCTCCAAGGAAAAACCCCCGCAGAAGTTATTGCTGAGACCGTCGCCAAAACAGAGCACGATGAAAAAGCTGTGATTGCACCGGCTACTCCAACGCCACCTCCATCCCCTCAAGCAAAAACTCCCCCCAGCAAGCCGGCTCAATAAAAAAATTATAAATTTCTTTGGCTTTCACGATACTTCCTTTAGGATTAAAAAAAAACATGAAAAAAGTATTAAATTTGGCATTTATTCTATCTCTAGCATTTCTCAGTGTCGGCCATGCGTCCGCCTCTAGTTTGTTAATGACAGACGGGAATCCCATCGCAAGAATGACGGTCGGAAACCCAACCGTCTCGGTCGGAAAACTCAATAAGGGCCTGGCAGCTGAATTTATTTTGAAAACAAAATACTATAACGCCACGACTAATCGTGTGGATAATAGAACCCCTTATAATAATCACGGAACAAATAACGGCGGGACCGTTGCCGGCACCGATGGCTTTGATTTTGATGGGAATGATGACTATATATCCATTCCAAACAATAATGCTTTAAATGTTGATAATGCTTTTACCATTGCGACCTGGGCACAATTTGATGCGGTGGCAGACAGTCCTAGCATTTACACCAAACATGAAGAAGATGATGATACGGGATACTTACTTCAAGTATGGAACAGTAAACTTCTCGTACAATATGGTGATGGTGGCGGAGGATGGCCCTATTCAGATACTGGAGGGTTGCTCCAATCGGATACGGCCCTTTCCAATGGAACCTGGTACCATATCGCCGTCACTCGATCTGGCGCCAATGTTGATTTTTATGTGAATGGTGAAAACGATGGCAGTATTACGAATGCCCCATCCGGAAACATTAGTAATAATACAACCGAAGCCTGGATCGGGGGAGATGTAAATCTTACGGGCTCTAGTTATGACATGGAAGGCAAACTGACCAAGCTTAAAATTTATAAGCGCGTCCTGGCCGCCAACGAAGTAAAATCTCTCTACGATCAGGGGCGATAGAGGTAAGCCAAGCTACCGTTTCTTTTTGACAATCCCCCCCTGCTGTGACAGGGTGAGAATTGATTTCTAACCTTTTCCCACCTTCCACCATGTTTCGCTCTTTGTTCGCTCTCAGTTTAGGCCTGGGGCTTTTTTTGACCTCTACTGTTCATGCCATTGATCGAGGTGGCGTGGATCTTGAAAAAGCGCAACGCATTCGAGGCCGTAACGTCCAACGCTCTGTTGGGAATGTGCGTCAATCTCGACGGACAAAGCTTAGCAGTTACGATCTCCAGAAACTCCGTCAACGACTGAATGCGGAACGAGCGGCTCGAAAAGAAGCCTCTGACCAGTCTCAAAAAAAATATGATCCCTCTGCAGAATCTTCCGAGAAAACACTTCATATTAACCGAAAAAGTTTATCGCCCAACCGTGTCCAACGAAAACGACCCAATTTTTCTATTCGGAGTAAAATCCAACGTCCCAAAAACGAAGCTCCCTCTACCCGTGGCAGAAATCGCCGTATGCGCCCAGGAAGTGCTGATCGAACCTACCGACGGAAAATGAAAAATAATGAAAATTTAGTCCAACGACGATCCACACGACGTCTTCCTATGGGAAGTAGTTACAAAAAAGCACTTCGCAAAGCCCTCTTGGAAGAAATGCGGGAAAGAAAAGAATGACGACCTCTCTGCTTATAAGCTTGTGAGCTCCTGAACTTTGGCTATACTGCTTCCGATGAAAAAAATACTTGTCCTTGTTCTCGGTCTTTTTTTAGTCGCCTGTGGCGCAACTCCCCAAGAAGAAAATGTCCATACGGTCACTCCGGGTGTCACCAAATCGGTCAAAACGGTTGGTGAAGGAGAAAGTTGTGGCGGCGCTCAAAATATAAAATGTGGTTTATACCTCGAATGTAGAGTTAATGTTCACTCACTCGATACCTCCGGTATATGTGAGGATTCTGTCGAAGAAAAATATCTCGAATGCGATAAAAGACAACTCCCGGTTTGCGCCCGTAAACGCAATCAAAAAAATGCCTACCTCAATCCCTGTGAAGCGAAACGACACGGAGCAGTAGAACTTTATGATGGCTTCTGTAAAGTGGACGATATCACCAACGACTGTGAAGCTGAAGTCTTAGGCATGGGAAACTGCGAAGTGATCCATACGGGATATACAAAAATCGATTCAGTATGTGTACCGGTAAAAGTCGCTGGGTGTGAAATCGAAACGCCCTTTCAGAACCTCACCTCCTGCCAAGCACTCTGTGAATGATGAATTTAATTTTAAATTCCGATCATTGACCAATAAATTTCCAGAATGCCTTCTCCCCACAAAAGCATCACTAGTGTTGCTGGAATCAAAAAGCCTCCCATGGGGACGGCTGATTTAAGCGTAAGCTTTTTAAGTACGAGCAGAGGCAAGGTCCAGAACAAGCCTAAAACATAGGCAAAAAATAAGCCGACTAAGATTTGTGGCCATCCTAAAAGCAATCCCATCAAAAGCCCTAGATCCATATCCCCCGCTCCAACCCATTTTTTTCTTGAACAAAAATATTGGACCGCATAAAAACTCAGGCCGATCACACCTCCGATCCAAAAGCTACTACTCCCCTCTCTGAAAAAACTCCAAGCCAGGGCGATAAAAATAGCCGGCCAGGCGATGCGTCGATCGACTTCTAAATATCTGACATCCTGAAAAAAAAGAAGTAACAAGAAAAATACACTTATAAGTATCCAATATAAATCAAAACTTTTCTGAAAAATAAGCGCAAAAAAGGTAAGTGTTACCGCAAAACCTATTTCGATCAGTGGATACCAAAAACTTATTTTGGCCCGACAGTGTCGACACTGTCCTTTTTGTATCAGCCAAGAAAAAACAGGTATTAACTCTCGAGCGGTTAGTTTTACATGGCAAGCCGGACAGTGAGAGCGTCCACTGGCGATTCCCTTTTCATCAAAATGTAATCGATGAAGCAAACACGTCGCAAAACTTCCCAGGCAAAGCGAAACAACAAAAGTAAATACGACTATCATTAGTTTTATGATAACACAAATCACTGTCATGAACACATAATTTACTTGCGCACACAAAAATTACTCTGCTAAGATTCTCATTGAATAATATTCAAAACAAACATGCATATTAAAAAATTCGGCGCTGGATTCAGTCTTGGTTCTCTTCTCGGACACATTACGCTTACTTCACTCGCGGCCTTCGCGGTCAACACGGCCTTTATCGGTGATGCCCATGCTGAATGGTTTGATAGTGATTGGCCTTTTCGGGTAGACATCAATATTCAAGCCGCCGAAGTAGATGAGACCGTGACGAACTTTCCGGTGTATGTAAATCTTGCCTCTCTCCCGACCGATTTCTGGGATCGGATCCAAAGTAGTGGAGAAATCCGGGTGACCGCCTCAGATGGAACCACGGAAATGCCGCGTGAAATTGTCAGCTTTACTGACAACGGAAGCTCTGGATCGGGAGAAATGTATTTTAAAGCCAATTCTATTTCATCTTCTTCGAATACGACGTTTTATGTGTACTACGGAAATGGAACCGCTTCTGGCGTGGAACCCACTACCGGCACCGACGGCTATGATGAAGATGATACGTGGGACAGTGCTTTTAACGGAGTCTGGCATTTTGAGGACACCACTGATTCGACCAGTAATGGTCTGGATGGAACCCATACTACGGGATCGGCCATTGCCTCCTCCGGGCAATACGGAAATCAACTGTCTTTGACCGGAACCAATAGTCGTATGAGCTTTACCGAACAAGACCTGACTGACTATACGATTTCAGCTTGGATTAAAAGAGGGGACACAGGAAACAGTCATCTCGGGGTGATGGGAGAAACGGATTATATGTGGTGGCGTTATCAGTCGCCCACTTCTCGTCGGGTTGTCTTTAATAATGTGAGTGATAAATATACATCAACCTACTGGAATCCCGTTCAAGACGAGTGGATTCATTATACGTTTACGCGATCTGGCACGACGAATAAAGTATATGTGAATGGTATTCAAAAAGATGAAGACACGACCGCTCACACCGATACTTTTAGTGTTGGATCTTGGGGAAGTGATTGGTCTGGTATTAAAGGGGACTTCGACGAAGGACGTATCCAGGACACCGCCCGAAGTGCAGACTGGGTCAGCACGGAATACAACAACCTCAATGCTCCGGCGAGTTTCTACCTCGTAGGAAGCCATGAGGCGGGTGACGTTACCGACCCGACGCTAAGCACCTACAGTCCTGCTGATGATGCGACGAATATTTCGACCACGGCTAATCTGGTCCTGAATTTTTCTGAGAATGTGAATGTCGAAGCCGGCGCGAGTAATGATATTGTGATTAAAAAAACATCGGATAACTCCACCATTGAGACGATTGACGCACAAGACGGCAAAGTTACAGGGGATGGCACGGATACGATTACTATTAATCCAGCGACCACACTCGACAGTGAAACCGGCTACTACGTACAGATTGGCGCCGATGCCTTTGATGACCCCTCTGGAAACAGTTATGCCGGAATTAATGATACAACCACTTGGTCGTTTACCACGATTGATGAAACCGCTCCTACCATGAGCACCCTCTCCCCCGCCGATGATGCCACCGATGGCACCCGGACGGGAAATCTCGTGATTACTTTTGATGACACCATGACACCTCAGACCGGGGCGAGTAATGATATCGTTATTTATCTCGCGAGTGATGACTCTATCATCGAAACGATTGATGCCATGAGTGCTAAAGTCACGGGCTCTGGAACCGATACAATTACCATTAATCCCGATGCCAATCTCGATAATGAGACCGAATATTATGTCCAAATTGGCGCGGACGCCTTTGATGATGATGGCGGCAATGATTATGTGGGAATCAGTGATACAACCTCTTGGGGCTTTACCACCCAGAACTCATTCCTTCTCCCCAGTGGCATTATTTCACGTGATGATAGCAACGATATCGTCAATATTGATGCGGCAAACACGAGTAAATCTTTCTTCCTCAATAAAGAATCTACGGGAAAACATATAGCGCTCTTTGCGGCCGATGTGACCACACAGCGAGATTGGTCCACGGCTACCGTTGATCACGATACTCAAAAATCCCTGTTTCATTATGCAGCCGGATTTGGGTCTTTGCCGGGAAAACAAGGGGCTTCTTTTACGCTGTACATTCCAAAGCTTACTAACCAGAACAGTGTTCGGGTTTGTCCTAATGCTGAAACCTTAAATGAAATCTCAGGTGATTGTGCCGGTGGAAGTAACTACACAGAAGATGACAACAATGTAATCGCTGGCAATGTCGATGGGTCGAATTATTGGATCGTCTCTGGACTGACAGGAACGGGAGGAATGGGGCTGGGAGGACTCCCCTCGGCAACTCTCAATGACATTCCACTCATTTCAACCGATAGCAATGATGTCGTTGCTATCGATCCCCTGGCAGGAGAAACCCTTTCGACGGGGAATCTTTATCAACAACTGATCCTCGATCTCCCTCTCAAGAGTAAATACACCAATGCCACCACTAATCGTTCCGATGATCGATCCCCCCACAACTACCACGGAACACTGAGTGGAACGACCGTGGGCTCGGATTCCTATGATTTTGATGGAAGTAATGACTACGTCTCCCTCCCCTCTTCTGTCAAAGACTACTTTGAAGATGGCACATTCTCTGTTTCTCTTTGGATTAATGCCGATACGATCACCGGAGAGGATCGCATCTTTTCAGTCGATTATCTCGCCAACGGAAATAACTCGTTCTACATCATGGTCGACAGTGAAAATATAAGCGTGAATGTTGCCGATGGAAGTAGTACTTCTACGATTACCGAGCCCATTACCTCTGGACTTTATTATCATGTCGTGGTTACTTCAAGTGCAGGAGGAAATATAACGCTTTATCTCAATGGTATAAGCATTGATACTGCCACGGCTCGAACTTTTTCCGAAGCCAACAACGAAGTTCATCTCGGTCGCTCCTCTACCAACTTCGCCGCCGACAAATACTTCGACGGGAAAATCGCCAATGTCAAAGTCTATGACCGCGCTGTCAGCGATGGTGAAGCCAAACTTCTCTTTGATAAAGGGCGATAAAAACAAAAGTTAGGAGCGTAAAATTAGAAACTTAAAAAAGAGAGCTTCGAACCCGTTCGGCTCTCTTTTTTACTTGAGCATAAATAATTTCCTTGAACACGTAATTTATTTGCGTACACAAAAAGTACTCTGCTACAATGACTGTAGTATTATACTTAAATAAATATGAATATAAAAAAATTCGGCGCAGGATTCAGTCTAGGATCTCTTTTGAGTCACATCGCTCTTACTTCTTTTGCCGCTCTGGCGGTCAATACGACTTTTATGGGTGAGGCCCATGCGGCCTGGTTCGATGAGGCCTGGACCAACCGTGTAGCCATCACCATTGATGCCGATCAAGTCCCCTCTGATGTGACAGATTTTCCGGTCTATGTAGACATGAGTGACCTTCCGGGCACTTTTTTTGATGGCATTAATTCTGATGGATCAGATATTCGTATTACAACATCGGATGGAACAACCGAAGTCCCTCGTGAAATTGTGCGTGTGGATACGACGAATGATTTAGGCGAAATGTATTTCAAAGCCTCGGGTTCTCTTTCAAGCTCGACTGATACGACCTTTTATATTTATTACGGGAATGGAAGTGGCACCGAACCGGGTTCCGGCGATGATGGCTATGAAAACAATGTTTGGCCTCAGTACAAACATGTCTATCATCTCGATGGATCATCGGTCGCGAACATGGAAGAATCCGTGAATGATTTTGATTTCAATATTCCCAACAGTGGAGTAGAAGCCTATCAAGAAACCGGTAAAATTGGTCGTGGTGTTCGATTACAAGGCTCTAATCCTCACCGACTGCTATCGGACAGCTATCAGCCCAATGACGCCATCTCGTCGTTCTCTTTTCGTATGTGGGTCAAATCAGACATTACCTCCGGGAATAAAGGACTTTTCTATTATAGAAGTAATGGGAACTCCGGTTGGATGTTTGGACAGTACGGAACCAAGTTTCGATTTTATGGAAATAGAACCTCGGGCGGCTGGATGAATATTGAGAGTACGACGACGATTGCAGCCGATACCTGGTATCACGTCGCGGGACACTATGATGGCACGAATCTTGAACTCTATGTCAATGGAACCCAAGAAGCCTCCAGTGCTATGTCAACCCCGAATATTTCCAATAATGTCTACCTCAGCGTTGGTACCGCTTCCTTTGGAACCTGGGATGGTTTGATTGATAATGCCTTCTTCAGTCAAGACACTGACATCGATACGGATGACTGGATTTCCACTGAATACAATAATCAAAATAGTCCTGGAACTTTTTATACGGTAGGTTCTGAAGAATCCCAAGGGGGTGAAGTCAGTTTGGGCTGGTATAATAATGATTGGAATTTTCGATCCAAACTCACCCTGCAGTCCGGACAGGTCTCGGGAAATCAAGTCGACTTCCCGGTCTATGTGGACCTGAGTGAAATGCCGAGTGGATTCTGGAATCAAGTAGAATCAACGGGGGCTGATATTCGCGTGACCGCCAACGACGGAACCACAGAACTGCCCTTAGAAATTGTCGAAATAAATACGGGGGCAGAAACCGGCGAACTTCATTTTAAAGCCTCGAATATTGCCGGAGGAAGTAATACTGATTTTTATGTTTATTTTGGAAATTCTGCAGCTTCGGCGCGATCAGCCAACCATGCGTATGGATCCAATAACGTTTGGAAAAATGACTACAAAGGGGTCTACCACTTAGGAGAAGCGACCAATAATAATGCGGATAACTTCGAAGACAGTACCTCGAATGATAATCATGGTTCTGGTACCTCTATGAATACGACGGCGGTGAGTGGACAACTTTCCACCGATGCGCAGGATTTTGATAACGCTACGGCCAAATATATTGATTTAGGCTCACAGGGCACCAACTACAGCAATGCTATGTCTATGAGTATGTGGGTCAATGTGAGCGACCAAGCCTCTGATCACACGGCGGTTCAGATTGGAAATAACGGAAATAGTGGATTTCAAATGGATATTAACAGTGATGAGACGGTGAGCGCTAAAGGGTATGATACCGGTTGGAATGTCTCGACTTCGGGTAGTTCTATTTCAACCGGAACGTGGACGCATGTTGCCGCGAGTTGGTCCGGGGCCGGCAATGAGCTTAAGCTTTTTGTGAACGGAGTTGAACAATCCAGTCCCGCAACTCTTTCGAGTAATGCTTCTATGAATGCAAGCTCTACCCGTATTGGTGTGTATGGCTCTAATGACCAATATTTCCGAGGAAAAATTGATGAACTTCGCATGGCCAATGGATCACGCACCGCTGGATGGTATGTCACCGAATATAATAATCACAGTAACACCGCTACGTTTTATTCTATTGCCGCTATGGAAGGACGAGCAGACTCTGCCGGTGATGATGGTGGTGATGGATGGGTGTTAAGCAATACGGGAATTAATATTACTATGAACGATCCCCAACCCGCCGTTACCGCCGGGAATCTCTACAAACAACTCGTGCTGGATGTACCGCTCAAATCAAAATACACCAACGACACCACCAATCGCTCCGATGACCGTTGTCCTTCTCGGGCCCATGGAACGTTGAGTGGCGTAACCGTAAGTAGTACTGACTATGATTTTGACGGAAGCAATGATTATGTCACGCTCCCCTCTTCTCTGAGCGATTATTTTGAAGATGGAACCTACAGTCTCAGTCTTTGGTTTAAAGCCGACGGCGTTACAGGCTCGAAACGTATTTTTTCGGTCGACTATCTCGCTAATGGAAATCATTCTTTCTATGCAATGGTTGACTCGAATAATCTGAGTATCAATGCGAAAGATGGCTCGACACTCTCAACCATCACCTTCCCTATCGCCACCGGAACCTGGTACCACATGGCGATTTCTTCCAGTGATGGAGCCAATATCACCCTCTATGTAAACGGAAAGAATGAAGGGACCGCGACCGCCCGAAACTTTAGCGAAGATAATAACGAAGTTCACATCGGTCGCAGCTCTACGAATTTTGCTACTGACAAGTACTTTGATGGGAAAATTTCAGGGGTTCGCGTCTACGATCGAGCCTTGATTGCCAAAGACACATCACTCCTCTTTGAAAAGGGTCGTTAGACAAGCCGTTTTCCCTTGTGCCAAAGGCCTAAATGCCAGTAAAATTAAGCTGGCATGAAATGGCTGAAAAAATATTGCACATTGGTTCTATTGGCGGCCTTGAGCGCTAATATGATCGTGATCCAACCTACGAAGGCTGGATGGCATGATAATGCCTGGAATTATCGTATGCGGATTACCGTCGAATCAACGCAAGTCGATGCCGATCTCACGGACTTCCCGGTCTACTTAGATTTATCAAATATTGATGCGGGGCATGGCTTTTGGCGGGGCGTTAAATCAGCCGGTGAAGATATCCGTATTACGCAGTCTGATGGCGAGACGGAAGTACCGGTTGAAATAGTAGCCATTGATACGAGTGCTTACACGGGTGAAATCCATTTCAAGGCGGATAATTTATCGGACACAGATGATACGCAATTTTGGCTGTACTACGGCAATAGCAGTGCGACGATGCCCGCCGATACTCATTCTTATGGAAAAAATAATGTGTGGGACCTGGCTGGATTTGGCATGGTACATCACTTTTTTGGCGCCACGGCCACAGACATTGATGATTCTACTAGCAACAACAATGATGTAACGACCGACGAGAGTACTTCTCCTGGATATAATGTTCCGGCTAAGCTTGGAGAAGGCGTTGATTTTGATGGAACGGATGTTCTCAGTGTTGCCGATCACGACAGTCTTGACCCCGGAACAGGAGACTTTAGTATTTCTGCCTGGGTTCAGCTTGATACAATAACCACTACGTATGGTATTACCTCCAAAGGGAACTGGAATTCTGGTCAGGACAATTGGCAGTTTACTATGAGTGGCAGTGAATATTGGGCCTTAGCCTCCAGTGGAAGCGGCTGGTGGGTCAATCAAACATCAGGAACCTCCACTATCGTGACGGACACCTGGCAGCTTGTCACCATTACCCTCGATCGAGATGGCGACCAAAAAATTTATATTGATGGTATTGAACAAGGCTCTCAAACAGCTTCTAACAGTGATGATATTAATTCTACATCCACACTTCGTATCGGTGAAACCGTCACCTATGGGACCATGGATGGAACCCTTGATGAATTACGATTTTCGGATGTTGCCCGAAGCGCTTCTTGGGTCTCCACTGAATACAACAATCAAAATGCCCCAGAAAGCTTCCTCACTTTGGGCGAACAGGAAGTAAGTGCTGAAAAAACCTGGTATGACGTCGACTGGAGTCATCGAATCAAACTTACGATTGACCACACAAAGGTTGGTGATAATCTGAGTGATTTTCCGGTCTATTTTGATTTGGGACAGATTGATTCAGGCGATACTTTTTGGAGCACTGTTAAAAGTGCGGGCGAAGACCTTCGCATAACCCACATCGATGGTCATCGAGAAGTGCCCATCGAAATTGTAGATATTCATACCGGCAATAAGACCGGAGAAATTCATTTTAAAAGTGATTTGTCTGATAGTAATGATACTATTTTCTATTTATATTTTGGAAATAGCAGCGCCAGTACTTACAACGCAACTGATCCCTATGGAGCTCAAAACGTTTGGAATGCAAATTATAAAGGGGTTTGGCACTTCTCTGGATCCTCCGCTACAGAGATCCTTGATAGTACCTCCAACAATAATGACGTCACCTCTTCTACGGGTACCATCAGTTACAACCAGACCGGACAGACCGGACAAGCTATTCACGTGGGGGCGAGTGACGCTTGTTATTTAGAAGTTCCCGATAATGACAGCTTAACCTTCGGGGATGGATCCAATGATGATCCCCTTACGCTCATAAGCTGGTTTAAAGTGGCCGACCTCAATGATAGTGTTAATATCTTGAGAAAGTACGTAAATCCTTATGAATGGATGACGCAATATCATGGAACAAATCAAAACTTAAGAGCGTTTTTCAGAGACCAAAGTGCCGGCCATAATATTGATATTCATGCGAATGATACAAATATTGTTACGGCTGATACCTGGGTTCATTCTGTGGTCACATACAGTGGAAATGAAAATGTCAGTGGCGTGAAGATTTATATGGATGCGACTGAAAATGTTTCATACTACCAAAACACTGGAGTTTCCTACACCGCTATGGAAAATACTTCTTCTCCCTTGCGAATGGCCTGGGTTGGTTCCGGTTCAGAGCTTTTTATGAGTGAAGCTCGCGTTATGGCTGGAGAATTATCCTCCGAATGGATTTCCACCGAATATAACAATCAAAATAGTCCTTCTACTTTCTATACCTTGGGCGATACAGAAGCTTTGGCGGATGCAGCCTGGTATCATGATGATTGGACCGCGCGCCTGGCCATCACGGTTCAAGATAATCATGTCAGTGCCGATTTGAATGACTTCCCCGTCTATCTCGACCTCAGCCAAATCCCCTCTTCGCATACTTTTTGGACCGGCGTGAAATCAGGCGGTGAAGATATTCGTATTACACAAGCCGATGGCGTCACTGAAGTTCCTGTTGAAGTGGTCGCTATTACGCCAGGTAGTAATACCGGCGAAGTACATTTTAAAGCGCCTGAACTTCTATCGACGCAAGATCAGATATTTTATCTCTATTACAGCAATGCCAGTGCCACCGAACCCACTTCCGGACAAGCTGGATTCGCTGAAGATGTCTGGTCGGCCTACGAAGTCGTGTATCATCTTTCTGAAACTTCTGGATCTACGGCGTATGATTCTACCGGAAATTATGATGGATCTTATACGGCTGGATCCACGGATGCGGTCAGTGGGCCCTTGGAAACCGGACAAAGCTTTGCGGGTGATCAAACCGATGAAATCGATGGAACCGACCTCCCCACCACCACAAAATCTGCCGCAACCATGAGTCTCTGGATTGATGGTGATGCTGATTATGTCAGTGGAAATAATAATATTTGGAAGGCGGGCGGAGTGTCTTTAGAATGGGGAAATTTTGGAAATATCCGCGCCCGACACGAAGACCTTTCTGATACATTTTTTGATCTCGGCAATGATTCGGACATCAATTCCTCAACGCCGGCCAAGCTCATTCATGTCACCTATGATGGTTCCAATCGGCAAGGTTATGTCGATGGTCTTGCCGCTAATGGAGAAGCCGCCACCGGGGACATTACGCCCGGCACATACAATTCCAATGAAATTGGCCTAGATTTCCCAGGGGTCATTGATGAATGTCGGTTAACCAACCAGGCCTTATCCTCCGACTGGATTTCCACCGAATACGCCAATCAAAATAGCCCTGAAAGTTTTTATACCGTCAGTGCCGAAGAAACAGGTGGCACGCCTTCCAGTGGTCCCGGCAAACGCAAGGCCATTATGATTTCTCGCGAACCATTTTATCTCCCCAAAGAGTCTTTTTAATTTTATGCTCCGTTCCCTTTTAACTTCTCTCAGAAAATCCACGGCGTTCCTTACGCTGGTGGCCGTCTGTCTGAGCTTTTGGGTCTTCCCTCCCCCACCCGTTCATGCGGGCTGGTATCAAACCGTTGGATGGGATTATCGGATGCGACTCACCATAGAAGCATCTCAGGTCGATGACAATCTGACGGACTTTCCGGTCTATTTGGATCTCTCTCAAATCGATGATGGGCATGGCTTTTGGCGGGGGGTGAAATCTGATGGATCTGATATTCGTATCACGCAGTCGGATGGTGAAACCGAAGTGCCGGTGGAAGTGGTCGATATTGATACGAGTGCTTACACGGGAGAAATTTATTTCAAAGCTGACAGCCTTTCTTCTGCGGACGATACACAATTTTGGCTATATTACGGAAATAGCAGTGCGACCCTCCCGGCTGTCGACGCCACCTATGGAGAAAATAATGTCTGGGAAAGCACCGATCACCGTGCGGTTTGGCACCTCGATGAAGCGACCTCTGCTTTGGTTGAAGATTCCACCAATTCGGATGTCAACGAATACACGTCAAACAATGCCTCCACTGACCCAGGACAACTCGGAGATGGATTCGAGCTTACCGGAACGGATAGTTACATTACCTTTCAAACCAATGTCGGCACCCACCTCCGCCCCACCAGTGCGGTCACCGTCGAAGCCTGGGCAAAGTATGACAGCATTGGCAACAACGTCATTATTCATCATATTGATTCGACGAATAAAGGGTGGGGTTTGTGGAACTTTAATAACAATCTTCATTTTCAGGTCGGAGACAATACGGCGAACTATTTTGATAATTTGACCTATCCGAATGCCAGTCTTTCCACGGGGACCTGGTATCACATTGTCGGAACGTTTGATGGTGATCAAGGAAAACTCTATCTCAATGGAGTGGAGGTTGATAGCTATTCTAAAACCACCACGATTAGTTATGTCGCGGTAAATTCTCAGGCGGTTATCGGAAAACGCGGCAGTGAGGATTATTTTGATGGGGTGATCGATGAAATCCGTGTTTCAGCGGCCTACCGCTCCGCAGGTTGGATTTCTACCTCATATAACAATCAATCCGCCCCCGAAAGCTTTCTTACTTTTGGAGATCAGGAAGTTTCCGCTGGGAAGACCTGGTATGACGTCGACTGGAGCCATCGGACCAAAATCACGATTGATCATACAAAAGTGGATGAAGACCTGACCGATTTCCCGGTCTATCTAGACCTCCTTCCTCTGGGATCAGGACATGCCTTTTGGAGCACCGTGAAATCTGATGGAAGTGATATACGTGTTACGAAGATTGATGGTCACCGTGAAGTTCCCGTCGACGTCGTTGATATTGATACCAGTGGAAAAACCGGCGAGGTTCATTTTCTCGCCAGTACACTTTCCCAGAGCACCGATACCGAATTTTGGCTGTACTATGGCAATGCTGGAGCCACGACTTACGCAGAAGACGATCCCTATAGCCGTGAAAAGGTTTGGTCTTCCTACAACCAGGTCTATGCTCTAGATGCGGCTATTGCCACAGACATCATTGATCGCACGGCGAGTGACCGTGACGTTACCTCCGAAACAACTCAGGCGCCTGATTATGAACAAACGGGACAAGTGGGAAAGGGGGTAAACTTTGATGGGCTGGAATATCTCACTATAGATGCGTTTAATTCTTCCGAATATACCACTGGACTTTATATGTCCGCCTGGATAAAGCTCGAGGGCGTTTCCGGCAATCAACAATTCATGTCAATTCAAAGCACGGGAGGCCTTGGAGCGTCCTTTCATCTACTCGATAACAACATACGCGCTCAGATGTATATCTCGGGCACCAAAAGTGCGTATATTTCCAATCAAGTATCCGCTGACACCTGGTACCACCTGGTGAGTTGGTGGGATGGGACGACCTGGAAAGTCTTCAAAAATGGAGCCGAAATATACTCCGCTAGCCAATCGGGAACCGCGACCATGAGTGCCGTCGGAAACAATCGAATAAGTGATCAATCCTGGGAATTTCAGGGCGGCATCATCGATCAGGTGATGATCAGCTCGGATCTCAATACTATGACCAATGAGTGGGTCAGTACAATGTTTAACAACCAAAATAGCCCTTCTACGTTCTCCACTTTGGGGGCACACGAAGCGCTCGCCGACATCGCCTGGTACAGTGAAGGCGGTACTTGGACAAATCGCCTGGCGATTACGATTCAAAGCGCTTCTGTAGGGGCTGATCTGAATGAGTTTCCGGTATACCTTGATCTTTCGACTCTCCCGGCAAGCTTTTGGACCAACGTCCAAGGATCGAGTGGTGAGGATGTCCGCATCACGATAGCCGATGGCCTCACGGAAGTTCCTCGAGAAATAGTAAATTTTACCGACAATGGCACTTCTGGAACCGGCGAAGTCCATTTTAAAATTTCTCAACTTTCAGCCGCTTATGATAACACCGTCTATATTTATTATGGGAATGACAGTGCCACGGAACCGGCCGCCAATGATCCCTATGGAAGTGAAAATGTTTGGGAGACGGATGCCCTCATGGTTCAGCATATGACAGGAGCGAATGCCACGAGTCTTACGGATTCCACCCAAAACAATAATGATGTTACCGCTGATGAAGACACCCCTTTATATAACCAAACAGGAAAGCTGGGAGAAGCCGTAAATTTTGATACCACGGGAGATGTTCTGGCGGTCAACGACACACTCGACCTCAATACAGAATTTACGGTTTCTTTCTTTATGAAACCGAATGCCACGATGAACAGTTCCAGTTCCCGAACCGATATTATATCCCGAAGAAATGCATATTCGTTCATCTACGATTGGCAAGATGGACAGCTCTCTTTGCTGATTGGAAACGACGCCACACACCATAGCTATACGACCACTTTTTCCGCTGATACTTGGTATCACATCGTGGGCGTTCGATACAGTAATAATGACACCGCCGTCTTTATTAACGGACAAGAAGTGGGAAGCCGCACGGCACAATCCGCTACGGCCAGCAGTCTTTATGAACTTCATTTTGCGAGCAGTGATGGCGGGATGACAAACTATTTCAAGGGATTTCTTGATGAAATACTCATTTATGACAAAGCATTTTCTCCGGAAGAAGTTGCAACTCGTTATACAAACCACAACACCTCCGAAAGCTTTTCTACTCTTGGTATTGAGGAAGAAGCTCCGACGGCAAACGCAGGTCCCGGCAAACGCAAAGCCTTTATGATCTCTCATGAAAAATTCTATCTCCCCAAAGAGTCTTTTTAATTCTATGATTCGTTTCTTTTTTGCTTTTTACAGAAAATCGACTGCGTGGCTCACGCTGGTGGCGCTCTGTCTGAGCTTTTGGGTCTTCCCTCCCTCATCCGTTCATGCGGGCTGGTATCAAACCGTCGGCTGGGACTATCGTATGCGCCTCACGGTTGAATCGGCTCACGTCGACGCCGCACTGACAGACTTTCCAGTGTATCTAGATCTCTCGCAAATTGATGAACATCATGGATTTTGGCGGGGGGTAAAATCAGACGGATCTGACATCCGCATCACCACTTCTGATGGCGAAACAGAAGTACCGGTTGAAATAGTAGACATTGATACAAGCACTGCTTCCGGAGAAATTCACTTTAAGGCCAATAGTTTGTCTGACACTGATGATACGCAATTTTGGCTGTATTATGGCAATGGCAGTGCGACGATGCCCGCCGATACTCATTCTTATGGAAAAGAAAACGTTTGGAACTCTGATTATGAGATGGTTCACCATTTAACCGGTGCGTCAGAAACAGACCTAGATGATTCAACGGCGAATGACCATGACATGACTACGGACGTGGGGGCTCCTGTTTATGACTCTGTCGGACAGATAGGAGAGGGGGTCGAGTATGACGGGTCAGATGATCTCACTAAGCGAGTGGAGTCTAATTTTCTGAACTCACAAGAATCGGGAAGTTTCTCTCTTTGGGCAAAGCACGGCACAGGGAGTGACGGATATTTGTTCACAGTGTCTGACGAGTCAGTTCTCACTAGTTTCTTTACTATAGGGAATTTCGACACGGGGTATATGTCTTTATATGTGAACGGGGGAGCGGTAAACATTATGAAGGCTACGACGTATACAGGTGATGGAAACTGGCACCATTTCGTTTTCACCTCTAATGGTTCTACTACAAAGATATATATAGATGGGTCAGAGGAAACTGTTATCGAAAGAAATGGTACCAATACCGGACAGTGGTTCGGGGACATTTCAAATACGGACAACATAACCCTGGGGGCCCTGATTCGTTCTGATGCAACCTATGAAGGTGCTGGAACCGTTGATGAGGTTAAAGTTATGACAAGCGTCGTGACCTCTACGTGGATCTCTACTGAATACAACAATCAAAACGCCCCCGAAAGCTTTATTACTTTTGGTGAGCAGGAAGTAGCGGCCGAAAAAACCTGGTATGACGTCGACTGGAGTCATCGGACCAAAATCACGATTGATCATACTCTCGTGGAGGATGATCTGAATGATTTTCCAGTGTATTTAAACTTAGCGGACCTGGGAGTCAGTCATGCTTTTTGGGGAACGGTCGAAGCCGATGGGAAAGATATTCGCATTACGCAAGTTGATGGCCATCGAGAAGTTCCTGTAGAATTAGTAAGTATTGATACCAGCGGTAAAACCGGTGAAGTGTATTTTAAAACTGATCTTTCTGATACTTCAGATTCTGTTTTTTGGATATATTATGGAAATTCAGGTGCCACAATGCCGACGGCGAGTAGTGACTATGGGAGTGAAAAGGTTTGGGACGGTACTTATGTCATGGTTCAACACATGACCGGCGCGGCCTATACGGACCTCGATGACTCAACAACGCCTCCTCATGATATCACCATTGAAGGCACTGGAGGCTCCGCCCCTACATACAATCAAACCGGAAAACTTGGAGAAAGTGTGTACTACCCAGGAACCGATCGACGAGCGGAAATAGCTGATTCCACTGATTTTAATACGCAAGCCGTCACTGTATCCGCCTGGATTAATATTTCAGATTTTAGCGTCAGTAATTTTCATCGAGGCCTTGTTGACTACAGTTATCCGGATGGATCCGCGAGTGGATACTCTCTGTCTTATGTTGGGAGTAATAAATTTCGTTTTTCTGTTTTTGATGGCGCGGATGCAACGGACTATACCGTCACAACTGCGAGTGGTTGGAGTATCGACACCTGGTATCATCTGGTCGGAGTCCATGATCCGGATACTGATGAAGTTCAACTCTATGTAAATGGCACCCCGGAAACGCCGCTCTCTCACACCACCGGTATCGGCTATAATGACTATCCCTCTAGTATGGAATGGAAAATTGGAGCGAGCTATGACAACAGCACTGATCGTGGTCTCGATGGTTTTGCCGACAGTGTTCGTATTTCCAATGTTGCCCGCTCGGAAGATTGGATTACCACTGAATTTAATAATCAAAATAGTTCCTCCACTTTTTTCAAAACGTTACATACAACGACGGCAGAAGCCCTCGCCGATACGGCTTGGTATAATGATGGCGGTACCTGGACGAATCGTCTAGCTATTACGATTCAGGATAATGCAGTCAGTGTCGATCTGAATGATTTTCCGGTCTATCTCGACCTGAGCCAAATCCCCTCTTCGCATACTTTTTGGACGGGAGTGAAATCAGGTGGTGAAGATATTCGTATCACGCTTGCCGATGGCGTCAGCGAAGTACCGGTCGAAATCGTTGATATCGATACGAGTGGAAAAACTGGAGAGGTTTACTTCAAACTCCCGCAGCTCACTGCCACACAAGAAACCACTGTTTATGTGTACTACGGTAATAGCAGTGCGACCGAACCCGCCGCAGGAGATGCTGCAGGCCGAAATTCCGTCTGGTCAGAATATGTTTTCGTCCATCATCTTCAGGGCGCTAATAGAGCCTCTCTGATCGATTCCACAGGAAATGGCCATGTTTTCAGCAGCGAGGGAGGCAGCTCTGTCTACGAATCTTCCGGAAAACTTAGCAGTGGAGACGGCATTGATTTTAATGGATCTGATAATTATATCGCGATCACGGATCATGATGACCTCAGTCCTTGGGGCGCCCTCAATTCACAAGATGCTCAATTGAGTTTTTCGGTCTGGGCCAAGCCTGATGATGCAATAAGTGCTCAATATTTGGTAACGAAAGGGGGGAGTGATAACTGGGAATACGGTATCTATGTTCAAAATGAGGATCTTGTTTCCATCGCTTGGCAGAGTGGCGGCGGTGATCATATTGTTGATCAACCCAATAACGACAATTTGACCCAGGGCGCTTGGCAACTGTACTATTTCACGCTGGATTATCGCACGGAACTTTCGAGCACACTGGGAACACTTCGTTCCTATGTCGATAGCACGGCAAGCTTTAGCGACAGTCCGGATCTGGGTGGGATGACCAATGGAACGGCAGACCTCGAATTAGGTGCCCGAGGATCGGGGGGGTATTATTTCGATGGAACGCTTGATGAATTCCGGCTAACACAGCAATTACGCACGTCCGACTGGGTGAGCACCGAATACAACAATCAAAATTTCCCCGAAACTTTTTTCACCGTGAACATCGCCGAAGGCGATCCCCCCCTCCCGGGCCCCGGCAAACGGAAAGCGTTCATGATTTCGAAAGACCAACCGCGTGATACATCACGCGCTCATAATAAATTTTTCGATCTGTAGTTCTATTTCTGACGTATCACCGGCGGTCACCGTGACACCGCCTGTTTTCATTTTAAAATCAAGATTGAAAAGCTGATCATAAAATTTTGAAATATCTGTATCACTAAATCGCTGCGTGGCGCTAAGTGTTTTTTGAACGACAAAAGGATGGAGTTTGGCTTCGGCAGCCATAGCTTTGGCCGGAAGGCCTCTGTTCAGACCGTCTCTGAGCAACGCATGAATGCGTACTTCTCGCATAATCATCGGCAGCAGCTCATACACCGTGTGCCCCATCGTCAGTAAATCATGAAAACTTCTGAGGGCCTTCGCGCTTCGCCGATGACTGACATGTTCCAGAAAGTCCCACAGGATCACTTGTGGATGAGGCAGTGTCATCTCCTGAATATTTTCCGCTGTCACGATCCCCTCTTCGTCGGCAGAAATCAATTTTTTGAGTTCCTGTGATAAGTTCCAAAGATTGATCCCACAACGCTTAACGAGTTCTTGTCCCTGTAGGCGCTGAATTTTTCCGCCCTGAGCGGCTGTGAACTTAAGCACCCAGTCAATCGTCTGCATTTCATCTAGCTGATCAAAAGACTCTGTTTTCGCTTCTCTTATGAGAAACTTCGAAGACTTAAGCCGTTTATCCAGCTTGGGTTCAAGAACAATTAATGTCACGGACTCACTCATCTGCGGCAACTCTTCAAAAAAATTACGTTTTTCTGCTTTTTCAAAATTTTCTGCTTTCCAAAATTTATTAGTGAAAACAAGCCGCCGACCGCCAAAAAGATTTTGAGTTAACACCGCACCTTCTAGATCATTAAAAGAAGCGTTTTCATCAAAGACTTCGACTTCCCCATCGGTGTATTTTTGACGAAAATGATGTCTATAAAAAATTTTCCGTTCTTGTAATCGGTAATCGTCTTCGCCGGTTAAAAGGAGTAGATTTTGAATCATTTTTCTAAAAGTTTGGCTTTACGCCCACTCGCATTGATACCATGTTCAAGCTGCAGGACAAAATGTTTTCCGGAAAAACTGGCTTTGGCCTCCGACGATAACCGCTCCGGCCATTCCACAAAACAAGAAATTTCCGGATCACTGGATATCTCAATAAAGCCTTTGTTTAGAAAATCTTCTCTTTTTTCCAACCTATACAGATCAAAATGGGCGAAATTTGCCCCATCAGCCGTATATTCTTGCACATAGGTGTAAGTCGGCGAAGTGACGTCGTCCTGGACGCCAAAGGCTCTTAGAACCTCTCTCACCACTAACGTCTTCCCGACACCCAAGCCACCTTCTAGGAACACGACAAAGCGTTGTTCCTGAGACAAAATCTCTTCTGCCAATTCACGGGCAAATTTTTTTGTAGATTCTACGTTCGGAAGAGATTGGGTTAAAACCGTTTTCATTTTTTGATAAAGCCGCTAGAATTCTCAGGCATTACTTTAGCGACCTATCATGGAAATTCAATTTTTTGGAGGAACGGCCTTTACGGTGAAAGGAAAAAAAGCTCAAACGGCTTTTGATGTCGAAGATCTTTCCCAGGTAAAAGATTTTGATATTGCGACTCGATCCGCCTTCGATGGCGCTCACGTCGAAACATACGAACACGTCAAAAAATTCCTCTATCTCCCTGGGGAATACGAAGCTTCTCAGGTTCTTATAAAAGGACTTTTGACCGGACAAACTATTATCTACAAAATCGTAATAGAAGGACTTTCTTTTGCGCACTTTGGATCACTCACCGCACAACCAGAAAAAGAAGTCATCAGTACGCTTGGGGACGTAGACATTGCCCTGATCAACGTTTCTGAATCCTTCAATGAAAAAGAAGTTCAAAAACTCATCGAAACCATTGATCCTCGCATGGCCATTGTTGGTGGCGACGCAGCACTCCTTCCAAAAGTTCGCGAAGAATCTCACGCACAAATTGCTGAAAAAAATCCTCTTTCGATTAAGAAGAGTGAATTATCGGATGATGTGACAACGGTGATGATTTTGCCGGTATAGAAAAAACCGCCTGAAATCCAAGGATTTCAAACGGTTTTTTGGATCATCGTGGAAACGACTAGGCAAGCTCAATACGCTCTGCCTTCGGTCCTTTGTCGGACGTTCCCATTTCAAAAGAGACAACGTCTCCTTCGTTAAGACTTTCAAAACTCACGCCTTCGAGATCGTTGGCATGAAAGAAAATGTCTTTCGCTTCTCCTTCCGGAGTGATGAATCCGAAGCCGTTTAGCAGCTTTTTGATAACACCTTTCATAATAGAAGAGGTTAAGAAATAAATTCCGTAGGCTTTGTTATTAGGCAGGAATTTATACAACACCTTCTAAAACGCGACTACTGAAAACCAATTCTCCAGAAAAATGAAAATAAAGCAAGCGAAAAAGCATGAAAAGCAGTTTATCCTCGTAAACTTTTGACCTTCGTTTATTTTTCCGTACAATACCTCCGTTCTCTCTTATGGCGCGGTAGCTCAGTGGTAGAGCAAAGGACTGAAAATCCTTGTGTCGGTAGTTCAATTCTACCTCGCGCCACCATTACCAAGTAAATCGGGAAATAAAGACTCTAATTCAGGCTTTACCTGCATGAAGACTGGCTTTCCGCTTTTTACCTTTATGTTCAATAGTAAAATTTCAGATATTTTTCGCTTTTGAACATAGCTCGCTTTTTTCCAATGGTCAGAAATATTGAGAAAAACCTCTGCGAAGGCTTGTATTTCAAATATTTCGTCCCGTTCATTGTCTTCGACTTCTTTCAGGCTTTTCTCATACTCTTTGACTTTAGCATTGAAAGTATCAATTTTTTGATTGTAAAGGTTCTTATCTTCTTCTGATAATCCTACACCAAAGCGACTCTCATTTTTATAGGTGTCCCGATCTCTTTCAGTCTTATTCTTGAGCATAACAATTCGTTTTTTACTATGCTTGCTCGCCTTGTGTAGCTTTTCTGCCTCTAGCCTGAACTGATACAAGAAAGCCTCTCGTTCGTATTTGCCTATGCGAACTTTTTTGATGTTTTGGTAAATAAATTTATCAAGCACTTCAAAATTTGTGTTGTTTCCGGTGCGTGCGTATTTTATTTGATGAGGCGCGACTACGTCTGCTAGAGTTGCTTTCGGCATTTTCTCCTGCAACTCTTCCAACTTAGGCATGAAACGTTGAGTCCTACTAGGAATTGAAAATTTGAGTAATTCTCCTGTATCAGAATCCACAACAATACCTTTTCCTAAGGGTGTAGCTGCATCAAGAATTTTTGTTTCACTACTTCTGCGCTGCTCAAGAGATTTCTTGTTTCGCTTTTCAAGCGTTTCTTGCAGGGTATAAAACTCTTCTTCGGTTAGAAGTGGCTCGTAGGGATGTTTTTCAAGCTCTAAGAGAGGGACAATGATTTTTCCTTCTTTTCTAAAGGTTCTTTCCCATAGACCGTAGTAAAAAGTATCTTGCCATAGATCAACGCTACTTATTCTGCTTCCAGAAATTGGCTTTTCATCTTCCCAACCCTGCTTATTCATTTCCTCGGCAATACTCTTATCTGACCAGTTGTCATACATTTTTCTATCGAAGGCTCTTTTTAGTATCGGTGCATTGATTGGGTGCTGCATCCAGCAGCCTTCTGTATTTGCCATATAGCCTAGCTTAGAAGCCCCGTCGGTCTTTCCTGCCTTACTTGCTTGTATTTGCCCTCGTGTTGAATCCTCAGATAACTTTTTAGAGTAATGTTCAGCAAATACAAAAAATATCCCCAGCATCATGTGTCCAGAAGGATTATCCTCGAAGACGAAATTAGTAAATCTTATTTGCAGTAGCTGCGAATCAACAAGTTGAATAACTTCTCCCCCTTCTTGAAGATTTCGTGCCATACGGTCAGGTGAGTAGCTGAAAATCCCGCGAACCTCGCCTTGCTTTACCAGTTCAATGAGCCGAGTCCATTCCATGCGTTTATATGGATGCTTTGCACTCTTTCGTTCGGAGACAATGGCATACTTCAAGTAGAAACCTCGGATCATCTGAGCAGTTTTTTTGTCTTTTCCGTAGGCTTCTTCTATTTCATCAAGGGTTTGATGATCGATTGGAAAGGTCTTTGTGTTCCGTAGTTGCAAATTTATCGACTCATCTTTCTCAAAAAGATAAAGGCATTTCTCAAGCTGTTGAGGTATAGACTCTTTTTGCTTCTCATCGTCTTCTTGGCTTCTTCGAACGTAAATAGTATAAAAGACCAATTCATCATCAACGATTGGCTGTACTTTTTGTGCTTTGATCTTATGTGTTCTAGAGCGTCTGGTTGGCATGAGATATCCTTATGTTCAATCCCATTGTAGTTATATAGAGAATAATTTGAACACAAACTATTAGATTCACACCTCTTCCCCTTTCAACACTCTAAAAAGATCAAACATAGCTTTCCCTGTTTCTCTAAACTTTTGAAACTGTTGAGGATTTTCTTTAAGATTTTCTATATATTCACGATCAAACTCCCCATCATTAACAGGTTTTTTTGCAGAAGTAAGGAGTTCTTTCTGTGAATCCATAACCGATAACTTACATACGGCTATCACTCAACACAAGACACAAACCCAGTGTCAGACTTGAATGCGGATATTTTATATAATTCTATCCGCTATTTTTTAAATTATTACTTGCAAAATACTGCTTTATGTTTTTTTGTACAACCAATGAAGTAAGGTATTTGTGGTTTTAATAGCAAAACTCTCTCTCTTTTTTTGGGAAACATAAAGAATTACTATATAAAAACCCTTAAATACTCCTTCCAAAAGGGATTCTGTTAAAATCCTTCCTAATAAAAAAGTTCAAAAAGGTGTCAATTTATTCCCAAAACGAACCATTTTGTTCCATTTTTGACCCATTTTGGTGTCAATTTGTACCCATTTTTCTCAAAAAAACTATTTCCCACAACACTTTTTATACTTTTGACGTGAACCATCCTCTTTTCTCAAACCACAAGGACAAGGATCATTTCGTCCAATTTTTTTACCAAGCCGAACAGGTCTCCCCGAAGGTTGAGAGTCAAAAAACTTTTCAGACACTTCAGCTAAATCAGTATCCTCCTTCCACTTTTCAGCCATATAAACGACTACATCAACACTTTTTTTACTGTTTTTCAAACTTCCCAAACCTATCCAAACATCTCCTTTGCTTTTGTATTTTCTTAACTGACACAGGGTTAAAAGCTTCTTACTTAGCTCTTGAATATCGTCTGACCCGAATGAAACATAAGTAAGACCAACTTTGGGGGTCAGCTTACCTGTTGGAGGAATAACAAAATTATGTGTTTTCCCATCTCTCGCTGTTGAAGACTTCGTAAGTTGCACATACTTCACCAAATCCTCTCTAGCATCGCCAGACCAGTCTAAAAGATTGAACACTACGTCTGTAGCCTTAGGGTGCGCTCCACTCTTTATGTCCTTACAGATAGCTTCAAATTCATCATTCTTCCACCTTGTGGCAATGTCATCTCCTTTGCTTGAAACACTAATCCCTGCCTTTATTGGATAATAATTTCTATCAATTGCTTGAGCAATCGAGGTATCTAGTACCCCCATATCAGAACTTTCATCTCTCCAAAGCTTATGAGTTAAATGGTGCGATAAAAATGCAATTTCTTCATCACCATAGAAGTAATCTGTTAAAGCAATTCGCTGTCTAACATAGTAAAGAAAATCATATGGATCAGATAGGTAAAAAGCCAGTAGCTCAAGATCAAACATTGTAAGAACCAATGGAAAGGGATTGTCTTCTTCTTTTTTTAACATAAAACGAGCCTGCCCTGTTAGTGATGGGAAGTTTTCCGTAGTTACAACCATTATATATGCCTCATCAATATAATCAGGAATCACAATCTCCTTACCGTCTGAGTCAATAAATTTAGAATCATTTTTAAGCACCTTTTCTCTTGATATAATCCCTTGCTCATACGCATCCTGAACAGCTCCTTTAAAGTCATTAGCTAAGTCTTCATCACGACCAGACCTTGCTAGGTTTGTTAATTTTTTAGATTTCACTTGTATGCACAATGCTTTCGTTCCTAGAATTGCTAAAACATCTATATCTGTATCATCTGTCCCTTTTTTTGTTTGAACTGTCACTGATTGAAATAGCTTATCAGATGGAAATACCTCTGAAAGCATGTCAAACACCATTTTTTCGCCAGCATCTCCTCTATTTTTAGAAGCTGTATTTAAATACTTTTTATCACTCATCATCCAATAGTAAGGACTCTCATATACAGATTGAAAAAGTAGAAAAGGACTTGTAAGTAAATATTTTCCACTTTCTAATTTTATGAGTGGATGAGACATTATAATGTTATAATTCCCAATATCATTAAAACATTTATTGGTGTTTTTATTTGGTACAAAAGAAAAATTATTAAGGAAATCCCTTACTCCAGTAGTATTGGAAAAATCTGCTTCAGTAATAGTAAATAAATCAAGTAACCCATCATAAAGTGCTGAAAAATCACCTTGTTTAGAATTTGGTGAAAAAAGACGAACATACTGGTAAAGCTCTAACATTGGACGAATCCCTTCCCCATGTTTATTAAAATCTTCATTTGGATTCTTTTTCGATAATTTGCCAATTACTTCTGGCAGCTTGCTCTTTATGTCTACCAGATTAACTCTCTCCGCCTTCCTCTCTAGTAAATCTTTCATTTCTTTTGGGATCTGCGAAGCTCTAATGATATCAAAATTTTTATTAGACATCAGCCATTGTTCATCAAGCATGTACTTTTTTTGTAAGTACTCGGCATATTGGAAATCATATGCACCTGTACCCGAATAAAATATCGCTTCTACAAGAAGGTCGCTTTGACTGAAAAATGACTTCATATCTGTTTCCATATCGACTTTTGCTGGGTCTTTACGAGTCTCTCTACTAAACATTTCTGAAAATCTCCCTAAAAAAGCATCATGTAGCTCCTTAAGTACTTGATAAAGCTCATCCTTCATCTTGATAAGGTCTTGAGGAGTTTCTGGATAATCAAAATTCAAGGGACTTTGAACTAAAAAACCAAAAAGAAATCCTACCTCATTAACACTCAGTTTATTCCTATGATCAATGTCTCCTATATCTTCTATATTGAAGTACATATCCTCAAAAGCAGCCATTAAAAATGCATATATAAAACCTTTCTTTTTAATAAGTTTTTTTACTTTTTTGATAGCATCTTGATTGAACTCCATAGGAAGGTTATATCCTAAAGATTTAGTTTTTAAAAGCCTCCTCAATAGATTTATAATAACCGTCTCGCCAAGCAGAGTTATCAACTGATACCTTTTCCCCTTTTAAATTACCCCAATCTGTTGTCAAATTCCTATCTGCCTCTAATTTTGGCAGAGAAATTTGTTCTATGAGCTCCGCATACTCATCTACATAAGGGTGCGCCCCTAAGTTATCACTAATCATTTTATAAACGAGCTCTTCAAAAAATCTCTTTTTATCCTTTCCTCTGTTGAAGGACTTCCACAGGTCTTCTCCTTGTACTTCATATTCTCGCAAAAGGGACTTCATGTTTGCAATCTTGTCACAGAGACAAACAATTTGAGCTTCCTTACTCCCTTTAGAGACCTTATCAATATAGTCGAGTTTTTTTGCTTCCCAGTTATTTTCTAATTCTTTGTCGTTAGAGACCGTTTTTACTGTTTCGAGTACAAATACCCCACAAGACTCTAAAACCTCGTTCTCGGTACACTCTGTGTCTTCTAGTAGGTCGTGACAAAGTCCTGAAGCAATCAATTCTGGAGTTGCTTCTGGAAAACCTTTGTATATCAAATTTGCAACTTCAAGAAGATGAACGATAAAAGGTTGTCCGCCTGCCTTTCTTGTTTGGTTACCATGGTACTTGATGATCAAGTCCATAGCGTTTGAAACTGTGTCAAAAGGTCGTGTCATGAAAGAAGGTTTATTATAGCGTCTTTATTATCGAGAGTCCATCATCTCTTGCCCAGATGCCCAAAGATCTGTTTGATCTGTTATGTAGCTCTGACGGTAAAGAGAGAGATTGTATAGAGCCTCTTCTGCTTCAGAAGAGTTTTCAGCAAGCTCTTCAATAAGATTCTCTAAATATATGTTTTCATTTTGGAGACGTTCAACCTTTCTTGGGAAAGAACCCTGTCCAAATTGAAATCCAACAAATAAGCAGAGAGTTATTCCTCCCCAAAGAAGCCAGCTGTTCATATTGTTTGAATTTTTCATGCACTCATAGCAACTATAGCGTTGTCGCTTCTGTTTGGCAAAAAGATTACCTCTAAACTGTATCCAAATGGATATAGATGATTTAGATCTTATTTCGAGCAGAGAAGCAGCAGAAATTGTTGGTGTAAATATGCAGCGTCTTCGTGTGCTCGTGAAGCACTACGAAATCCCCCACAAGATGCTGGGGCGAGTTCGGATCTTTCTCAAATGCGATATCGAGGCGTTTATGAAGCAACGAGCAGAGAAACTAAAACATCGGAAGTAATTCAATTTCAGAGATAAAATCCCACGTTCCGTGGACGCAACCAAGTTATGATAGAAACTGATTATTTGCCTTATTTATAATGTTTTTAGGGTTTCGTGGGCGGAACGAAGAATCTATATTCTCAATTATTTATTTCAATTTCAATTTTTCGTGATGGATTGAAATGCCAGAGATCCCAATCTGTTTTTTTCCAGAGATCAAAATGGATTGCATTCACTTTCCACGGTTCACCACTATTCAAAGAAATAACGACAGCTTCACCTCTAACCCGATGCTTGTCTCCAGTTGTTTCTATGGGCTCAATTTTGATCGGGGTCATTACTTTCTTTTGATATCTTACAAATTCTTCGCAAGTGTAATCCGGATACTTAGTCGTTCCCCATTTATCAAACATGGCTTCATCCGCTCCAACTTCCGCCATAAAATCACAATCATGAGCTAAAAATCGTTCGTTATATTTTGTAAAAAATTTCCTGATCTCGATTTCATAATTCTGAACCAATACCTCTTTTCGCCATTGTTTTGTTCTGAGCTGATTTAGGTCTTTAGAGGTTCCCCAAAAACCATAGAGAATAAAAGATAAGACTAATAAGCCGGCTATAACAGCCGCTACTTTTTGTGAACCATTTTTTGCAGATTTCCAGTGCCCATAAAAAGCCTTCCACAACTCCAATGGGGCTTCCAAAAAAATAAGAAGAAAAACACCTTTCACCAAATTCCCAAACCACGGAAACAGCTTTTCAAAACCAGTCGCAAATTCTTTATAAGATTTCATGAGGGTTATTCGTTACCCCACAATTCAGAAATGCGCTCCTCGATTTTAACCTCATGCTTTGCGATCAATTCACGAGCCGCTTCTACGGATTTTTGCTCGGTTTCGATTTCAGCAACAATTTTTTTCTGCTCTTCTAGTTTTGGCAAAAATATTTTCACTCTATAGGCATCGTTTCTGTTTAGTCCAGGAATCCCTGCACCACCTTTCAGTTGAGTCAAATCAATTTGTTTTAACAAATAGTATAGATATTCTTTTGAAATTTGATCTGCATTTTTTGGTTCAGCAAAGTAGGTTGTATCAATTGGAAAACAGTCTAGTTCTTCCCAGATAACTTCTCCTGCAGAGCCTTTACGTCCAATTATAATTGCCGGTCCTTTTACCAGAAAAGAATCATGAAAACCGCACCGCCCATTTGATCCCATTACGGGGAAGCCCCCTTCATTACGATCATTCTTTGGAAGGCTTTTCCCATATTCGAAAGAACACACTTCTCCCAACTCCACCATTTCCCAATCCGGCTTGATTTTGATGGTGGGCTTCCAGTTCTCTACGATTTTTCGCGCCCCGTCGATCACTGCTTGATAGCCCTCTAATTCTTCAACAATTTGCTCTTGAATTTCGAGCGGAGGGAGAGGGATTTTTAGTTTTTTTATGTTTGAGCAATTTATACTGGCTTGGTTGACTGCTTTTTGAGCATACTTTTTTGCATCCTCTCGAAATATCCCTGATTTCAATGAAAGAAGAGCGAATTTGGGTATGACTCTCTCTTTATTTGGTCTCATTCTAAGTAAGTTTGCACCATGAATCACCCTTTCCTCTAATTCAAATATTGCGGTTTTGGCTAAATGATCGTAGCTATTTATATGGCTAAACAGAATATCACCCTTCTCCAAAAAATCTTTATCAAGAACATCATCATTCGTAAATTTTGTAGCTTCAATATTGAAAACCCCTTGAGATATGGACTGTATTCTGGAGACTCTATAATTCCCCTCAACATCAGTTTGTTTTACATTTTTACCATTTTTTATCTCATGAAATATTTCATCAAGCTCAACCACATCCCATTTCACATTACTGTAGTCGATCGCTTCTTTGTAGCGTTCTCCCGTAAGATTATAATCGCCAGATTCAGCAATCTCTGATTTTTTTACGTAGGAAACATTTTTGGACTCAATTTTTTCTCCCTTTCTCCATGCCGTCAGCGCTTCATAGGCTTCTGGTAAATCGTTCTCTTTGATACGACGACGTTGTGCGCCAAGATCAAACCCGTCATTTTCAACCTTTATAAAACACACTTCATCGCTTGCACGAGCTGCCTGACGATCAAAAAACAGGATCGAGGTCTTTACCCCTGAGTAAGGCTGAAAAACTCCACTAGGAAGACTTACAACCGCAGAGAGATACCCATCATCCACGAGCATCTTTCGTAAATCTTTATAAGCACCAGAAGACTGAAAAATGATCCCTTCGGGTACAATTATTCCAGCTCGTCCATTGATTGTCAGGTGTTCAGTAATGTAATCAACAAATAATACTTCAGCTCGATTGGCTTGAATTTGAAAGCGCTTGTGCGGACGAATACCACCCTTCGGAGACATAAAAGGAGGATTTGCCAAAATTACGTCAAAATTCTCATCCCATTTATCATCTGAAGTGAGCGTATTATATTCATCAATATTTTGGCTCACAAAATTATGCAGATAGAGATTCACCAAACTTAGCCGCACCATATCTGGAGATATATCATATCCGTGTATATTATCGGCTAGGAGTTTTCGATCATCTGCGGTCAATAAGTCTCCGCTATATTTTCCGTTACTCTGAATTTCGGTCATAAACACATCTTTTTGGTCTTCACGAGCAAAAGTTCGCGCATAAGACTGGTCATCATAATTTGAAGAATTTTTGTGCTGAATGTGCTTGTAAGCAGAAATCAAAAAACCCGCTGTTCCACAAGCTGGATCTAAAATGCGTTCTGTTTTATTCGGATCTACTACTTCCGTAATAAAATCAATAATGTGCCGAGGGGTACGAAACTGCCCTGCATTTCCCTGACTTCCCAGTACTGACAAAAGATATTCAAATGCATTTCCTAGATTTTCACTGTTATCGTAGCTAAACCAGTCAATTTCTTTGATAAACAAACTAAGAGTTTCAGGGTCACGGAAAGGTAAATATGCATCTTTGAAAATATGCCTAAAAATAGGGGGAATATTTTTCGACTTAGCAAAGTTTTGCAAAGCCCGAACATAAAGATCTAAACGCTCGATACCACTTAGCTCGCGACTCATCAATTTACCCCATCGAAAGGCTTCTAAATCACCTACTAAAAATCCTGCTTCTTTACCAAGCTCTTCCGCCTCCCTATCCATATCATCCATAAATTTGTAGATCATAGTGAGCGTAATTAGATCTACCTGTGCTTTTGGATCAGGGATAATCCCCACAAGTATATTACGTGCGTTATCAATATGTTTTTTTGTTTCTGAATCGAGCATGGGATATTTAGGTTTTAGAGGTAAGTATTGATTGGTACGTAGTCATTGACGTATTCAGGAATCACATCCCGCCAACCATTGAGAGCTTTATATTCTCGCATAGAGAAAGAAGGGTTGAAATTTAGTTCGGTAATTCGGTCATTATCATTGATAATCTCGCGAAAGCCTCCGTCTGAAATATAGGCACGTATAAAGGCTTTTATATGAGGAACATACTGACTGTCAGGCTTATGAATGGCGATAAATTTATCACACTCCTCATTGAGCTTTTCGTCTTTGGTATCGAAGCGATCAATCCGTCCAAAAATTCGTTCTAACACTTCCCTCCATGTCAGGCGACGATCGAGGTTTTCACTGGCACGAATTTTTTCCAGCGTGATGTACAAATTAGGTTTATCTTCATACTTTTCTCTCAGCTTTCCAATTGCTCGATCCCATTGTTCGTTTTCAACCGCTTCGCTGATTTCCTTGTCTTGGGTTACTTGTTCTTTGGCTTGTTCAAACAGTTTGCGGTCGATTTTCATTCCGTCAGCCCCTACCGGATTTTCAACCCACGTTTTGATATTATCTGGATCAGCAATTTCAGCTTTATCAATTACCACCGGCGGCTGTTCCCCTCCACCATCACCAGTACCCGCCACAACCGGTAATTTGAGCACTTCATCATAATCAAATTTCTCTTCAAAATACTCGCAATTCGCAAAGTAATCAAAGAGCTTAAAAGCTGCTTTTTGGGCTTTGTGAACTTGTCCGTGTACATCTTGGTACTCAAAAGTGCACTTCCGCGTTCCCCGTCCTTTGATCTGAATAAAATCAGCCGGAGAAAATACCGGACGCATAAGCACCACATTCAGCAGGTCAGGGCAATCGTATCCTGTCGTCATCATTCCCACCGTTACACAAACTCGGGTTTTCCCAGATTTATAATCCTGCAACCATTTGGTTTTTCCGTTGAGATTGTTATTGGCAAAATTGACCGTAAAATCCTGCGCTTTATCGATTCGCGAAGTTACCTGAACCGCAAAGTCTGAACTGTATTTATCGCCCCACAATTCGTACGCCATTTCATTGAGCGTTTGAGTGATTTTTGAAGCATGGTCTTGGCT